>Ga0256827_10000728_pt1 | contig 20724 bp, 16 predicted proteins | sample CV84metaG_FD_185977 | JGI IMG/M metagenome (GOLD analysis project Ga0256827, IMG submission 185977) | Hydrothermal vent microbial communities from East Pacific Rise, Pacific Ocean - CV84 | ecosystem: Environmental > Aquatic > Marine > Hydrothermal vents | place: Pacific Ocean: East Pacific Rise... | reverse complement strand
CGTTGGTAGGCGATTTGCATATCAATCTGGACAAATACGTCTTCGACCTATCACTCATGACAGCAGCGACCATTATGCTCATCTACATCACAGCCAACAAACTCTACAGCCGACCAGCAGGAATCTCCCTTCTTATTTTATTGGCACTTTTTATAGAGAATGCTATGCATGGGATGAAGAGTGTTGGGGTAGCGTCGTAACCCCATTGAATTAAGCCTAAATCCTATATCAACAGCTTCAGCCTCGCTCTAAGAATGAACAGACTTCTTGCAAAACTTATTGGAGCAAGGACTTTAGTCCTGTTAGTTGAACGAGACTAAAGTCTCTACTCCTAGTTTTGCAAGAAGTCTAATACGGTTAATGTATATCTGTTGAGTTTTTCGAGGTCGTGCTATATAAAATAGTTATTTTTAAAATAAGACTATTTTTTAGAGAAACCTATACCTACATGGAATTGTGATAATTTTAAACAAAATGTTATAATATCCCAAGCAGACAAAAGGGCAAAAGATGAAAAAAATAATATATGGCGAGAGCAATTTTAAAAAAGTAAAAATAAATAATGACTACTTGTATATTGATAAAACCAACTATATAGAAAAATTAGAAAATATAAATGAGAGCTTCTTAATCTTCTTACGCCCCAGACGCTTTGGAAAGTCTCTTTTTCTCTCTACGCTCCAATACTATTATGATGAAAACTCGGCTCATGAGTTTGAGCAGATATTTAATGATACGTATATAGGCAAGAAGCCAACCCCTCTAAAAAGTAGCTTTAGAATTTTGTTTTTTGAGTTTTCTGGAATCAATATTGATGGTGGAATAGATGTTGTCTACAGTGGATTTAGAGACAATATACAGATGGCAGTAGATAGATATTTTAAAGACTACGGGTATGAGAATCATATTGAAAAATTGGAGGCTATTCAAACACCATTGGGATTGATAAAGTATTTTTTTTCTGTTGCCAAAGATGATAGTATCTATCTTCTAATCGATGAATATGACCAATTTGCCAACGCTATTTTAGCGTATAATATGAAAGATTTTTTAGAAATAGTCGGCAAAGGTGGGTTTGTACGGAGCTTTTATGAGGTTCTAAAAGGAGCAACACAAACAGGGGTTGTTCAAAAGATGTTTATTACAGGGGTTACCCCGATTACGCTTGACAGTTTGAGTTCGGGGTTTAATATTGTCTCTAATATTTCTAATCGTAAAAAGTTTAATGCAATGGCAGGTTTTGTTCATCAAGAGGCTCTTTACTCTTTGGAGCAGTCGATTTTTACTAGATGTAAAGATATAGATAAAGAGGCACTTTTAGAAAAAATAAAGAGATGGTATAACGGTTATCTCTTTAATGGAGAGTCCACAGATAGAGTCTATAATGCTACACTTCTTAACTATTTTATCTCTAACTTTAATTATGAAAAATGCAAAATACCGACAAAAATGCTAGATAGCAATGTCGCCTCTGACTACAAAGCAATCATGAAGCTTTTTAATATAGGAGACAGTGATAAAAACTATAAAATTTTAGAGGAACTCATAGAAAACAATGTTGTAACAGGGGTTATCAAAGACCGATATGACCTAAACCAAGAGTTCAATGAAGATGATTTTATTACACTACTTTACTCAATGGGCTTTATAACCATCAAGGATGAAATAACAAGTGGACTTTATAACTTTGAAATACCCAATTATGTTATAAAAATACTCTACTTTAACTACTTTGCTGTAGAAGTACAACGACGAAACAACTTTAAACCCAAAGAGTCCTTTAGTCATATTGTGACCAAACTGCTTTTAGGAGATGAGAAACCTTTTAAAGAACAACTTAATGAAGTGATAAAAATACTTTCAAATAGAGACCATTATGGATTTACAGAAAAGCATTTTCAAGTCATTACCCTGTCACTTTTAAGCTTTGCAGAGTTCTATTTTATAGACTCACAACCCGAACTGGACAACAAATATCCTGATATTCTGCTCATTGGGCGAGATGATAAAGTGCCTAATAACTATATGTTTGAATTGAAATGGATGAAGAGTTCTGATAATTATGAAAAGGTTAAAAACGATGGATTAGAACAGATAGAGGGCTATATGGAGCTTGATAAAGTTAGAGCCATTCCTAAACTTAGAAGCTTTTTACTTATTGGTTCAAAAAATGGAGTAGAGTTTTTAGAGGTATAGATTTGATTATCTAGCCCTCCAACAAATGCCCCACACCCTTCACAAAATAGCAAGGGACAAGCTCAGAGAAAAATTCAAAACTTTTTTGAGCATCGACTATTTTATCTTCTGTTCCTATAAATACTTCTATAATAATACCTCGTTTTACTAATTCTAAGAGCTTCTCTTTATCCCATTCATAACTAAGTAATTCTTCCAACTCTTCGGCTTTTCCTTGCACTAAATAGTTATCTAATTGTATAGAGCTTGGATACGCAACATTTTTTAGGAACTGTTTGGTATAGGCTTTTTCATCTGCTTTGTAGTAGCGTAGTTGTGTGCGTACAAAACTTTTTTTGTGATTTTGGAAGAATGCAGGAGAGAGCAAGATTAATCGGTCTGTACGCTCTTGGCTGTTGTAGACATACTCAAACGCTTTGGTTGCACCGTAGGAGAAACCTGCAACGGTAAAATCATTGTCAATGAGATTCTCTTTGAAAAAAACTTCTTCGCCATTTAGAGAAAATCCATTAAAATATTTCATTGATAATCTCTCTTGTTTTAGTCGAAGTAATGGACTCATTTTTCAAGAGATAGTCACGAACTTTTTCTACCACACTCTCCAATTTACCTAACAGACTTTTGACCTCATCGCTTATATTTTCGAGCATCTGTTGAGCTTCGTGAGTAGAAGCAAAATACTCTTGGCTCATGGCAAACTCTTCTATAATACTGTGAATTAGAATCTTTGCTGACTTTATATCCTCTTTGGCATTAGAGAAGAGTTCTCCATAGACTTTTTGGGTCATAATACGCCCTGCCAACAAAACCTTTAACTCATTTTCTAAAATACTTTTAGAGAGTATTTCATTGCCATGAGGGATAAAGCTTGATGAGACGATTCCTATCTTTTCATAGTCCACCTCTAACCACGAAGCAGTAACGGCTTTTGCTGATTGATAAAGGGCTTGAATTTGACGTTCTGATTCATTAAAGGTCTGAATTTTAAATTTACCTAAAAGTACTTTCTCTTTGACGGCTTCTATATCAAAGTCGGTAATCATCGGCTTTTCGTGACGTAAAGAGTACAACGCAGCTTCATTCACAAGCGTTGCCAAGGCTGCTGAATTGAAACCAATGGTCATACGAGCAACTTTTTCTATATCTACTGTATGTTGTTTCGATTTCAGATACAAATTAATGGTACTAAGCCGTTCGGAAAAATCAGGAAGAGGAATATGAACCCGTCGATCAAAACGCCCTGCTCGAAGTAGTGCTTCGTCTAAAACTTCTATTTTATTTGTCGCTGCGATGACCATCACTCCTGAACTCTCTTCAAAACCATCCATTTCGGTCAAAAGTTGATTCAGCGTGGATTCTCGCTCTTCGTTATTTTGTCCCCCACGGCTTTTACCCACAGCATCAATTTCATCTATAAAAATAATACTCGGACTCATCTCTTTGGCTTTAGCAAAGAGTTCTGAAACTCTTTTTGCACCCATCCCCACATAAATCTGCACAAAAGAGGCTGCACTTTGGTAAAAGAACGGCACGCCTGCCTCGCCTGCTACAGCTTTGGCAATCAATGTTTTACCCACACCTGGAGGACCTACTAAGAGAACCCCTTTTGGCAAACGAATATCGTATGCTCTGTATTTTGAAGGATTACGCAAAAAGTCTATAACCTCTTCAAGCTCTTCTTTTACCCCTTCTATCCCTGCTACATCAGAGAAATTTACCGTAGACTGAATCGCTTGAATCCCCTCATTTCCAAAAGGAGTTTCAGTCACTTCTTGTTTCTGTTGCGTGATGATTTCCATTTGTGTTTTACGGCTTGCACGCATTAGGTAAAAGATATAAAACATACTTGTTAACAACACAACGAAGAGTATGCTGTCCATTGTCTCGGTTGACTCTTCATAATACTCTACAATGCCCTGCTCTCCATCAGTAGAAAAAAGTTCTTTTTTATCAATTGCATCTTCAGCAATTTTATACGTGCCTGAAGCCGTATAAAGATAAATATACGGCGATTTAACCATAATTCTATTTAATGTTTTTGTATCATGAATTTCAGCTAAAGCTCGTTTTTTATTAATAAGTTCAGCACTCTGCTCCAAAGTGGAAACAATAAGAATGCCAAGTAGGGCAATGGATGCCAGTATAATAATCCGAAGATTCTTACTAATAGATTGCCATATTTTTATCATTTTTTACATTTGCCTTTGCTATAGTTATCCAGTTTGAAGTCAAATCTTCATCGGAATGGACTTCTATTTTATTAAAGTATTGATCATATCCATGATAAATCCCCTCTCTCCCTTGTTCAATCAAGACCTCTAAGTTTTGATTGTAACGATTTCTAAACTCATAATTTTTCTTTTTAATGATTGCTGTTAACTCTCGGTGTCGTTCTTTTGCAATGTTTCCTTTGATTTCAGGTCTCATTGTAGCCGACACTGTGTTGTCTCGTTTAGAATATGAAAAAGCATGTACATGCGTCAACGGCAAATGCTCTACACGTTCAATCGCTTCTTTCCACTCCTGTTCATCTTCGCCAGGGTGTCCTACAATATAGTCTGTTCCCAAAGCATAGCCCTTAGATGCTATCTCTTCAAGCAGTTTCATATCCGAGCTAAAATCATTACGACGGTTCATCAACGTTAACATCTTATCCGAAGTATGTTGCAGGGCGATATGCAACTGCTTTGCCATCCATGGTTCGGTTAATAATTCTTTAAATTCATCATCTATTTGAATTGGTTCAAGACTGCCTATTCGTATTCGTCGAACCCCTCGAATCATACTCATCTTTTTAAGAAGCTTTGCCATTGAGGAGTTTTGGTCTTTCCCATAACTCCCCACATTTGTTCCTGTCAAAATAAACTCTCCAAAACCATTTGAAGCCAATTTTTGAATCTGAAGTAAAATATCCTCTTCTTTATGGCTTCGTGCGTTGCCACGAACCGAAGGAATAATACAATAGGAGCATCTAAAATCACAGCCCTCTTGAATTTTGATAAAGGCTCGACTTTTACCTATAAACTCTTCTACTATCGTAGAGTCTATGTGTTTTAAATCGCCTATCTGATAAAAAGGCTTATCATTGAATTTTAAAATTTCATTAATCTTCTCTTTTTCGGAGTGTCCAATTACCCCAAATACCTTTTTATCAGCAAAAAGGGATTCCCCTTTTGAGTGAGAACCACAGCCTGCTAAAACCACTTTTGCATTTGGATTTTTACGACTTCGTCCATTGATATAGGCACGAACAGAAGAGTCTGCTCCATTGGTTACCGTACAGGAGTTAACCATAATCACATCGGCATCATCTTCATTCATTGTTAGTTCAAAATCTTTTAATTTTGACATCATTACTTGCGTATCAAATTGATTGGTTCGACAACCAAACGTTTTAAAATATACTTTTTTCACTGTTTTTCACTTTTTATTTTAAATTTTAATAGAGACCCCAATCATCGGGTTTATACTTATCCGTTGGCTTTGCCGAACTCTTTAGAAGAGGAGATTCTTCTTCTCTCTTCTCTTCGGGATTTTTTGGTGCTGATCTGTTCATATATAACGATTGACTTGGATACGCCAAGAAAATATCATCTGCCTCTTTAAGTTTGGATAAGATTTCCATAGAGATAGTACTTCTAAGTGTTAATGTTGCATAGGCATTGGTCAAATACCAAGCCGATATTTGAACGCCATGTTCATGTAAAAAACCTAATATTCTAGGTTCAACAGCCGTATTTCTCATGCTGTATTTACTACGCAGACGATTTAATTGCTTTCTCGTCATGTCCGTATATCCCTTTGAATATTTACGTGTGACCTCTTTTGCTATTGCTTGTGCTTTTGAAACATTTGAATCAAAGGTAATAATAAAGTCAATACCGTCCCAAACCGTTTTGAGTCCAGAATGTGAGTAGTTGGCTATCATATCTGTGAAAATATAATTATTAGGAATAAATATCATTCTTCCTGAACGTCTATTTTCAAAAACGGTCGTCAATGTTACATCTTCATGAAGTGTCATACGGAGAACGGAAATATCAACGATATCCCCTACATATTGAACGCCATCTTTCACAAATTTTACTCTGTCTCCTACATGAATTGAACCAGAAACTAAAATAACAAGCCAACCAATAAGACTCATAAACCAATCTTTTAAAGCAATCGCAATACCTGCTGAAGCAAACCCTAAAACGGTAGATAAATTTCCTACATCTTCTAAATAAGAAAAAATCAATACAAGAAAAATGATTAAGATAAAAATAAAATTAATAACCTTATTCGTTCCATAAAAGAGGTCATTTTCAGACATGTATTTTTTCACTAAATATTTAATAAAAATAAAAATAATCAATAAAAAGAGTACAACAAAACCTATCCTTATAGATTTTTTTATCTCATTCTCTATCCCCTTTTTAATTTCAAACTTATTCTGTGAAACCTCACTATCAAAAGCTTCTACCGTGGTCTTTAAATAATCTCGTGTCTCTTTAAAATCAGAAAGTTTATTTTCTACATTTCTTAGCTCTTTAACATAATTATTATAAATTTTTCCTCTTGTCTTAAGAACTATCTCTTGTAACAATTCACTCTTTCGACTTAATTTCACAACAGCATCTTCTAAAGTTTGGTATCTCTTTTTATAATCATCATTCATACTATCAAGTTGTTTTTCAAACGATAAAGCTATGATAATATCAATTGGATTAGTAACAGACGGAGCTTTCTCTATTTTTGGAGGTTTAACAATATTTTTAAAAGGATTATCTTTATACTCTTTTAAAAAAGAGAGCTTTCCCTCAATGAGCTGATACGCTTTTATATAGGTGTCTAATCTATTTTTATCCTCCTTGGACTTAGAATAATTCTCTTGTAGAGAGTTTATTTTCTCATCCAGTTCTGTTAAATTTAATGATAAAAGCTGATAGGTCTCATGGTTTGAATAGACGCGATTCCAAAGGTTATCTTTGGCTAAGTACTCATCAATTTTCTTTTTCTCTTCTATCAGTTCTGTTAAACGAGATTCAAAAATTTGCTTATCTTCTTCCTCTTTTAGATGTTTCCGTTGTGCCTCGGCTAATCTTTGTGCTTCAGCCAAGTTCTGTGCCTCAGCTTGCTTAGCTTTAATTTCTTGTTTAAGCTTTTCCCTTGCTATTGCATTTATTTTAGAACTCTTTACAAATGTTGTATTGGACTCTTGTATGCTTGAGTTAATCTCGGCAAAAGTAATTTGAGAAAAAATTAAAAATAAAAAGAGAAAAAATTTCATACTCTATAACCTTGAAAAGCTTGCTAAAACTTTTTTTAGTACCATCTCATCAATATCATCACGTACTGTATGTCCACCAAGCCCTTTGGCTAAAATAAATTTAATTTTATTGTTAGCTGATTTTTTATCCAAGAAAAACTTATCATAAAAAGCATCCACATCTTGAATTTCATAATCCACAGGTAAGAGATGTTTTATTAAAAAATTTGTAACAAGAGTTGATTCATCTTCTGTCATAAGATCCAACTCAACAGAGAGTCTGTTTGCCATAACCATACCAATAGCTACTGCTTCTCCATGAAGATAGTGTTTATACTCGGTCTCATTCTCGATTACATGTCCAAAAGTATGACCATAGTTGAGCACAGCACGAACTCCTGCCTCTTTTTCATCCATGTTAACCACTTCTGCCTTGAGTGAAACTGAACGCTCGATTACTTTTTCTAAATCTTTTTTATTTGAAAAATCGGCCTCTTGTAAGAAATCAAAATAATCTCTATCAAACATAACAGCCATTTTTATAATTTCAGCAATCCCTGCTGAAAATTCTCTTTTAGGTAAGGTCTTCAAAAAAATTGTATCAATATAAACAGCTTCAGGTTGATAAAATGCACCGATAAGGTTTTTACCGTATTTATTATTCACTCCCGTCTTTCCACCAACGCTTGCATCTACTTGTGAGAGTAAGGTTGTAGGTACTTGGATAAAACCAATACCACGCTGATAGAGCGATGCAGTAAACCCTGTCATGTCGCCAATAACACCCCCACCCAATGCAATAAGAACGGATTTTCTATCCAGTTTATGGGTAAAAAGTTCATCTAATATACTTTCAACCGTTGCTAAACTCTTATACTCTTCGCCATCGGCTACAGTAACCACATGAAGCTCAGGAGCTTCAATTTTGGTAATTAAGGTCTCTAGATGCAAAGCTGAAACGGTTGTGTTGGTCACAATAGCAACCTTGCGATTAAACGTTAATGTTGGTAGAGCGTCAATAACAACATCGTATTTTATCGCTGTTTGGTTCTCTAAATGAATTGGTACAATCATGATTTTTTAAGCCTATTTGTATGAATTAATATGACTCTAATTCTACCTTATCTTCATATTTAAAAGACTTAATAGACAATCAATTATCCACAGGAATTAGAAGTTGTGGGTGTTTTCGAATTGATAAAAAGTAATGACTCACTTCTGTTGATAAAAAACTAATAAAAGAAGCATCTCTAATATTTTTTGAAAAAGGAGCAATATGTAAAACTTTTTCTTGTTTTAAAAGTTCACGAATGGGATTCACTCGTTTTTTATCAATCGTAATTTTTAAATTATAAAGTCTTGACATCGACTCATAATGTTCAATAATATTACGATTTTCTTCAAAGTCTCCCTCTGGATTGTAATCGCATAAAGAGAGAGAGAATCCTAAATTTTCTGAAAAATCAAAAACAGAGGAGGAGAGGGATTCCATCTCAGCTTCATCTCCCATTAAGATAACAGCTTTTTTAATATTATAGAGGGATTTCTCTCCAAAAAGATAAATAGGACAAGTCAAATCATAAAGGTACTGTTTATAGTTTTTTTTGAAAAAGAGATTATTATCCAAAAGAAATAAGCCTATGTCTAAATGACTTATATCATAATCAATATCTTGCGAAATTTTATCATCTTCATAGGTTAAAAAAAGAGAAACATGTTCATTCTCAAACACACGTAATTCTTGAACCAGTGCAAAATTATTAATGCGTATCAAACGAACATAAAGCTTTGTTTTCACAAGTTGGTTACTTAAAAAAACAGCCTCATTCATCTGTAGTAACACATCTTCTTTTTCAGCTTCACTGTCTAAAATAAGATAAAGATTTCGACCAAAAGGCTCAGGAAAAACGCCTTGCCGTCGATTAATCTTTTTGTAAACTCCTTCTAAAACAATAGGATTTCCAATAACAATCAATCGGTCATTGGGTAAAATCATGGTTGCAGGATTGGGTAAAATCTGTTTTTCATTACGATATACAGCTACAATTCTCCACTTTCGGTGTGAAATAACACCCACATGCCGAAAGGCGAAACTTGAACCAACAGGAACAAGAACTTCCATAATTTCCCCATGCCCTAAACCAATATTTTTAGCGACAATGGGAACATTGGGCAGTTTTTCATAGAGATTTCCTGCAATAATTTCATTACTCTCGACAATACTAATGTTGTTATCATCTAAAACAATATCATCTTCCCAACTGTTTACAAAAACCACCAAAATTTTTGGGTCTATCATACGTATATTTTTGAGCGTATAGAGAGCTTCTGTTTTATCTGCCATAACAATAAAAACTACTTGAAACTCTTTATCTGTCATTACCTGCCTTAATCTCATGTACGATGTAGGATCAATATTTATACAAGTAATATTCTCCATGCATGTTTTTGTAGAAGCAGACTCTTTTGAAAAAGAGATATAATAGTGGTTCTCATTAATTCGACTTTTACTAACCCTATGTACAAACTCTTTGGCTATCTCCCCGTTGGCTAAGATCAATACATTTTTCATTTAACTCTTTCTTGTCATTTTAGATATAATAACATTTTTTATTAAGGATAATTATAACACAATGGATTTTCAACTAGATAAAACTGATGGGAAAGCGAGAGCTTGTACCATTAAAACTGCTCATTCAACCATCCGAACTCCTGTCTTTATGCCTGTTGGTACAGTTGGTGCCGTAAAAGCACTTGATGCTACTGATTTAGCAAGCTTTATTAAACCTTCTATTATTTTAGGTAATACCTATCATTTATATCTACGCCCTGGCGATAATGTCGTTCATAAAATGGGAAAACTACATGGATTTACACAATTTCCAAAAAGCTTTTTAACCGACTCTGGTGGATTTCAAGCCTTTTCTCTTTCAGATAATGTCAAAATAGATGAAGGAGGAATTACCTTTAGAAGTCATATTGATGGAAGTTCTCACTATTTTACACCCAAAAAAGTCTTGGATATTCAATACAATTTAGGCTCGGATATTATGATGATTTTAGATGATTTGGTAGCACTTCCTGCAACACAAGAACGTATAAAATCAAGTATTGAACGAACAACCCGTTGGGCAGAAGAGTCCATAGAGTATCATCGAGCCAATCAAAAACAAGGTAAAGCATTGACCCAAAATATCTTTGCTATTATTCAAGGTGGAACGGACAAAGCCTTTAGAGAAAAATCAGCCAAAGAGCTTTGTGCCTTGGACTACGATGGTTTTGCGATTGGAGGACTCTCGGTAGGAGAAGTCAATCAAGACATGTACGATACCGTTGAGTGGACAACACAATTTATGCCAACAGATAAACCACGATATTTAATGGGAGTTGGAACACCTGAAGATTTAGTAGAAAATGTAGAACGGGGTGTTGATATGTTTGACTGCGTGATGCCGACAAGAAATGCACGAAACGGTACTCTCTTTACCTCATACGGGAAAGTAAACATTAAGGCAGCACGATTTAAAGAAGACGATGGAACACTTGATCCTGAGTGTAACTGCATGGTCTGTAAAACCTATTCAAAAGCCTATTTATGTCATCTCTATAGAGCCAGAGAAATTACTTATTTTAGATTGGGAACCATTCACAATTTATACTACTACTTGAATCTCATGAAAGAGATGCGTCAAGCTATTTTAGAGGGGACATTTCAAAAATTCAAACGAGAATTTTATAAAAAAAGAGAAAAATAATTTTTTCTTTTTACCCATTAATAACACGGAGACCTTCATTGTAAGACTTAATAAATTCAGCAAAGTCTTTAACTGTCTTACAACCATATTCAATGGCAATTCTTACTGCTTCACTGTTGGTATAATTTTTCATAATTCTTCCTATTAATACTTCAAACATTTTATAAAATAAAACTAATTTTTTTTATGTAGAAGCATTTTATAGGATAGAAAATAAATTAAAACTGAATCATAATAATTTATTTTAAAATTTAAGTATATCACTAATATATAATATTAATTTTTAACCACTCCTATTGTGACCTTAATAAAAACAATTATTTTTAGATAGAAATCTCTTTTATATCTGCTATTTCTCTGAATGATTTATAGATAGATGCCACTGTATTTTTACGATTATTTTTAATTGCGTTATCCTCTACATTGACCATAACATCGTCAAAGTAACGATCTAATTTTGGTTTTAATGCAAACATTGCCTTGAGCTTCTCTTCATAAGTGCTGTACTCTTTTTCTACGGTATTTTTATACTCATTATAGAGTTCAGATTCAATAGTTTCAGAAAATAAATTAACATTAACAGTTAATCTATTTTCCAAATTAACCTCTTTTGAAATATTTGCCACACGCTTAAACGTAGAAAACTGCTCTTTAAACGAATCTGTAGAGACAATCGTATTTAGAGCAGAAACTTTTTTAGCTATCTCATTTATATCTCTCTCTCCTGACTCTAAAACAGCCGTTATTACAGAAGGATTTGCTTGTAGTGATTTTTTAATTCTCTCTACAATAAACTCTTTTAACTTTTCAGTATCATAATCACTATAAAGTTCATTAAGCATCTCTACCACTTCATCTATATTAAATGGCAAATCATAAGTCGTAACCATACGAACAATTCCATTAACAGCACGACGCAAAGCAAATGGATCTTTTGAACCTGTTGGAATTTTACCTACCGAGAAGAGACCAATTAAGGTATCCAGCTTAATCGACATCGCAACAATCGCTGAAAAAGTAGAGGATGGAAGCTCTGCACCTTCGCCTAATGGAAAGTATTGCTCTTTAATCGCTTGTGAAACCAATGCATCTTTACCCAAAGCTTTGGCATAGTAGTACCCCATAAGCCCTTGAAGCTCTGTAAATTCATACACCATCTCCGACGTTAAATCAGCTTTTGCTAAAGCAACGGTTTCATCCATTAATTCAATTAACTCACTAGCACTTTTTCCTGTCTCTTTTTCTACTTGTTCAATATAAAGAGAGAGTAACTTACCTGCAATGTTCTTTTCACGATTAATTTTATCCGTTAAAGACCCAAGACCATCCATAAAGGTAATCTTTTCAAGACCATCAGTAATCAGTCCACGCTTTAAATCATTTTTATAAAAGAACAGACCATCAGCCAATCGTGGTTTTAAAACACGCTCATTTCCTTCAATCACTTTTGTATAATCATCGGTTACAGCATTGGAAACAACAATAAATTTATTGCTTAATTTATCGTTCTCAAATACAGGAAAATAGCGTTGATGCTCTTTCATCGAAGTAATAATTGCTTCAGGAGGCAACTCTAAAAAAAGTTCATCAAAAGAACCTAAAAGAGCCTTTGGATGTTCAGTAATAGCCACAATTTCTGCTAATAGAGATAAATCTCTCTCTATAGTAATAGTATGCTCTTCTTCAAGTGCATCAAATTCAGCCAAAATTTTTGCTTCTCTCTCTGTTGGATACAAAGAGACTTTTCCATCAGCTAAAATTTGCGTATACGCTGAAATATCAGACACTTCTACAGCATCAAAATTAACCATTCGATGTACAAATGTTTTTGTATCTGAATGTACACCAAAGAGTTCAACATCTACAGAGTCATTATCAAGACGTACTTGCAACCAACGAAGAGGACGAATAAACTCATCGGTTCTTGCTCCCCAACGCATCATTTTGCCAAATGCCATTGAGTTTAACCATTTAAGAAGCATCTCTTCAAGCAATTCAACCGTTGCTGTTCCCTCTTGCTCCTGTTTAAAATACAAACACTCTTTTCCATTTTTCTCAATTTGTCCAAGTTCTTCAAAACGTACACCACACTTACGAGCAAATCCTTCTCCAGCTTTAGTCACGGCTCCATCACGAAAAGCAACCATTAAGGGTGGACCAAAAAGCTCAATACTATTATCAGCTTGTTTTAAAGCCATCGAATCATGCTTAAGAACCAAGCGACGTGGGGTGTATATAAAGTCAAAATCAGAAGTTAAACGATACTCATCTAAAATCTTTTTCCATGATTTTTCTATATTTTTTACAATTTTAAGTAGTGGAATAGCAGGAAGTTCCTCTACACCGATTTCTATAAGAAGTGATTTTGTCATACTATGTTATCCTATTGATAATTAATGGTGGAATTTTAGCCAAATGTTGATAAATTTAGGGTGTAAGATAAAACTAATATTTTTTTGATATACTCCTAGTAAAAAATAGGAGTAAATGTGTCCGAATTGAAAAAGTTTCGACTTATTAATAAAATAGAGGGATTTTCGTATCTCTTTTTACTTTTTGTTGCCATGCCTTTAAAATACATGGCTGGCTTTCCAATAGCAACTAAAATAGCAGGAATGATTCATGGAGTTCTATTTATAGGATTTGTCTATCAACTTATTATGGCGACAGAAGATGTACCTTTTTCAAAAAAAGAGGCATTCACCTTTTTTATAGCTTCATTAATTCCATTTGGAAGTTTTTATGTAGAAGCTCAGTTCAAAAAGAAAGATTAAGAAAAAAGATTAAAAAGGTCGGATTTCCTCCGACCGATTCTTAGTTTATATTGGTATAAACGGATTGAACATCTTCATCTTCTTCAAGTTTATCAAGAAGCACATCCAGCTCCTCCATCTGCTCGTCAGTTAAATCAATCGGCATGTTTGCAATGTATTGATGCTCCCCTTTAGTTACATTAATGTTCATCTCTTCAAGTGCTTTGGATAAATCTCCAAAGGCTTCAAACGCTCCAAATATTCTAACAATTTGTTTATCGTCAGCATCTTCTTGTGGCTCAACATCTTCTTCAATCTCTTCAAGACCTGCATCAATAAGTTCAAGCTCAAGCTCTTCAATGTCCATCTCTGCTGTTTTATCAAAAGTAAAAACCGATTTACGTGTAAACATAAAGTTTAAAGAACCAGAAGTGAGCATCTCTGCTTTGTTTCTAACCAATATTGCTTTGACATTGGCAACGGTTCGTGTTCCATTATCGGTAGCACAATCAATAATCAGTTGTGTTCCATAAGGACCTTTTGCTTCATAATGCATCTCTCGAATATCAATAGAATCTTTACCCGAAGCTCGTTTAATAGCTGCCTCAATATTATGCTTTGGCATATTTTGAGCTTTTGCAGTAAGAATAGCAGTACGAAGTCGAGGATTCATATCAGGATCAGGAACCCCTGCTTTGGCTGCCATAGTAATAATTTTTCCCAGTTTAGGGAAAATCTTAGACATTGCCCCCCATCTCTTCATCTTTGCTGCTTTACGGTATTCAAACGCTCTACCCATTGTGTGTCCTTCTATGTATAATTGTTGGGATTATAACCAAATTTCAATGCAAAAATAGTTAATACCCATAAATCGAATAGGTCACATAAAAAATAATTCGTGTTGTGGTGCTAGGATAAGGGTACTCTCGATAGGCTGTTCGTATTAATGAGAGAGTATTATCATCCAAGGCTCTGTATCCAATACGTGTTTTTAAACGTAAATCAGAGATAGTACCATTGGGATGAAGATTAAACGAGACAACATTTGTTCCCTCTTGTTGCGTTCGCCCTGCCCCTTCAGGATACCCTCTTTGGGTTAATACTCTTTGGGTAATCCCTTGTATCGTATCTAAGTTCTTTTCAATAAACTTCTTTTGTGTAGAAGTAAAGGTATTAAAAGTAGAACCGTACAGTTTTTTTATTTTTCTATTAGGGTGGCTTCTATTTTGGCTTACACTCCGAGATGGCGTTCCTAAAAAAGAAGATAAACTATTATTCTCTTTTTCCACAACAGGCTTTTGAACTTTCGTTACAGGTTCCAACACTTCAAAAGGTTGCATCAGAAAAGAATCTTCAATAATGGGTTGTGGCGTAATCACAACTCTCTTTTTTAGATGCTTTTTTAGGACATGCTTCTTCTTGACTACTTTTTTAACTCTTTTTTTCAGTACTTTTTTGGGCTTCTTCTTAATAACTTTTTTCCGAAGCACTTTCTTTTTTTTAATCTTTTTCTTTTTGATAACTTCTTTTTTAATAATCTTTTGTTTAGGAACCACAGGTTGTAATTGAGGTTTGGGTTTAGGAGCCTCTTTTATGATAGGAATATTTTTAATATCAAGCATTATAATATGTTCACTCTTTGTTTCGACCAAGGGCTTAATCTCTGAAAGTTTTGTAATGTAGAACCATAAAAGTAAGGTATAGATGAACAATGAAATGAAAAAAGCAATAAAAAATCTCATAATATTCCACGATAATAGTTTAAAAACAGTATAATCAAAAAAAATTTATTTTGGATAAAAAGGATAAATATTAATGAGTTACAACAAAAGTGAATTAGCATTTAAAGAAGCGTATGAAGTAATCCCTGGGGGTGTTGACTCTCCTGTACGAGCATTCTCATCGGTTGGTGGAACACCTGTATTTATAGAGCGTGGCGAAGGTGGTCACTTGATTGATCTTGATGGAAACAGATACATCGACTTCGTTCAAAGTTGGGGACCACTTATTTTGGGTCATGCTGATAAAGATGTAGAAACAGCTGTTATAGAAGCTGTAAAAAAAGGTTTAAGTTTTGGAGCACCAACACTCAGTGAAACTGATTTAGCAACCGAAATTGTAGAGATGTTTGAGAGCATTGAAAAAGTACGTTTTGTAAGCTCTGGAACCGAAGCTGTAATGTCGGCTATCCGTTTGGCAAGAGGTTACACAAAACGAGATGATTTTATTAAATTTACAGGCTGTTACCATGGTCATGCTGACTCGCTTTTGGTTCAAGCAGGTTCGGGAATGGCAACCTTTGGAAGCCCATCTAGCCCTGGTGTACCAGCAGATTTAACAAAACATACGCTTTTAGCAACGTACAATAATATTGAATCGGTAAAAGCATGTTTTGAGCAGAGTGAAAATGGTGTTTCATCTATTATTATTGAACCAATTGCAGGAAACATGGGATTAGTTCCAGCAGATGAAGCATTTTTAGCAGAGCTAAGAACCTTATGTGATGAGCATGGAGCTTTGCTTATTTTTGATGAAGTGATGAGTGGATTTAGAGCATCCATCACAGGTTACCAAGGAATTGGTTCGGTAAAACCAGACATTGTAACGCTTGGAAAAGTAATCGGTGCAGGTATGCCTGTAGGTGCTTTTGGAACACGAAAAGAGATAATGGCAGAGCTTTCTCCAGAAGGACCAATCTACCAAGCAGGAACACTCTCTGGAAACCCTGTAGCAATGGCTGCGGGACTCACAAGCCTTAAAAAATTAAAAGCAGACCCAAGCATCTATGCAACTTTAGAAAAAAGAGCAAAACGCTTAATGCAAGGATTTAAAGAGGCTTCTGATACAGTGAATATACCAATGGTAACCAATGTTCGTGGTTCTATGTTTGGTTTCTACTTTTCAGATAAACCAGTTAAAAACTTTGATGATGCCTTAGAAAATAACTCTGAGCTCTTTGGAAAATTCCACGGAAAAATGCTTGAAAAAGGTGTCTACTTAGCCTGTTCTTCGTATGAAACAGGGTTTATCTCTGTAGCAACAAGTGATGAGATGATTGAAGAAGCGATTCGTGCTTGTGAATCCTCTTTAAAAGAGTTAATGGCATAATGCTAAACAGTAGTGGTCGAATTATCGACCCTACTAATACCCTCGGGAATCTATACGATTTTTTACATTTTCATGAGAATTTTGATAACTAATATCGCCATAATCAATACGACCCTCTCTAGGATGACGTACTCGCGTATAGTTAGGCTGATAAGACTCATGAGACTGATTCCATCCATTATTTAAATATTGTCTATCATGTCTTGAATCTAAACTAAAAGCCCCTCTTCTACTGTATCTGTCGTTATAATTATAACGGTCATCGTAGTTATAGTATCTATTATTATAAAAATAACCATCTCGATCATAATAACCATAATAAGAACCTGCATTATTACTATAACCCAAGCTATCGTAATTAAAATTTTGATAACGAGCATCATAACGGTGATCATTTTTTTGAAATACTTTAGAGTCTGTTGCTGTCTCTTGTGTTACTTTTTTTTCTTCTTTTACAAAGGTATGTTTAGGGGGAATATGGTTAACAGGATAACTAGAACAGCCCATAAACCATAAAACCAAAGAGGTAAAAAATAAATATCTTTTCATCTAAATCCTTTTTGATATATTTTTATATCAAGAGAGATAATCTTTAAATTAACTCTCTTCCTTTCTAAAGGCTAAAGACCTAAAAGTCCTTTGACACCTTGTATTGCATTAACAGCACTACTTGCTGCAGATGAACCTTCTTGAATAGCATCTGTTGTCTGATGTCGTTTCATATTTTCTAAACGAATTTCATCAGCAGTTAAACCCTGTTGTCGGCTATACTGTTCTGCTTCTGATGCTGATATTTGAGCTCCTGCTGCCCCTCTATTTTTATTTAAATAAGATGAATCTGCACCTGCTGTTTTTGGAGTACAACCTTGTAAAAGAGCTATCGAAGTTATGGTAGCTACTAAAAATAATAATTTGCTGTTTTTCATAATAAATTCCTTTTAAAATAATAAGTGTCTTGCACACTCCTTATGATATAGAAATCAAACTTAAAAGAACGATAAATAATAAATTAATACATATCAAGTGTAATCTCTTAATAAGTAGAAGTTTTTTTAAAAAATATAATTAAATAAAATATAATATAAAAAATAATTATATTTAAGATAAACTCTGCCTATGGTTTAAGTAAAAGATTTAAGGAATCTATTACCACCTGTTTTTCATCTTGATACGAATGCAGAATCTATTCCCGATAAGTTTAGTTTTTTAATATTTTTATATACTAAAAAAAGGGGAAAATCTTTTTTTAATTTCGTATATAGAATGAATGGATATAAACCATTTTAATATTTTAAACATACGAAAGGGAAAAAAATGTTTTTAAACATAGTTAAATCAATTTTGATAGTTTCACTATTAACAGCTTGTGGTGGTGGAGGCTCTTCGGATTCTTCAGATGAGAGTCCAGATGATGGTCGTTCAAGCTTAACCGATGAGGGAAATCAACCACTAGTAGGTAATACAGATGTAGATAAAACAGCTCCAAGCATTACAATATTGGGTAAAAACCCTATATCAATCACACAATACAGTACCTATACGGATGCAGGAGCAACTGCAAAAGATAATGTTGATGGAGTCGTTAAAGTTAAAAGTAGTGGTTCGGTTAATACTTCGGTTATTAAAAGTTATACCATTACCTATACAGCCACTGATAAAGCAGGAAATAAGGCAACATCAAAACGAACTATAAATGTTATAAAAAAAGTTGTAATAGCTGATATAACTGCTCCTATCATTACAATTTTAGGAGATAATCCTGCTAGTGTGGTTCAAAACACAACTTATACGGATGCAGGAGCAACGGCAAAAGATACTATTGATGGCACTGTTAGCGTAAAAATAACAGGTAGTGTAGATACCTCTACTTTAGGCGAATATACCATTACCTATACAGCAACAGATAAGGCAGGAAACAAATCAACAGAGACAAGAAAAGTAACTGTAACACTACCTCCTGATACTGTAGCTCCTATTATTATAATTAGTGGAGATAACCCTTTTGAAATTTCTCAAGGAGAGACATTCGCTGACCCTGGGGCAACGGCTACAGATGATGTGGATGGAGTTATTACGGTAACCCCTACAGGAACTGTTGATATGTCAACCGTTGGAGACTACAACATTACCTACACTGCAACCGATAAAGCAGGAAATGAAACAAATGCTACACGAACAGTAACGGTAAAACCTGCTGATGTTGTTTGGAATGTTTCTACTGTATCAGAGTTTAGACAAGCTTTAGAAGATGCTTCAGCTAATGGAGAGAGTGATAGAATTGTATTATCAAAAGGAACATACAATGTTACTAGTGATGGATTAGGAACATTGACTTTTGATGATAATGAAGCCTTTAACTTAACCATTGAAGCATTAGAGGGATTAACCAATAAAGATGTTATTTTAGATGGAAATAACTCTAAACAGGTATTTAATTTTAACAATACACAAAATGCAACTTTAATTTTAAAAAATATTTCCGTTGTTGATGGAAACAGTACAGGGAGTGGTGCAATCTATACAAATCAAAATATAAAAGTTGAAGATTGTAATATCTCTAATAATATAGCTTCTTATGGTGGTTTTTATTCTGCTGGTGCAACAACTGTAAGTAATTCAACTATATCCCATAATTCTAGTAGTAGTTATGGTTATAATGGTGGTGGTGGTTTTCACTCTGGAGGAACAACAACTATAAATAATTCAATAATCTCTTATAATAAGAGTAATAACAGTAATAATCGTTATTATAATAATTACAATGGTGGTGGTTTTTACTCTGGTAGCACAACAACAGTAAATAATTCAATAATCTCTTATAATAATAGTAATAATAATAGTAATAATGGTCGTAATAATGAGGGTGGGGGGTTCTACTCTCATGGTACAACAACTGTAAACAACTCAATAATCTCTTATAATAATTGTAATGACAATAGTTATGCTAATAATAGTGGTGGTTTCTACTCTGATGGTGCAACAACTGTAAGTAATTCAACAATCTCTTATAATAGGAGTAGTTTTAGTGGTGGTTTCTACTCTGCTCAGGCAACAACTGTAAGTAATTCAATATTTTCTGATAATAATGGAAAGTTTGGTGGTGGTTTTTATGCTCCTTCTGTAATAATTAATGGTTCTACTTTTAATAATAATTCTGCTGATAAGGGAGGTGTTTTTTACGGAAGTAGTATAACTGTAACAAATTCAATCTTTAAAGAAAATAATGCAACTACAGGAGCTATTTTTTATGCAAACACTTCATACATAAGTAACAATACTTTTGTAAAAAATAGTGGCTCTATTTATGCACAAGGTATTTTTGTCAATAATATTTTTAGTGAAAATGATGAAGATATTACGTTAAATGGAGAGTCAAAAATTTATAATAACTATATAGATTATAATAAAATTGAAGACAATGGTCATAATGTTATTAAAAAGAATAATTTACAACCTGCATCTGTTGGAGAAATTTATTTAACAAGTAAATATACGTTAAAATCTGAATCTCCAGTTATTGATAAAGGGCTTAACCCTAGTAGTGCAACCTATAAAAAGATTATAGGCAATGACTCTATTTATAACCAAATGGTATACCTTCTAAAAACCGATATGCTAGGCAACAAAAGAATCCATAACAGCACAATTGATATGGGTGCTG
>Ga0256827_10000727_pt1 | contig 20742 bp, 11 predicted proteins | sample CV84metaG_FD_185977 | JGI IMG/M metagenome (GOLD analysis project Ga0256827, IMG submission 185977) | Hydrothermal vent microbial communities from East Pacific Rise, Pacific Ocean - CV84 | ecosystem: Environmental > Aquatic > Marine > Hydrothermal vents | place: Pacific Ocean: East Pacific Rise... | reverse complement strand
TCAGGGTGACCATTAAGTAATGGATTTGGATTATAGAGTAGTGAATTACTTGGGATAATAGTTACTCTCTCTTTTGTCTCTGCTGTAAATTTCGTTTGAAGTAGACCATTTCTTCCTTGTGTAAACATTAATGGATTAGAGGAGCTAGGATTTAGTGATGTTCTTAAACTAGATGAGTGTTGAAGATTAATTATATCTCCATCAATAGTTTTGTTATGGTCTATTGAGATATACCAACCTTGACTAGCTCTAGGACTACTAAGTGCTTGAGTATGAGAGATGACTCCTGTTTTCGCACAATATGATATGTTTTTATCACAGAATATATCTACATTAACAGGTGTAGATATACTACTCTGTTTTTTACAGTTAACCATAGGGTATACAATAGCATCAGGAGCAACTTGTGCAAAGTAGAAGTTACGAATATCATCTCCTAAACTTTTATGTCCAAGAGGGTGATATAGGAACGTTCCATCTGTTTGAAGTTTGGATGTAGTCTCATTAGCTTCACTAAAAGAGTTAGTCGAGTTGACTTCAAAACTTTTAAATTTAACTTGAACAGGGTTGATAGTCTCTGAACTGTTTTTATTAAGATTATATCTTATTTGAAGATGAGTTGTTCCATTTTTATCATCTAAAAACATATTTTTATTAACAATAATATCACTATTCATATATACAAGAGAACGATTAATATCTAAATTATTATTATTTATATCTCTGTTATATCTAATAATACGGCTTAAATTGACATCAGTTCTTGTTCTTGAACGATTTGGAGAGGTTCTAATAATCTTATTAATTCCATCCTCTGAAAGGGTATCTGCAATAAGTGAGAGGTTAATATCATTTGCTACACACCCTTTTGTAAAGTTTGTAGTATCTATATTATCTTTACTCTGTGCTGTGATATCTCCCTCAAATTGAATGGCAACATCACCATTTGTTGAGTTAATATTATTCATCATATATAAAAAGTCAGGGTGTGAGCTATTTGGAATATTATTTGCTTCCATTTTTAATGTCACTTTAAACTTATATGGTTGAAATAGGATATTTATATTTGATGATTGAGCAACAATATTACATCCTACTTTTCCATCTGCATTAGGTTTATTGCTATATAGATTTGTACCTGTTAAACAACCTGCCAGATTTGGATTTGTTAGGTTTTGGTCAACATAAGTCCAGTTACTATCCTCTATCTCTAAACTATAATTACCTACATTATTAAGCTCCATTAGATTAGTAGTATTGTTTCCATCTTTGAACACCTCTTTTGTTCTGTTATCATCTCCGTTTGCACATACTCCTACTGTTTTAAATCTTAACCATCTGTCTATAGTTGTGTCATATTTTGGAGAGGATATTACTAAGTTTTTAATATTATATTGTGCAGCTACAACCGTTAAATTATAATCATAACCTGAAGCTAAACGTATAGCATTTTTGTTATGATTTTTATCTCTACTATTTCTTAACGCTGTATCTCTATCATTTACGGTGACATAAAATGTTTCAGGACGTATAGCAAAGTTATCTTTGGCATAATCTGTTCTGGTTTTTGGTAATGATTCATAACACTCTTGTTCTGATTTCGTACAATCTATTTGAAGTAGACTACCATCATCATCTACTCCATATGATACTCTAAAACGAGCATCTTTAGTTGCAGGGATGTTATCTAGGTCTGTGGCTATTATGATATCTTTTCTACTAATTGGAGGAGTGTTTTTTATATAAAAGTATCTTTGATAGAGTGTTGCATTACTCTCCATATCTACTAACTCTAATTTCATTACAACTCTATCTATCTCTTTTTGGGCTGATAAATCCTCTTCATAAAAAAGAATAGAGTAGTCAAAATCACGTCCTACTATCTGTGTGTACCAAGCATTTCTTTTGAGACTATTGATTGGCTCACTTTTATTATTTGTTCTCTCTATATTAAATAATCCTTTAAGAGGGACAACACCATCTCCAAATTTAACTTCATAATCTTCAACCTCTCCATCAATCGCATCTTCATCCATATTCAAATTTTGAGTAGATGAGAATCTAAATCTAATATAGCTTGATTTATTTAGTTTTGTTATTGTATTTGGCGTTGTAAAGCTTATCTTATGTGTTCCCCCAGAAAGATATAATTGGTCAAATATCTTCTCTCCTGTATCGTTAAAATCTCCATCAATATTATAATCTATCCAAGCATTAAGATATCCATCTTTTGAGGCTTTTATACTTAAATTTTGCTCCATACTTAACTTAAAGTATGTTCCATTTAAATCTGTTCCATCAGCAAGAGTTACTCCGTCTTCATCATCAATTCCATGAGAATCATCTCCATTTGCATCATCACTAAAATATGGTTTGATATCATGGTCAACCTCATCTCCTAGAAATATTCCTTTTCTAATATCATGTTGAGCTTTACCATAAGAGCGTGGAGCATCACCAAAATCTGTAAATACTAATGCCGCATTTAGACAGTTTGCTCCATCATTAAAGTCAGCAGGTTGAGAGTTTGAGAGAAACTGTTTAGTTCCTTTAATTAAATCAAACTCAAAAAAACCTAATCCATTACCATCGTTTGCAAAGAAGCGTCCATTTTTATCAGAAAATGTGGAGTCAAATGCGTATCCCTTATGGTCTTCACCTATTTGAGTTGTTAATCCATTAGATACATCTATTTTCGTCAATTTCCCTTTTTTATCAATTCCATATAGATACTTTCCATCAGCAGAGAAAGAAAAATCTTGGATAGCAACTTTTTTGCTTAATGTTATTTTGGAGACCTTTTTATTTTTATCTTTAAGGTCAATTTTGAATAGTTGGTTCTGCTTTGTTTTTCTCCCTGAAACATAGTAAAAACCTCCATATATCGCCCCTGCATATAACTGCTTATCTTTAAATCTTTTTGGTAAACCTTCAATCTCTCCTAGATTAATCACTTTTCCTGTTTTAGTAAGCTTTATTAACTCTCTATGAAAAAGACCATAGATATAGTTGTCATCAGGGTTATATGCTGTAGCATTATACTTCTCTTCTGCACCATCTTTTTCAATTACTTGAAAGTTAAAAGGGTTTTGAGTAGTATCTATTCTATGTAGCCACATTCTTCCTGTAGCACCACTCTCTCTATTTGTACTACTAGAGATATACATATCATTATCTATACACTCAAATGGCTTACCACTATGTTTATCATCATTAAGAATAGTAAACTCTACACTATTATTTATATCTGATAGCGTTGCATTATGAGGATTAAGAAGCTCAATACTAAAGGTTTCATTGTCTTCTACTTTTGTATCACCATACATCTCTACAGATAGAGTTTGGACTCTATTATCCTCCCCTTTATCAAAAACTATTGTAGTTGCAGGAATCTCTTCATAATCTTTATCTCTATATTTTGCAGTTCCATCTACTGTCTTATATTGAATTGATACATCATCCTCTTTTGCAGGAGTATCTAGTTTAATAGTAAAAATAATATTTTTACTTCCACTATTACCCTCTGTACCTTTAGTGACTGATGCTTCAATAGAGAATTCAGGATACTCTCCATCATCATTTAAAATCTCTCCTGTAGGAGATTGTGTTCCTGTAATAGACAAGTTATGTTCATTATCTATTTTTAGATAAAAATTTTGGTCTCCCTCTATTTTTGTATCACCCTTGATTTTTACAGGTATAGTTAGTGTAGTCTCTCCACCTTTAAAGGTATGAGTAGTTCTACTAATAGCAACATAATCATTATCATCAACCTCTGCACTAATATCTTTTGTATAGTAGTCAAAAGAAGAGCCTTTTATCGCTTTTGGTGTAATAGAGATTGTAAAATTTAAATCACTCTGTCCACTATTACCCTCAGGCATAGATACAGAGTTTGTATCAAAAGATAGTTTTGGGTATGAACCATCATCATTTAAGATATTACCTTTGGCTGTATGTCCATGAATAGTGATATGATTTTCATTTTTAAATTTTAGATAAAATGTCTCATCCTCTTCAATTTTTGTATCTCCATTGATAATTACATCAATAGATATATCTCTAGTTCCTTTAGATATATTATATCTTTTAGTAGCAATTTCAACATAATCATTGTCTCCATCATTGTTTGCTTCATCTGCTTGGGTGTAGTAATCAAAATAGGTATCTTCTACAGCATCAGCATCAAGAGTAAAGTTAAAGTTTAGTATTTTTGTACTACTGTTTCCTTCTACGATAGAAAAATCACCAGTAGAAAAATCAACACCTGGATACTCTCCATCATCATTAATAATCTCACTTTGGGAGCTATCATCAATAATATATTCACTTCCCGATATAACCATTTTGATATTCTCATCAGGTTCTATTTTATCATCTCCAATAATAGGTACATATACAATCTTCTCTTTATCCCCAGGGTTAAATGTGATGTGACCACTTGTTTTTTTGTAGTCAGAATCCTCTTCTGCTTTTGGACTAGAACCATCTATAGCTATATAGTCAATAGTTATAGGAGCTATATTGGGATACTTTTTTGCAAGAAAAATCTTAAATGCCATTTTGTTATTATCCCCACTGTCTCCTTCTTCTACATCAGAACTACTAATATCTATTTTGATTTTATCATCATCTGTAATTGTTCCTGTAGCTAAATCTCTTACTACCTTTCCCTCACTAATAGATGTTATTTTGACTTCAAATTTTTCACTTGTTGGTGTCTCATATATATCATCTCCTATAATAGTTATAGGTATATATCCATCTTTAAACCCTTTTTTAATGGTGATATGACCAGTTTTTGCAATATAGTCTTGACCTGCTTTTGCACTAGAATCTTGGGTTTTATATCCAACTGTTATATCATTTGGTGCTACTTGATTAAGTCTAGCAGTGAATTTAAGAACCCAATTGCTATCTTTTTCATCTTCACTTCGGTTATATAGCTTAAGCTCTAATGGTTCAGGTTCATTATCTTTAACTGTTCCTTTGGCTTTACTACGAGTCACTTTATACCCTACTGTAGAGTTTGATATTTTCATATAAAGAGTTTTATTTCCTTTATATACTGCATCATCTAAAATAGTTACATCAACATTTTTACTAGTTTGTGATAATAGATGAAAATTCCATGGTTTAAGACACTTTCCATATAGTGTTACAGCTCCCTCTTTTTTTACATAATCCTTTCCACTTTTTGCTGTACCATCTTCTGTTTCATAATCTACGCTTACATCTTCACACCAATCAGGGGCTTCACTTAGAGTTATGGGAAAAGATATTGTTCCACTATCTTCATAAACCAAGGGAGCATCAAGTACACGGATAGTAGTATCTACTCCATCAGAGGAGAGTAGCAAATTAGTAAAGAGTAATATCCATAAAAATAATATTTTTCTAAAAAATGAATTCATCTTTAGCCTTTCTTAAATAAGTTTATTAGTTTACTTATTATATCATTAGTTTATATAAGTAAAGATAAAATAAAATTTAATATATACAAAAGTAATATAAGCATAAATTAAAACAAATAAGGTTAGAATTTGTTAAAACTTAAATAAGGACATAAATGTCTCATATAACAGATATAAAATATATAATATTACTAATGAGTTTGCTCGTTTTAACAACTATAGGAGTTCAGGCTAAAAGCTATAATAGTTGGCATCTCCTCTATCAAGATACCTATGGTGTTATTAAAAAGATAAAAGACCCTAAACGAAAAAAAACAGTTATAGAGTTTAATAGTAAAAGCAGTAGAGACACCTATATTAATGGTGCAAAAACAGGAAGAAAAGCTTGGAACAATAAAAAAAATAAAACTATAAGATGGAATTTCAATTTTCCTAAAAGCTTTGTAATTATGGTTAGTCTTAAGACAAAGAAAGGATATAGAGACCTTATCTATACCTCTGGAAATGATAATGGAAATCTATATTTTGGATTAGGAAAATATATTGTCTCTGGAACATGGCAGACAATAACAAGAGATTTAGAGAAAGATTTACATAAATATGAACCTGATAATGAGATAGTATCTGTCAATGCTTTTTTGATTAGAGGAAGTGGTCGAATTGGAAAGATTGAGATGTTAACTCCTCCAAAAAAGAAGAGTATTAAAAAGAAGAGCATTGAGGTAGATATCACTCCTAATAATCCAAAAGTTGAAACTATTGTAAAAAAGGTAGAGGAGAAAATAAAAAATATTATTAGACATGAACAGAGAGAAAAAGAGCAAGAAGAGAGTATTAATCAGATAGAAAAAAGAGATAATAATAAAGCTGATACTCTTGTCCCTAAAATTATACTAGAGGAGGGTAGTCTCTTATATCATAAGCTAGGAGAGCCATTTTTTGACCCAGGTGCAACAGCTATAGACCATAATGGAGTAACCCTAGATGTAGATACTATTGGAGAGGTAGATATAAATAAAGTTAATAGATATGTTTTGACCTATATTGCTACAGATGAAAATGGATATACTACAACAAAAGCTAGAGTAGTCATGGTGCATAAGGCAGGAGAAGAGGTGAAAGAAAAAAAGAAATCTATACCAAAATTAAAAAATATTAAGAAGGTTAATAGTGAGAAAAAAACAAATTATGAGGAGCTTCTTGACCTTACTCCTTTGGATGGTGCTGATATGAGTGGTGGTGAAATTGATGAAGATTTAATGTATTACGATTAATTAAATCTTCATAAATAGAGATATATAGGCTTCTACTTTTGTGTAATCTTAAAAGCCTCTCCAACAGCCTTTATAAAACTGCTTCTAACTGCTCCCTCCTCTAATGCAGAGTAGGCAGCAGCAGTAGTTCCCCCTGGACTCATAACAGAATCTTTAATCAAGGCTGGATGGTTTGATGCAATTAATGGAGCAAACCCTTTGAATAGAGATGTGGTAATTCCAATAGCATCTCCTCTCTTCATTCCCTCTTTTACCAATCCATCCATCATAGCCTCTGCTACAAGTGTAAGCAAAGCAGGACCTGAACCTGCAATTGCAGTGGCTATATCTATCTCCTTTTCACTATCTACCCAAAAGGTATCACCAATTTGAGAAAAAATCTCCATAGCTTCCTCTTTTTTGGCTATATCACCTGTTATAACGCTAGTTGAAGCTCCAAATTTAGCAGATACATTTGGCATTACTCTAATTGTGTTATCTGCTTGAATATTTGATTTTATCTGTTCAATAGTTGAACCTGCTAAAACAGAGTATATGGTATCTGCTTCTCCTATTAATCTCTTTCCAACTTCAACTAAAGCATAAGGTTTAACCGAAAGTAAAATATTTTTTTTAGTTATGTCAAATCCATCTATTGAGTGTATCTTAGCATTATATCTCTCTCCTATCTCTTGTAGTTTAGAAACCTCTCTTGCTACAAACTCTAACTCATATTTATCTTTTAACCCTTCTGCCATTGCTATTGCCATTGCACCAGGTCCTATGATAGTTAATCTCATTTTTATCCCTTTTTGAGTGGATTATAGCAAAATATAATAGATTTTGAGGTATTATATTTTCTTAAATTACTATCGTAAGGTTATAAATGTTTAAAAATTATAAAAAGAGTTTTTTAGTGCTATTGACAGCTCTATTGTTAGCTGGTTGTGCAGGAAAAGATGCAGTAAAAGAGTATGATAAACCAGCACTGTATTGGTATAAAAATATTATAAGAAGTGTCTCCTCCTCAAATTTTGATAAGGCAGATAACTACTATATCTCATTGCGTAGTGAACATATGAGGTCACCACTATTACCAACAGCAACTATGATATTAGCACAAGCACATATGGATGATAAATCATATTTGATGTCAGACTATTATCTTGATGAATATCTAAAAAAATACGCCTCTTCTGGAAAAATTGAACAGGCTAGATTTCTAAAAATAAAAGCAGCATTTTTGGGTGTAAAAAATATTAATAGAGACCAAAAACTTATGATAGATACTCTTCATGCTGTGGATGATTTTATTATTGCATATCCAAACTCTTCATATAGACCTGTAGTAGATACACTAAAAGTTCGTCTAAATATGGCACAGTATATGCTAAATGAAAATGTTGCAAGATTGTATGAACGTATTGGAAAAGATGAGTCGGCTAAGATATATCGTGCAAAAAATGAGCGTTCAGCTCTTAATACCACAGATATTGAAGCACCAAAAGAGGGCTTTTTTGCCAAAATATTTAACTAAAGGATTTGATTTTAATGCAACTTAGTAACTATGAACCATTCCCAACACAATTACCCTTAATTATAGAGGATGATATATTTCTTTATCCATTTATGATTAGCCCAATTTTTCTAAAAGAGCAAAAAGATATTGATGCAGCTACATTTGCAATGGAGAAAAACTCTCTACTGTTTTTAACTACAACCAAAGATGGTTTTGAGGGAGATAGAGAGATTGATAGTATTAATAGGGTAGGGGTCATTGGCTCAATTATGCGTAAGGTGCATATTCCTGATGGTCGTGTCAAAATTCTTTTTCAAGGATTGGCAAAGGGTGAGATAGTCATGCCTATAGAGAGTGTAGAGTTAGAGAAGTTAAATTTCCAAAGTTCACTTATTAATCTTATTGAGAATAGAGAATACTCAAATCTAAAAGTAGATGCTTTGATTGGGGTCTTAAATGAAAAACTTCAAGTATTATCTAAAATCTATGGCAATATTCCATCTGATTTGCTAAAAACTATTGCTGAGACAGATGAACCATATCGTATAGCTGATTTGGTCTCTTCTATTTTAAAAATTTCAAAGACAGAAGCGTATGATATCTATAAGATAGAAGACGTTGAAGAGAGACTGATGAAGTTGATTGATATTATTGTAGGAGAGATGGAGTCTGCTAGAGTTGAGAAGGAGATTCGCTCAAAAGTTCATCATAAAATTGAGCAGACCAACAAAGAGTACTTTTTAAAAGAGCAGATAAAAGAGATTAACAAAGAGTTAGGTGTAGATGCTCAAAGAGATGAGGAGATAGAGGAGTTTAGGAAAAAACTTGATGCTATCAAAGATGACATCTCAGAGGAGATATACAAAGAGATATCAAAACAGCTTGATAGATTTTCAAGAATGCATCCAGATAGTGCTGATTCAAATCAGATACACACCTATTTAGAGTGGGTGTTTGAGCTTCCTTTTGGTACTTATACTCAAAAGAGTTTGAGTGTAGCAGATGTCCAATTTGAATTAGATAATGACCACTACTCGTTAATCAAGCCAAAAGAGCGTATAGTAGAGTTTTTTTCTGTGAGAGAGTTAGCTCAAAGAAGAGAGATGAGTCTTGATTCTAATGCAGGTGTAATTTTATGTTTCTTTGGACCTCCTGGGGTTGGTAAAACATCATTAGCAAACTCTATTGCTAAAGCATTGGGTAGACCTCTTGTGCGTATGGCACTTGGTGGGCTAGAGGATGTAAATGAGCTTCGAGGACATAGAAGAACTTATGTCGGAGCAATGCCTGGACGAATTGTACAAGGGTTAATAGATGCTAAGAGTATGGACCCAGTTATTGTACTTGATGAGATTGATAAGGTTGGACGAAGCCAAAGGGGAGACCCTACCTCTGTACTATTGGAGATACTTGACCCAGAACAGAACTCTGAGTATCGTGACTACTATCTAAACTTTAATATTGATTTGTCAAAGGCAATTTTTATTGCTACAGCTAATGATATAGGAGCTATTCCGACTCCTCTTAGGGATAGAATGGAGTTTATTACTGTATCATCATATACACCTAACGAGAAGTATGAGATAGCAAAACAGTATCTTATTCCTCAAGAGCTGAAAAAACACGCTCTTTTGGAGGGTGAGTTTGAGATAACACCAAAGGCTCTAAAGATTCTAATAGATGAATATACAAGAGAACCTGGGGTGCGTGGACTTCGTCGTAAGATATCAGAGTTGATGCGAAAAACAGCAACATTACTATTGGAAGATAGAGTTAAAAAGGTTAAAATTAGGGTAAAAGATTTACCTAAATTTGCTGACAAAAAAGTTTTTGAGGTATCAGCAATTGACAAAGAGCCTTTAGTAGGAGTTGTAAATGGTCTTGCTTGGACATCTGTAGGTGGTGATGTTCTAAAAATTGAGGCTATTAAAATCAAAGGTAAAGGGCTAGTTAAACTTACAGGTAGTCTTGGAGATGTGATGAAAGAGTCTGCTCATATCGCTTTTTCTGTAGTAAAAATTTTAATTGATAATCAGATATTAGAGGTTCAAAAAACAGATAAAGATATAGAGATTTATAAACAGTATGATTTACATATTCACGTTCCAGAGGGTGCAACTCCAAAAGATGGCCCTAGTGCAGGGATTACAATGGCAACGGCGATAGCTTCTATTTTATCAGAGAAAAAGATAGATAATCAAGTAGCAATGACTGGAGAGTTGACACTTACAGGAAAAGTATTACCAATAGGTGGATTGAAAGAGAAGCTTATTGCTGCATATAAGGCAGGAGTTACAAAAGCATTAATTCCTGATAAAAATTATGAGCGTGATTTAGATGAGATTCCAGATGAGGTTAAAAGAGCTATTGATATAATTCCTGTTAGTAATATAGAAGATGTACTCTCTAAGGTTTTAATTACTTAGAGAGTTAGATGATGCAAGAATAGAGGGGATTAGTTTCTCCTCTGTAATAGGTTTTACTAAAAAATCATAAGCTCCTGCACCAAATGCACTTTTTTTAGAGAGGTCATTGGATGAAAATGCAACAACAGGGGCATGTTTCAAGAGAGGGTCTTTTAGATATCTTTCTAAAAACTCTATACCGTTAACAAATGGCATCTCTATATCTAGTAAAATTAGCTGAATATTCTCCTCTTGATAACAGATATTTAATGCTTCTGCTCCATTGGTAGCTTCAAAAGTTTCTACTTTATATAGCTCTTTTTTTAGAATGGAGCTTAGAAGTTTTCTATTTATATAATCATCATCTACAATTAGTACTTTAAATTTAACCATCTATATACTCCTATACTTTTCAATAACACTCATCAGTTTATCTTTATTCATAATTCCAATAATCTCCTCTTGAACATAACTATTTTTCGCTTTATTTTTTGTGTCATTAAGAGAGAGCCGAATGATATTCATCGCCTTATGGTGTTGCAGAAGAGTCTCTTGATTCCCCTCTTCTAGCTCAATATCAATAAATAGAAGGTCATAGTTTCTATCTTTTACTTTGCTTTTAAGATTTTTAATATTGTCCAAAATTTCAATTTTATACATTAAATTAGATAGAACTTTAGAGAGTATTTGTGCTTCAAGAGGATTCTTTTTTGCAATAAGAATAAGATTTTCACTAGCTTCATCCTCTTCTTCTTCCATTAACATCTCAATACCATTATCTAGTGTAGTAGCTGTTGAAGTTTTTATAAAAGATGTCTCCATATGACTCTCTTGATTATCTGTTAAAATATCAATAGTGTTGCTTCTGTTTTTTTCTTTTTCTTTTACTTCTATTTCTGCTTCTCTCTCTTGATTCAATTCATCTTTATCTTTAACTTCTAAATCCTGTTCCAAAAATTTTTTTAGAATAAAAAGCAACTCATTTGTCTCAATAGGTTTAGGTATATAATCATCTAGCCCCTCTTCTATAAATCGTTCACGGTCACCTTTTAGTGCATTGGCAGTTAATGCTATTATTGGTGTGTGAGGAATTTTATCTTCACGCTCATAGTTTAAAATCTCATGAGTCGCTTCAACTCCATCCATAACAGGCATCTGTATATCCATAAATATTAAATCATATTGATTAGTTCTATATTTTTCAAATGCCTCTAATCCATTGTTAGCAAGTTCAACTTCAAGACCATAACGTATTAGAATTTGTTTTACAAGTTTTTGATTGATAAAGTTATCTTCAGCTACTAATATTTTACCCTTAAATTGTATATTTTGAAACTGTGCTGCTCTATTAGATAGTTTACTTGGAGCTTCTTTTGATACTCCTAACTGCTCTTTTTGAATCTCTGCAATCAAGTTAATATTATTTAAAATCTTAGTTGGAGTTACAGGTTTGTATATAACTTTACTTTTTGAAAGACCAGATGATTCAATTTTTACTCTATTTGAAAAAGCAGATACAAGGGTCACTCTATTAGGATTCAATTTTTTAATATGGGTTAAAATATCATCGCCCACATTATCAATGTCTATCCAGATATTATTAGATTTAGAGTCATTTCCAAATATTTTTAACTCAGAGGCAGTATTTAGCTTTTTAATATTTATGTCAAAATAGTTTAGATATTTTTCAATATTTATATCACTCTGTCTAGGGTTTTTGCTTTGATATTTAATAATAGAGGCATCTCTATCTATACTCATATTTGATAGTGCTGTATCCTCATCAACCTCTTCAAGCTCTAATGTAAAGTAAAATCTAGTTCCTTTCTCTTTTTGACTCTCTAGTTTTAGTTCACTATCCATTAACTCTAAAAATTTAGTTGAAATAGTTAGTCCTAGACCTGTTCCTCCATATTTTCTAGTAATAGATACATCTGCTTGTGCAAAAGCAGCAAATACATTTAGCTGTTGCTCTTTAGTCATCCCTACACCATCATCTTGAATACTAAATGAGAGTACTGATTTATCATCCTTATCATCAACTTTTACTATCTCTACATCAATATGTCCACCCAAATCAGTAAACTTTACAGCATTACTCATAAGGTTTATGAGAACCTCTTTTATTTTTATTGCATCACCAATAAGTTTTTTATTTATTCTTGGGTCAAGATAGAATGTTAGCTCTATCTCTTTTTCTGAAGCTTTTACCCCATATGTCTCTATTGCATTCTCAAACTCAACAATAGGGTCAAATACTATATTCTCTACCTCTACTTTATTACTCTCTATTTTTGATAGGTCTAATATATTATTGATAATACTTAGAAGGTTTTCTGAACTCTTTTCAATAATTGAGGTAAACTCAAGCTGTTCACTATCAAGTCCAGTACTCTGTAGTAGTTGAGTAAAACCTACAATACCATTAAGAGGAGTTCGTATCTCGTGAGACATATTAGCCAAAAAGAGGGACTTTGAAGCATTTGCTTCTATTGCTTGTCTCTTATCTTGTCGTGCATTCTCTATCAAAATCTCTAGGAATTTGTAAGCATCTTTTATACCTTGATTAGTATTTAGATTTATACTCTTTATAGTATTTAAACTAGGTACATCAAAGTTCTCGTCAGACTCTACCTCTTTTACTGTATTGTTTAAAATATCCTCTAAGCTTTCTATATTGTTAGAGATTTCTTTTCTTGTTTTATATCCCAAAAATGTTAGTAGAATAGATAGTATCCAAAAGAATGCTGCCACCATTAATATAATAATATATTGCATAATATACTCATTATTCTTTGTAGCTAAGGTCTTTTCAATCTCTTTCTGAATTAAAGCAAATTGATTAATCTTATCGGTGTGCATAATATGCCAACTAACAGGGTCTATGGAGAACTTACCATCGTTGATATTAGGTTGAAGTTTTGAATAAGAGGTCTCTATCTCTCTTTGTATATTTTTATAGTCTCTTGTATCTATATGAGAATTAATTTTATCTTTTAAAACTAAATCCCCAATCTCTATAGGAGAAAAGGTGTTTGATTTGCTTTTTGCATAGTTCCAAAATGTAATATCTTTTTGAGTTAAGGCTACTTTTTTCATTAAAAAATAGTTAACAAAATCTCTCTCTAAAGAGGAGTACTCGGTTGCAATATATAGCTGAGATAAAGATGTTATAAGTGATGCTATCTCATCATTTAGTTTATAATGGTTGATAAGTAGCTGTTGCTCTAAGATAGGTTTTGTAAGAGTTTTGGTATATCTCTTATCAAAAGCTTGATTAAATGATAATTTATGTTTGTCAATCTCTTTTCTATAATATGGTAATTTCTCAAGATTATCAAAAATATTTTGATTGCTACTACCATTTTTGAACTTTGGTAATCCCGAGAAGATAGATTGTGTATCAATAGAGATAATATTCTGTTTTGTTCTATTGATAGAAGCATCTGTTTGATTTCTCTGTCGAAGAAGTTCATCTTTTGCTTTAGCCCCCTTTGAACCAATAACAATAGATGTAAGACCTCTCTCTTTTCCAAGCTCTGTAATAGTATTATTGAATAATACATTATTTTTTATAATATCTTTTAGCTCATTTGCTTTATGATATTGAACATAAGATGTAAAAAGAAAGTAACTAGAGACAATAAAAAGCAGTACAATAGGTAGCATACTTATTAATCTTAATCTGTTATTTATCTGCATTATAAAACCTTTCTTTTATATATTTTAAATACTACTTCTATGTTTCATATAATCTTCTAGTGAGATGAAGAGTCCCCAATATTTTTTGAATAGAGACTCTAATTTATTATAATCGGTAGAGAATTGAATCTCTTCTAGTACATCAGCTAGTTCATTAATACGCAGGTTACTAGCCGCTCCTTTTAGTTTATGTCCAAGCTCATGAATATTATCAAGGTCTTTTTGATAGTATGATGTCAAAAGATGGTCTTTGTCGTGATTTGCTTGTTCTATAAAGTCTTCAACAAACTCTTCAATAAGTACAACAGGTAGATTTAGCTCATTTGCTGCAAGTTTAGGGTTATAGTTGATAGGAAGAGCTTTTACATTATCTAATGTAAACTTATCATTATCTTTTTTTGCAGAAGTAGCTATTTTCTCTTGTACCTCTTCTAGCTCATCTAAGTTAAACAGTTCCAAATCATTATCTAAATCTAAGTCAAGTTTTTTAGGTGTTGTTGTCTCTTTAAAGTCAAGAGATAGCTCCTCTTCTATAGGCTTACTCTCTTTTTTATCAATATTAGATAGAAGTTCAGTAAATGTACTATTTAACTCCTCCTCTTTATCTTCAATACTGATTGAGTCATCCTCTAAAAGAGTTTTGACCTCTAAAGCTTCTGTACTGTTTGGTTTTTTTAGAGTTAAAAGAGCTAGTTTAGTATAGTACTCATCAACAAATGATAGACGTTCCTCTTTTGGTAGTTTTTTAATCTTTAATAGCAGTATATTAATATTTGGTATTTTAAGAGTTAATGCAAGGTTAGATAGATTCTTAACAACTTTATCATCACCATCTTGCAGACGCTGTTCATCTATAATTGACTGGTCTATAAAGCTATCAAGATATAGTTTATAGTCTTTAACTGATAGTCCAATTTCTTGAGAAATTTTAGCAACATCAAGATATATAGGTTCATAGTTTATATGAATATTATATCCTGTACTATTTGTCTCGATAACATTAGATAGCTCTATAAGTGTTAATGTCTCATCTATGGTATAGAGCATACTCTTTTTAAAGTTTGCCACAATTTTTTTATCTTGGTCTAAAAATTCTAGTTTATTATTTTCAAATGTGATACTGTTTATAGTTTTAGCAGTTAAAAGTTCATTAAATGTTGCATACCCTAGTAGCTCAATAAATTTTTTATCTGCTAATATTAATTCTTTTTTTTCATTGTATCCGTAATACATATCTATTTTACCTCGTTTTTTAATCATGTTGAGCATAACGCTCAATTTCTTCTTCTATGTCTATTTTTGATGCTGGTTTATGTACTACAATAAATCCAATAACATTATTATCTTTATCTCGTTTTGGAGTACAATGGATATTACTCCAAAAATAGAGACCATCACGTCTTATATTTTTGAGAGTAGAGAACCACTTTTTTAGTCTTATGTCAGTAGACCATAGTTTTTTATAAATGTCTTCAGGGACATCAGGATGTTTGAACATCTCATGATGTTTACCTATCAACTCCTCTTTTCTAAAACCTGTCACATCTGCAAAATTTGAATTACTAAAAGTTATGATACCATCAGTATCAATCTCATATATTAAATTTGTTGTATAGGTATATTCGATATCTAATGGAATAAGATGGTGCACAAATTTCCTTTTTAAGAGAATAAATTAATTTATAACTAGTAACTTTATTATAAAAATGCTAAATATTTATTTAAATAAAATCATTTGTTATGATTAAAGAAAAATTTTAAGGTTTATTTTACATTAACCGATATTAAATGTTTAATTTAGATGTTTAATTAATATTATATAATATTTTATGTTTTAATAATCTTGGCAATTTTAGAAGAGGTAGCAATTGATATCTCTTCAAGAGTTGCATTTTTTATAGCTTTAAATGTACCAAAGTAGTTTAGCAGTTTTTTTATGGTAGCAGGGCCTATTCCCTTTTTTTGAAGTAGAGAGTTTTGTATATCCTCTTTTCGTTTTTTATTTTGATGGTAGGTTATAGCAAACCTATGAGCTTCATCTCGTTGTCTCTGTACCCATTGTAGACGTTTATCTGTAGGGGCTAGTTCAAAAACAGACTCTTTTGTATATATAATATCTTTTGCAGAGCCTTTTGCTCTATGTGCTTTTGCATCAAGTTTCTCTTTTGCTATAGCGATAACATCTAGGCTTATATTTGCTTTATCTAATAGCTGAATAGCAACTCTTCTCAATGTCTCTCCACCATCCAAAATCCATAGATTAGGAGCTGGATTCTTTTTAAAACTCTCAATCCTACGACCTAGCATCTCTCTCATCTGTCCATACTCATCTTTTGCATTAAGCTCATATCTTCTATAGTCACTTTTTTCCCACTTCCCATTACTCCAAACTACCATAGCTCCAACAGTTGCTACTCCCATCATGTGAGAGTTGTCAAAACTCTCAATTCTATATGGAATTTCATCTAGTTCAAAAAGTTCAGATATTTTAGGCTCTATCTCCTCTTTTTTTTCAGACTTTAGTACCTCATTTGCATTAATAATAGCAAGTTTAGTTAATCTCTCTTTAGAGCCTTTTAACGGATGATGTATAGTTATCTTTTTAGAGAAGCGTTCTGATAAGAGAGCAGATACCTTATCTTGGTCATCAAATCTATGTGCAACCAAAATAGTTTTAGCTATTTGTGGTGCTTCCAAAGTATAAAATTCCAAAATTGCCTGTTTGTATGCTTCGTTTTGATTATATATATCCACGCCTCTAAATATAGAAAATGATGAAGAGATAATCTTTCCTTGACGCATAAATAGTTTGACAATAACACCCTTTGATTCACCATTTATAATAGCAAAGATATCTATATCATCTAGTGACTTCAAATCAATATTTGAGTTTATGGTTAGAGACTCTATTATTTTAATATTGTCTCGTAGTCTTCCTGCTTCTTCAAAACGCTCATCTCTTGCAAGTCGTATCATATTCTCATGTAGTACCTCTATCAATATATTACGCTTTACGATAGCCTCTTTTGCTTTTTCAATAATTATTTGATACTCTTCTGGTGAAACTTTACCCTCACATGGGGCTAAACACCTCTCTATTTGATAAAAAAGACAAGCTTTTTTCTCTTTTAGACATGATTTTTTTTGAACGATAGGAAAAACCTCATATAGTGTATCAAGTAGTACTTTCCCCCCATTTGGAAAAGGTCCATAATATGAGATATTTTTACCCTTAATCACTTTTCTTGTAATCTCAAATCTAGGAAATGGTTTACTCTCATCAATATATATATATGGATAACTCTTATCGTCTCGAAGCAGAATATTATATTTAGGATTTAACTGTTTTATTAGGGAATTTTCAAGAATAAGTGCATCAATCTCTGTCTCTACAACAATATACTCTATCTTGATTGCTTGTGTTAACATTCTTGTGATTCTAACTTCAAGAGTTGGGTTTGGATGTATAGTTGGAGTAAAACGCCAATAACTCTTTACTCTATTTTTTAGATTTTTTGCTTTGCCTACATATAATAGTCTCTCATTTTTATCAAAATATTGGTAGACACCTGCTTGGGTTGGTAGTTTTTGAATGGTTTTTAGTATCTCTCTATACATCTATTATCTTATCTCTATATCTGTTTTATTATAGATGTTCTAATTTTTTTGAATGCTTCAAGTAGCTCTTTATCTTCACTTTTTACCACAAATTCACCATGAGCCATCTCTTGATAATATGGCACAGTTGAGACTATCTTCTTCTCTTTTATAATTGAAATATGTTTAGAGTTAAAGAGTATTACATTGGAAGCTCTCATCTGTTTGCACTTTTCATCACCTTTAGCCAATATAGTTAATAGGCTTTTTAATAAATCTTTATTATAATTGAGCTCCATTTTGAACCCTGGGTGAGAGAGTGCTACAAAAAGCGTATCTTCTTTAAGATATACAAACGCAATGGCTTTTTTAAATCTAGGATTTAAGAGGGATAGAAACTTTTGATAACAGTAGTGTTTCTTAAGTAATTTAAACTGAGGTAGGTTAGATATATGAGAAATAATAGTATGAGCCTGTTTCATATTTTGATTATAACATTTTTTAGCTTTTTTTTGTTGACTAGCTGTGGATATAAGTCTGACCCATATTGGGTTAAAAAGGGAGATAAGGTAACATCGAATGGGGGAAAATAAGATGAGAAAATATGATATATTGATAATAGGTGCTGGAATAGCTGGATTATATGCAGCTATGAATATTCCAAAAGAGAAAAAAGTTTTAGTAGTATGTAAAGATATTCCATGGGAGTGTAATACCTTTTATGCCCAAGGTGGAATGGTAACAGCTTTAGATGAAGCAGATATTCCTCTTCATGTAGAAGATACAATGTCAGCAGGTTCTTTTCATAATGACAAAAAAGCTGTAGAGATTATGAGTCGCACTTCCATAGCTACAACAAAAGATATTATAGATAGAGGTATGGAGTTTGATACAGATGATGATGGTAATATTCTTTATACAAAAGAGGCGGCTCATTCAACTGAAAGAATTGTTCATGCAGGAGGAGATGCAACTGGTCGTTATATGCACTACTTTATGATGGTTCAAAACAAGCATCAACTCCAAAGAAATACTCTTGTATATGATTTACTTATTGAAAATGGTCGCTGTTATGGAGTAAATGCTCTAGTTAATTATAGACAGCAGACTATTATTGCTGATGATGTGATTATCGCTTCTGGTGGAGTAGGGTCGCTATATGAGTTCAATACAAACTCCAGAACAGTCTCTGCTGATATTCATGGTATATGTGTAGAGAAGGGGATAGAGTTAGAGAATATGGAGATGATGCAATTCCACCCAACAGTTTTTGTCAAAACACCATTTGCTAGAAAACTGTTACTAACAGAGGCACTAAGAGGTGAGGGTGCTTGGGTAGTGGCTGAAGATGGTAGACGATTTCTATTTGATTATGATGATAGAGGAGAGTTGGCAAGTAGAGATATTGTAAGTCGTGCTATTTTCGACCATAAGCGTAAAACAGGAGAAGAGGTATACTTGGATTTTTCTATGTTTGAGAGTGAGTGGTTTGCTAAACGTTTCCCAAATATCACAAGAAGTTTTGAAGCTATTGGTTATATTTTCCCAAAAGATAGAGTACCAATCTCTCCTGCATTTCACTATGCTGTAGGAGGAATTAAGTGTGATACAGATGGTTGTGTTGAGGGGATAGATGGTCTATATGTAATTGGGGAGGCATCATCTACAGGTGTACATGGAGCAAACCGTTTAGCTTCAAACTCATTACTAGAGGGTGTAGTTTTTGCTAAACGAGCAGTAGACCACCTTTTGGCAAAAGAGTCTGTAGAGATAACTGTACCAAAATTTGATAAAGAGTATAAAAATATAGTGCATCATGAAAAAGATAATATCTACAAACATCATCTAAGAAAAATTATGTGGGATGAGATGGGTGTAATACGAACAAAAAAAGGTCTTATTAAAGCCAAAAATGCTATTTTTGATATGAAAAATCGTGACATAGGAAGATTATTAGAGTTGCGATTGAATACAGCATCTGCAATTGTTGACGCTGCACTAAAACGAAAAGAGTCATTAGGAACGCACTATATTGAGTAGATTATTAAATATAAAAAGAGAAAAAATATGTTAAATATAAAAGATACTCTAATATTGGCAGAAAAACAGCTTCAAGATTCTTGTGAACGCCCAAGATTTGAAGCAGAGTTATTATTAAGTTACCATTTAAACAGAGATAGAACCTATCTTCATGCTTTTGATGATAAAGAGGTTGAAAATATAGAAACCTTTAATTCTTTAATAGAGAGAAGAGCCAACCATGAACCCTATGAGTACATCATAGGAGAAGCAAGTTTTTATGATATTGAGTTAAATGTAGAGCAGGGGGTACTTATCCCCCGACCTGAAACAGAGATTTTAATAGATTTGGTGGCTGAAATTATAAAAAAAGAGAATATAACCTCTATTGCTGAAATTGGTGTTGGTTCAGGTGCTATCTCTGTCGTATTGGCACGAAAGTTTCTAAATTTAAAAATTATTGCTACTGATATTTGTGATACACCAATTAAAGTATCACGCTCTAATATTAAAAAATATCAAGTAGAAGATAGAGTAACAGTTATAAAATCTAGTATTTTAGATGAGGTCAGTGAGCCTGTCGAACTGGTGGTTTCAAACCCCCCTTATATTGCCAATGATTTTAAACTAGAGAAGAATGTAGGCGAATATGAACCAAAAGAGGCACTATTTGGTGGAGTAGTTGGAGATGAGCTACTCAAACAGATAGTTTTAGATGTAAAGGCTAAAAATATAAAATATTTAGCCTGTGAGATGGGATATGACCAAAAGAAGCCTATGGAGCAGTTTTTTAGTGAAATTGGGGTAGAATTTTATAGATTTTATAAAGATTT
>Ga0256827_10000726_pt1 | contig 20758 bp, 12 predicted proteins | sample CV84metaG_FD_185977 | JGI IMG/M metagenome (GOLD analysis project Ga0256827, IMG submission 185977) | Hydrothermal vent microbial communities from East Pacific Rise, Pacific Ocean - CV84 | ecosystem: Environmental > Aquatic > Marine > Hydrothermal vents | place: Pacific Ocean: East Pacific Rise... | reverse complement strand
CCGAATGTTAGTCCACCTGAAATAGCTAAAGGAAAACTATTATCACCAGTTAAAGAATGGCTATAAAAATAACTCATATAATTATCTGAATTTGAGAATCCATATCCAAATCCAAACCACCAAGAAAGAGCTACAGCATCATCAAAAACGTATTGTTTACCAATGTTTAGTATTACAGCTGCAGAGAAATAATCGCCTCTTACGTAAGTAGATAAATCTTGTCCTGTAACAGGGTTATATGAGTAATGATAAGTTGTTGCAGAAAAATATGAAAGATTAAGATCAGGTCTAATAAAGAACCCATTAAGAATATTAGTATAATGGAAAGCATTATCATAAGCTTCTCTTCTAATAATAAATTTATGTCCAACTCTTAGAAAAGCACCTGTAGGATTATAATCACCTGTATTAAATCCCATTCCAATAATTCCTAATGAGGCTTCAATGCTTCTATTTGTTTTAATACTTCTTTCGTATGCAAAAGTAAAATTACCAGTAAAAGGAGCAATTAAGTCTACCTTAAACATATTTTTCTTGCTATCATTATACGACCTAGTGCCACTGTATTGTTCTGCAAGATTAATAATATTTCCTGCTTCAAACTCTATTCTTTCAACTCTATCAACAGGGATTGAAAATGAAACGTCGCTGCTAAATTGTGGTTGAGTGTATTCAATGATTTTTACCCCCACTTTAGTGACCTTACATTCTATTACTTCTTTATTTTTTTTGATTATTTTGTCTTGTGCTTGCAAACTTATTCCAATGAATAAGAACATGCTGACAAATGCTAGTGTAATTATTTTTTTCATAGTAAAAGTTTTTATTGATAAAAAACTAGATTTAATAATTTGTTGCAAAGATACTACAATATTGTGTTAACTGTTATAATAATTAGTTAATAATAGTTATTATTTTGAATAATTGTTATTATATTTGCATTTAATGTATAAGTATAGTGCATAAAGTTAAATAAATCGTTAATTAAATTGTTTTGTGATGAAAAATTCAATTAAACTATTTTTAGTAATTCTATTAGGAGTTGGAATTACAATGGCAACAGCTTGTAAAAAAGAGATTGAAATGCCAGCTGTTACTACAGCCGAAATTACTAGTATCACGTCAAATTCAGCTGTTGGAGGAGGAGATGTAACATCAGATGGAAATGCAGATATCACAGCAAGAGGTATTTGCTATGATAGAAATAATGTATCGCCTACTATTGAAAATAGTAAGACCACTGATGGTAATTCAACAGGTTCTTTTACAAGTAATATTTCAGGATTATTGCCTAATACTGTTTATCATGTAAGAGCATATGTAACTAATGAGTTGGGAACTTCTTACGGCGAAGCAAAAGAATTTACAACAGGAATGTAAGCTAAGTTAATTGCGCACTTTTACAGTGTGTTTGCTTAGTGAAAAGTTATTAAAACAGAATCGGATATTTGATCTTTATAAAAATTAAATATCCGATTCTGTTTTTTAATAGTATTATTTGGAAATTCCTATAACTAAAAAATATTATTTACGTAGAAACTCTTTTAGTTATTTGTTTATCTTTGATAATCAAAAAATAGTTTATGGCTGGTATGAAAAAGTTTGGAACATTTGCAGGAGTATATACTCCCTCAGTTCTAACGATTCTTGGAGTAATTATGTATATGCGTCTTGGCTGGGTAGTTGGCGAAGCTGGGCTTATTGGCGCAATAATTATTATCCTAGTGGCTCATATTATTTCTATTTCCACGGGCTTAAGCATTTCAAGTATAGCTACTGATAAGAAAATAAAAACAGGAGGTATCTATTATATTTTATCTAGAAGCCTTGGTTTGCCAATGGGTGGTGCCATAGGAATTACGTTGTTTGTGGGTACAGCCTTGAGTATTGCATTATATTTAATTGGTTTTGCTGAAAACTTTCTAAGTATAGATGTCATTAGTGATTTCTTAGGAATGGAGCAAAGTGTCAATTCATATCGAATTATTGGAACAATTGTTTTAGTTCTACTTGTTGTTATTGCTTTTATTAGTACATCATTGGCCATAAAAACTCAATTCTTTGTGTTGGGAGCTATTGCTCTCTCATTGGTTTCAATTGTTCTAGGAATGGTTTTTATTGATGCTGAGAATATGCCAAGTGTAGTAATGTCTGCTGCAGAAAATCATGTTCCCATAATTACAATATTTGCTATTTTCTTTCCTGCAGTGACTGGCTTTACAGCTGGTGTAGCAATGTCAGGAGATTTAAAAGATCCCAAAAGTTCAATTCCTAAAGGAACAATGTGGGCCATTGCAACGGGTTTAGTTGTGTATTTATTTTTGGCTGTAATGATTGCCTATTTTGTTGATAGAGATATGTTGTTAAATGACACCAATTTCCTTCAAAATATTGCAATTTATTCCCCATTTGTTATAGCTGGAATTTGGGGTGCTACTTTATCTTCTGCTTTGGGAGGAATACTTGGAGCTCCAAGAATAGTTCAGGCAATATCAAACGATAAAATAGGGCCTTCCTTCTTAGGTAAAGGTTTTGGTGAGTCAAATGAACCTAGAAATGCTTTGATATTTACATTTGTACTTGCTGAAGTAGGTGTTCTTATAGGGGAATTAGATGCTATTGCAGAAGTAGTTTCCATGTTTTATATAGCGGCATATGGTTTTATAAATCTTGCATTTGCTTTAGAAAGTTGGGCTAGTACCGATTTTAGACCAAGTTTTAGTATTAGCAAATGGATTGGAATTGTTGGGTTTATTGCTAGTTTTGGAGTAATGATGCAACTTAACCCAGGAGCTATGTTTGCTGCATTTGTGGTAATGTGGGTTATTTATTTTATTCTTAAGCGTAAGGAGCTTAAATCTGATTTTGGTGATGTGTGGGGCAGTGTTTGGTCGTCTATTATTAGAACATCAATTACAAAAGTATCAGAAACCTCTTTGGAGAAAAGAAATTGGAAACCAAATATTCTTCTTTTTAGTGGAGAAACTAAGGACAGACCATATTTATTGGAATTAAGCAAGCATTTTGTTGGTAAATATGGTTTTCTTTCATGCTTTTATCTTAAGGTAAGTCAAGATGATATGTTTAGGTTTACAAAAGAGGAACAGTTGATAAGCTCTGATGAAAATGCCAATGGAATATTTTTAAGACAGCATAACGTCAAAGATATTTATGATGGGATTGAACAAATATCATCAACCTATGGTTTTGCAGGAGTTGAACCCAATACTGTCTTCCTTGGTTGGGGAAAAAATACCGACAATCCTGAACGTTTTGGTAAAATGCTGCGTAATATTTTTCGTCTAGATCTTAATGTAGTAATGATGGACTACGATAAGAGAGTTGGGTTTGGTGATAAATCCCAAATTGATGTTTGGTGGCGTGGTCAAGGGCAAAATGGCAATCTAGCACTACAATTGGTTAAATTTTTACGTGAATCTGAGGATTGGTCAAAAGCTAAGCTCAGAATTCTAATTGTAAATCCAATTAATGACGAATATGAAGATTTGCATCGTCAGGCTAGTTTCATACTTCATAATTTGAGAGTAGATGGTGAAGTTAGAGTAATTAATAATCAGATTGAAGCAAGAAGTTTCTATGAAATAATTAAAGTAGAATCTATAAATTCTTCATTAGTATTCATTGGGCTTCCAAAGATAGGGGATGGTAAGGAACTTGGTTTTGTTAAGAGAACTAATGATTTGTGCCAAAATGTTGGTACGGTGGTATTAGTTAGATCTTCTTCTAACTTCTTAGACTTAAGTATTGGCTTGAAAGCAAAAAAAGGCATTATCTCTAATAAATTAAAAGATAATAAACTAAATATAGAAATTAATGCAGATAGTAAAACTATTAACTATCCGAAGTATAGTGCTTTAGAAAAAATGAATAGAAAGGTTTATTCTCAAATAATGAATTACCAAAAAGAGAATGATGACAAGTATCTGCATAATATTGTTGCTAGCGAAAAAGCGGCAGTAGTTTCTTTCGATTCAATAATTTACAAACATATTAAAAGCCTCAAATTAGTTTTTGAGCAGAGTAAACAAGACACTCTGAAACAGAAGATATTTAGTATTAACACTAAGGCTTTTAAAGATATTTCAAAAGAAATAGAAATTCTCGGAACAGATTATATTGAAAGCCAAAAACAGAAGATTAAACTTTTTATAGCCAACGAAAAAAAATATATTAGTTCTTTTTATAATTCTTTGCCAAATTATGTTACTGTAAACTATAGTATCGATGATTTACAGGCTGAGAAGGGGGATAATTTGGATGTTAGGTGGTATAAAAGATATAATAGATTACTATCAAAATTTGGTAAAAAGAACTTCAAATATAAGATAAAATATCGAGATCTTCTTATTGAGCATTTTCTTGATTCTCATCTTAAAACATTGGATACTTTTATGCAGCAATTTGGTTTAAATAGTAGCCAAAATATCGTTGCTTTTGAAAATTTCATTTCAGAATTAGATAAAAACTTCCAAAAGCTTTCACTATTGCAGAATACTGAAAACGGAATTCTTGAAATAGATAATATAGTAAAAGAAGTAGAAAATAAGATGAAGATTCTTTCTTCAGATATTAATGAGCGTACTATAAGCCTTATTAAATTTAGATACAATAATTTATCAGCTTTAATTAATGAGCTTAATGAATTAACGGGGAAGGTTGATGTAAATAGCTGTATAGATGAAGAGTTTAATTTTTCAAGAAAACTTAGAAGTATTGAATTGTTAGGAGAAGCTATTCCTGAAGCTAGACATAGAAACCAGAAGATGCTAATTAATCATGTGCAGTTAAATGTTAAGCTTTTATTCTTTTCAGCCCAACTTCGTCAACTAGCTAATCTAATTGAGAAGAGAATTAAGATTTATCTTGAAAAAGATATAAGGAGTAATACGAAATCTTATATAAAATATTTAAAAACATATCAAAGTAAATTTAATAAGAACTCAAAGGCTTCCTTTAATTATGACTCTAATAAGCTGTCTATAAGTTTTGATAATATTGTAGCTGATAATTTAGTGAATCTAATTCAAAAGACACAAAAATCGCTAATAAAAGAACTTCCTAAGAATGTTGAGATTTTTGATGAGGAGTCTGATAATTTGATAGGTACAGATAAGCAATTTAATAGTCTTACTACTGTTAATCTAGCTGTTGTACGTCTTATGGATTTTATTGTTCAAGATGAATTTGCAGGAAAAATGCAAAAAATAATATCTTCGATGGCAGAACAAATTATGGCTGTAAATATTGAGTTGCAGGACCATTTGAGGCTGTTAGTTTATAATATTGAAAATAGAAATATTAGTATTGAAGAGTTTAAGAAATATTTAGATGATGAAATTAAGTCATTGGAGAATAACTATTCAAAATATGATGAAATAGCTGATGGTATTTTATTACAATTAGAAGAACGCCAAAGAATTATTAGTGAGAAAGTATCTATTTATCCTTTTGTGCAGGCTGCAATGAATCTAAAGCAGTATATTAAGAGTAGAGATATTGAAAAGCGTAATTTGTGGTTATCCAATTCATTTGATAAAGCAAATTTATGGTTAAGAAATTTTGCTGCTGATTTATGGTATAGGCAGAGTTCAGGTATGATATTTACCCAAGATATTCTCCATGATAAAGCAAATAGTTTTGCATCGAATAAAAGGCAACGCATAGCAATTTCCAAGCTTAAATCGCCTAATAGTATTGTTAATGACATTCCATTCTATTACAAACAGTTATTCACTAATAGAAATAATTATTTGCCAGAGTTTTGGGTAGAGCGTGAGGTTGAAGAAAAAGAAATAGAGCATTTTATTTCTGATTGGAATACAGGTTCAGCACAAGCTTTGCTTATTAGTGGTACTCCCGGTTCTGGTAAATCATTTTTAAGTTATAGAATATCGAAATACATTAATGCTAGCGATAAGATATATACTGTGCTACCTCCTAAAAATGGAAGTGTAAATGTTAATGTATTTAAACATAGCCTTAAAGAAGCTTTAGATGCAAATTCAATGGACGGTTTGTTCTATGGCATTAATGAGAAATCATTAATTATTTTTGAAGATGTAGAACTATGGTGGAGTAAATCAAGTGATGGTTTTGAGGTAATTGATGAGATTCATAAACTAATTAGGCAGTATGCTAGTAAGTTTCTTTTTGTAGTAAATATTAACTCTTTTGCTTTTAATTTTATTAGTAAACTACGTTCTTTAGCAGAGATATATACACATTCTGTATTTTTAGCATCAGTTGATGCTCGCATGCTTGAGAAAATGATATGGAAAAGACATATACTAGGTGGTCTTAAATTAAAACTAAATAATAAAGAACAATCTAGTTTTCATGCATGGGACTTTTCAAGGTTATTTAGCAAGTATTTCAGACAGTCAAAAGGTTATCCATTTACTGCAATGGATGCGTGGGTGAATAATGTTATTGAAATAAATGATAAAGAAATTCTTATTCGAAATCCAATTATTCTAGATATTAGTGTATTCGATTCGTTAACAGATATTGATTTGTGGGTATTGCAGATGTTTATTTTACATAAGAATATGAACTATTCTAAGCTAACTAAACTAACAGAACTTGATTCTGAAGTAGTTGTTAGGAAGATTAATGAGTTAAAGAGAGTAGGAATTGTTGAAGAGATTAAAGAGAATATTTATTGCATTAGTTCTTTAGTTCGGCCGTATATTATTAATGTTTTAAAGAGTAAAAAGTATTTATAATGGATGTTTTTAAAGCAAATATGTCAGTATTTCCTGTTTTTAGTTTTTTGCTATCAGCAGTATTTGTGTATGTGCTATTAAAAGCCGCTGCGAAGTTATTTCCACTTTTGCTTAAACGTAAATCGTTGAAATCTAAGTTTAACAGAAGTTTTGGGTTTATAGAGCTTATGGTTTGGATAATGTATATTATTTTAATTATCCCTAAGTTTTATAGAATTAATTTTGAGTATGGAATAATCATTAGTATTATTCTATTGGCAGTTCTTCTAATAATTGCATGGTTTGCTGGAAGAGATATAGTTGCTGGTTTTATACTTAGGTCCAACTCGGGATTTATGCTTAATGCAGAGATTAAATCAGGAGAATACGAAGGAATAGTTGTAGAGTTTTATTCTCGTAATTTTAAACTAATAAGTGAGAATGGGGATAAAGTATTAATACCTTATTCTCAGATTTTAGGTAAGCCTATTAAGTTTTTTGCCCAAGAAAAATCTCGCATATCTAAGCGGATACAATTAGAAATCAATACTACTTTGAGTTTTGATAGATTAAGATCGTTATTGAAATTTCAAATTATGACTAATCCCAAATCTTTGATAAATAAAGTGCCTGTTTTTAATATAGTAAAGCACGAAAAGGATGTTTATAATCTTGATGTATTGATATATGCAAGAGATTCGCAAGGCTTATCAGATGTCGAAAGTCAGTTGCAGGGATTTATTAGTAGCAGTAATGAGATTAATTCTTAATAATTAAAAAAGCATCCTTAGGAATTTAATATTTCTTTCCCTATTTTTGTTCTCCGAATATTGCACTTAAATAAAATATATATAATGAATGTACTTTTGAATAAAAGGGTAGGTATTTTTGCATTTCTACTTATATTTAGTATTCAGATTTTTTCTCAAATAAATATTGTTTCTGGTTTAGAGGGTGAGGTTTATAATCAGTTTGCCAATGATATTAAGAATAATACTAAGGTAAATGTTAGGGTTTATACTTCTAAGGGAAGTGTTAATAATATGCTATTACTACAGTCTGATAGTATACAATTGGCTTTTACTCAGTATGATGTGCTCAATAGTTTTGGTGTTGACAATCCAGAAATAAAAGATAGAATAAAAGTTTTTCTACCTCTATATAATGAGGAAGTTCAATTGGTTAGTTTGAAATCGTCAAATATAAAAGACATTACTGATATACTTGGGAAAAGAGTAGGAATGGGTGGAGAAAATTCTGGTTCAAATTTCACTGCTAATTACATAAAATCAATGTCTGGAATTGAATGGAAGGATGTAATACTACCATTTGCAAGCTCCATTGATGCGTTGATAAATAGCGAAGTTGATGCTTTCTTTTTTGTCGGTGCTGCACCATCTTATTTACTTATGGGTTTGCCTGAAAGTATAAAGTCTCAACTAGCTCTTGTTCCTGTTTCTATTTCCAATAAAGAAAATAGCTGCTATGCTAAGAAAGTAATACCTGCTGGGACATATCCTTGGCAGACAGAAGATGTAAGTACATATACTGTTAGGTCATTAATAGTAGTTAATACTAAGCATGTTAATTCTAGAATTGCTATGCAAATGGACAGCCTATATTACGATTTGAAGAATAATCTGAATGGAATACAATTAAATAAATATTCTCACCCTAAATGGAAGAGTGTTGAGTTTTCGGATATGGATGGTATAAATTGGCCAGTTTATAAAGAAGAATACACCATGAAGGAGAAAGTGCTTGACTCTATTGGTTGGTTAGCGGCACTTTTAAGTTTTATTCAAATATATTTTATTATTAATAAACTATGGAAGCGTAAGCATGAAATTATTGTTGCAGAGAGTATATCAATATCAGCAATGTTTATCAGTTTGTTTATTAATGTATTTTTTGCTATAAAAAATATTAGTGTTGGTGGATATGCACAACTATCTGGTAATTTCCTTTGGGTTTTAGCAAGTACAGTAAGTTTATTAGTGGGAATGGGATTATATGTTAATGCCAATAAAGGTACAGGCTTTTTCAGATTATTACTCAAGGCTTTAAATATGGAACGTAAAGAAGCTGGAGATCTTGCAAAAAGGTTTTTCCAACCTTCATCTGCAGATAAGATTATTGATATTCTTGGTAGATTAGCAATGATTGATAATGATTTGGATGATAAAGAGAAGCAGTATATTCAAAAGTTTGCAGATAATTGGCATATTGATATCGATTGGTTTAAAGTAGAAAAATACGCCGATGATTCAGGTGATAAGTATAATAAGCTTAGAAATAGTTTGCAGGCTTATCTTAAAAGCTCACCCCCTAAAGAACTTGCTACACATTTAATAGATGTTATTAGTTTATTGATAAATGCCGATGGAAAAGTAACAAAAGAGGAGGCTCTTATGGAGTCAGAACTTGTTGGAATTATTAAGAAATATCTTGGAAAGGAAGACGAAGTTGATTTCTTTAAGGTAGCTGTTGTTCCACAGAATAGTAATCAGGATAATGCAATTCGTTCAAGATTCCCTGAGTTAGATAGGGTAGAGATAGCTGGTGGATTTGCTTATTTAACAGAAGGCTTTTATTCTGAAGATTATGCAGAAGAAGTTTCTATGCAATATAGAGCATTTAATGTTTTCTCAGTTGTTTTTAAGCCTCGTATGATAAATAAGTTTGAAGACTTAGGAAAAATAATTGATGAGGAGAAGAAAAATACAACAGAGTAAATAGTATGAAACGGAAAATAATAAACTTGGTATCATCGCCATTTTCTTTGGCAATTATTTTAAGTATTGTTGTTTATTTTCTAGCATTATTCTTTACTTCTAATAAAATTTATGGCAGTAATTATCCGATTCAACTTCTAGGGTTCTATCAAAAGGGATTTTGGGAACTCCTAGCTTTTGCAATGCAAATGATGCTAATCCTTGTTCTGGGAAATGTGTTGGCATTAACACCATTATTTCAAAAACTTATTTCAATTTTACTTTTAAGGATAAATTCGGCAATTAGTGCAGTTGTTGTTACAGCAGTCTTTAGTATATTGTTTTGTTATCTTAATTGGGGACTTGGGTTGGTATTAAGTGCTTTGCTAGCTCGGGAAATTGGGTTAAGATTCAAAATGCAGAATAAAACATTAAATTATTCATTGATTGTAGCGGCTGCATATTCGGGAATGATGGTTTGGCATGGAGGATTAAGTGGATCAGCTCCTTTAAAGGTGGCAGAAGAGGGTCATTTTTTAATGGATAAAATAGGGCTTATTCCTGTTAGTGACACGATATTTTCCAATATGAATATTAGTTTGTTTTTTATTGTAATTATTAGTGTGCCACTTCTTTTTTATATCTTGGCAAAGCGGAGTACTAATAATGAAGTAGCTAGTATTCCTGTGGTAGAGTTGTCAAAAGATAATTTAGATGATAGACAATATATAGGGTTGATTTTTGGAATAGTATTGATTATTGGTGTTTTTTTATCAGGTATTTCAAATCTTAGTATTAATCAAGTAAATCTGATTCTTTTTGGTTTAGGTTTAATTCTATATCCTAATTTGAGCCAATTCACAAATGCTGTAAGTAGTTCAATAGGGGTTTCTACAGGTATTATGATACAGTTCCCTATTTATGCCGGAATTATGGGATTGATGAAGTATTCAGGTTTGGTCACTTTGTTTACTAATTCAATTATTGAGATTTCTACAGTTCAAACATTCCCATTTTATAGCTTTATCAGTGCTGCTGTAGTAAATTTCTTTGTGCCAAGTGGTGGTGGGCAGTGGGCTGTTCAAGGACCAATTTTGATGGAAGCAGCTCAGAATTTGGGAGTAAGTATTCCCAAAACTATTATGGCTCTTGCCTATGGCGATCAGCTTACAAATATGATTCAACCATTTTGGGCAATACCATTATTATCTATTACAGGAGTTAAAGCTAAGTCAATTATTCCATACACATTTGCGGTAATGTTAATTGGAGCAGCTGCTTTTATTTTGGTATTGTATGTTTTTTGAAATTATTTTATGTTTTTAGCCTTGGCTTCGAAACAATTTACTTCGTTACACTTCAGAAATCACTCAGCCAGATGGCTACTTCTAACTTCCAACTTTCACCTCTTTCTAATAACCATCAAACCATCTCTAATCGATAATAATACGTTTTCAACTCTATTATCATTCTGAATAAAATCGTTAAACTCTTGCAATGCTTTAGTATCGATATCGTTAACTTTAGGTTCTGATAATACTTTTCCACTCCAAAGTACATTATCTGCTATAATCCAAGCATTTTTTGGTAGTTTGTCTATGAGTAAGTTATAGTAGTTTAGATAGTTTACTTTATCAGCATCAATAAATACGAAGTCAAAATTGCATTCTATAGTAGGAAGGATATTAATAGCATCCCCAATGTAATAACTAATTTTATTGTTAAGTTTCGAAAGCTTAATATATTTATTTACAATTGCTTCTAACTCAGCATTAATATCAATGGTAGTTAAATGTCCATTATTAGGTAAAGCGCTAGCCATACTTATGGCAGAAAATCCAGTGTAAGTTCCAATTTCAAGTATGTTTTTTGATCCACTCATCTTAACTAATAGTTCAAGAAGTTTTCCTTGTACAGCACCAGATAGCATTCTTGGTCTCAGAACTTTTATATGAGTTTCTCTATCTAAGTCATATAGCACTTTACTTATTTCGCTAGTATGTTCTTCTATGTAATTCTCAATATTCTTGTTAACGATATCCATAACTTCTAACTTCTAACTTCTAACTTCTAACTTTTAACTCATAACTCCCAACTCCTAACTTCTAACTTTTAACTCCTAACTCCTAACTTCTAACTCCCAACTCCCAACTTTCAACTATCAATCCCCTTATAAATAAGCATACTCAGTTGTTCTCTATCAAATACTTCTTGAGCAATTGAAATTAATTGTTCAGACGTAACATCTTCAATTTCTTTATTGATAATATCAATTGTTTCTATTTTGTTGTAAGTAAGTATGCTTTTTCCCATACTCAATAACTCGTTCACGTTTGATTCTTGCGAAATTGCAATTTGACCAATTAGCTGTTGTTTTGCGCGATGAAGTTGTAAGCTGCCTAGTTTTTTATTTTTTAGTTTGTCAAGCTCTTTGTGCGTAAGTTGTAATGTTTTTTCAAGAGAAGAAAAATCTGTTCCTAAGTAAATTGTAATAATACCAGAGTCAGAAAAAGGGGAGTAATTTGATTCAATATTATAACAAAATCCGTACTTTTCTCTTATGCCCATATTTAATCTTGTATTAAGGCCTGGTCCACCAAGTACATTATTGAGTAGGGTTAGGGCTGTTCTCTTGTTGTCAAGCGAACTATAGGCTTTATTTGCAATTATGCAATGTGCCTGATGAAGACCTTTAGCTTGGGTGATTGTTTTCACTTTGTAATTGTTAAAAGGTTCTCTAACAAATTTTCTAGCATTATTCTCAACTTCACCAAAATACTTCTCACAAAGTTTAATATAGTTTTTAAAGTCAAAGTTACCAACAGAACATAATACAGTTTGATCTGTGTTAAATTTAGCTGTAATAAAGCTTTGTATATCTTTCTTATTAAAACCTTTTACTAATTTTTCTGTTCCTAAAATATTTCTACCAAGTGAGTGGCCTTCAAAAACAATATCTTCAATTTCATCATATATTTCTTCAAAAGGATTGTCTTTATATGAGTTTATTTCATCAATAATAACATCCTTCTCCTTCTCAATTTCATGACTTGGAAAGGTTGAATTTAACGAGATATCAGCAAATAATTCTAATGTCCTATCGTAATACTTAGGGAGGAATGAAGCGTAAACACATATCTCTTCCTTTGTAGTATAGGCATTAATCTCACCACCAATATTCTCTAATCTTGATAATATATGAAATGATTTTCTTCTTTTAGTTCCTTTAAATATTGTATGCTCAATAAAATGAGTTAATCCTTGTTCCTCTTTTTGTTCATCTCTAGAGCCAGTATTTATCATCAAAGCACAGTGAGCTACGCCATTATTTACAGCCTTATGTACAAGCCTAATTCCGTTTTTAAGAGTATGTGTTTGATATATCATATTGAATAATAATTTCGGCAAATGTATGTACAATTCATTAATTATTGACTTGCGTTAAAAGAAAAAACCTCCGAACTGAATAGTTCGGAGGAAAAAAATAATTAATCACTAATTAATAAAATTGAGGTAGGAGTAAATGTATAGTGTTGCTTAAATAGCCAAGATAAAATTACCTTTCGGTAATTGTTTTGCAAATATAAGTATAATATTTTAAGATAATGGTTTTTGTTGTTTTATAATAAATAATCACTGAAAAGTTATAAAACTAACATTATTTTATAATTATCTTATTAGTAGACGTTTGCGAATTTGAAACTATCCTAAAAAAGTATACTCCTTTTGGAAAATTTGAACAATTAATTGTCGTTTCTTTGTTATTTAGAATGTAGCTAGTATAAATTAATGAGCCAATGCTGTTAAATACAGACAGTTGTGAGTTTTTATTTTGAATATTATTTATTTTAATATAAATTATATCTTCAGTTGGATTTGGGTAAATATTTACATCAATATTATTGGTGTTTACATTATTTACACTATTCGCTAGTGGATAAAGTACAGATTCCCATAATCCGCGACCGTAAGTGGCTGCTCTAATTTTGTTTCCTTGCTCAAATATCTCTAATTCTTGAATCAATACATTTGGTAAGTCCTTCATAAAAGGAACCCAATCTCCTAAAACATCATCTCTATAATATACTCCTAAGTCAGTACCGACATATAAGGCGTTAGAAGTATTTGGTGCGTTAACAATTGTGTTGGCTGGATAATTAGGTAGTGAGCCAGTAATATTAGTCCAGCTAACGCCTGCATCGGTTGTTTTAAATACTTTTGAAGTACTATTAAAACCAGATTTTGTAATCCATACAATATTGGGGTTAGCTTTATTTATTGCTATTGATGTTACTTCTCCAGGTCCTATATAAGCTGAATTAGTAATCCAACTCTGTCCACCATTTGTAGTATGGTATAGTGCAGAATTATTCGCAGCCCATATTATTTGGCTATTATTAGGTGCAGAAGCTAAAGCATTTATTTTAGAACTAGTTGAAAAACTAGATATCTTAGTCCAAGAGTTACCCATATTAGTAGTTTTCCAAATATTAGTATAACCTGCATATAAAAGATTAGCATTAGTAGGGTGTTGTATATATGGGGTAACCCATGCTCCTGTTTCATTAATTCCACTTGTAATTCCTCCCCAATTATTACCTCCATTGTTACTTCTCATTATCTCACCATTATATACTGATGCAAATAGGATATTATTATTGTTATAACTAACAATGCATTCCATTCCGTCTCCACCTAATACAAAGTTCCAAGAATTATTGAATAAGCTTGAGCCATTATCTTGCCAACCAGTCATGATTTTATTACTATTTGTTTTAGAAGCTCCCATTCTATACATTTGAGCAATTGAAAGCCCAGAATTTTTCTCGGTCCAAGAGCTTCCATTATTAATAGACCTTGAAAGACCACCATCAGTACAAGCCCATATGGTTGATGTGTTAGCATTGTATTTAAGCATATGGATATCGGCATGTGCATAAGCTATTCCTTGGCCTGCTATCCAATATGCATTTATTTGCCACGAAGAACCACCATTTGTAGATTTCCAAATATTAATACCACCTACGAAAACCATTTTTTTATCTGTAGGAGATACTTCAAGAGATAAGTCGTACCATCCTTGACCTCCTTGATCAGAACCACTTTTTTTCCAACCTAAAATATTGGGTGTTGTTGCTTTTGTTGTGAATGATGTACCCGAATTAGTAGAAAGATATATTCCTCCAAAACCATCATCAGCACTTCTTGAAGCTAGAACGTATAAATAGTTTGGGTCATCAGCTGTTGTCGCTATTTCTAATCTGTTTGATGTAGTCGTAGAAACAAAAGTAAGTTTCGAGAATGATGTTCCTGAATTTGTTGATTTGTATACATATTTGTTTGATGCTATATATATGGTACTACTACTACCTGGTTTAAATTCCATATCTTTAAAAACTCCAAGTTTTATTCTATTCCAAGTTGCTCCTCCATCTGAAGTTTTAAATAAGCCTAAACTTGTTGCAGCATATACGATATCATCGTCATTAGGGTCGACAAGAAGTTTATAGGTTTGTTTTCTATTTGCATAATCTTTAGTCCATGCCGTTAATGACCAATGTTTACCTGCATCAGTAGATTTTAGTATTCCATGAGTATATGTATCAGAAGCATCTCTGTCACCAGTTGCTGCATATACAATGTTTCCATTACTTGGTGCAAATTTAATGTCAGATATACCAATTGAAGCTAAATCATCGGTATTTGTAGTCCAGTTACTTCCTCCATCAGTACTTCGCCAGATTCCTCCAGATGGAGCTCCAACTAAAATAATACTATTATTTGTTGGATGAAATTCAATGCAGTTAGTTCTTCCGCTACCAGTTCCGTTTGAAGGGCCAAAAGGTCCGATCTGAGTCCATTTACCAGCAGTGCCAATGCTTTTTTGTTGGTTTATTGTTTTTTGAACTTTTCTATAGTCACTTACTCTGTCAATACTTGAATTAAACTGCCCATTGTTATTAGTTCTAAATTGCATAAAGTATTCCCAACGTTTATATTGCTTATAGCCTTTACCTTTTTCATAAGTTTGTGTGTCCCAATAAGAATTAATACTGTTAGATCTTACATCAAAACTTAAATTTGTATCTAACATTGTATTAGACCATGACTGTGATGAAAGTTTTGAAGTGAAGGCAAAGCTAATAACTACTATAATTAATAGGAGTTTATGAGATATTTTAAACATAATGTTCGTTTTTCTGATTAATAATGTGCGCGAAAGTAATGAATATTTAATTGTAATAAGTACCTTTGTGCACTTAACAAATGTAACATACTAATTATGCATATCTCTTTTATAAAATATATTGTTAGTCTGTTTATTCTTATTAGTATCTCAGTTGTAGTTAATGCACAACAGAATTATAAGTTTACAGAAGGGTCATCACAATTAAAAGCAGTATTAATTCCTAGACAGATTACTAAAGATTGGTTGTTTGGTATTCAAAATTTAGAAGAACCATTTGAAGCAAATGATTCATATAAGTATTTTTTAAATGAAATAAAGAAAAAAGTTGAAGCAAAGTATAATTCCAAATCTTTTATCCCTACTTATAAAGATAAACTGAACTATTATTCTGTAGATACTCCAAAGGTGAACTATGCTTTTGAAGGAAATCCGTATAGCAATTCCGTTCCTAATGATAATACAATGGCTATATCAAATGATGGTATTGTTGTTTCTGCAATAAATACAAATATTATTTTCTACGATACTAAGCAGGATTCTCTTTTGAAAATCATATCCCTAAGGTCATTTTCAGATACTCTTGCAAATATTTCTAATCATCAATACGACCCAAAGGCAATATATGATTACGAAAATGATAGATTTATACTTGTCTATTTGGCAGGCTCAAATCTTCCTTCGAATATTATTGTAGCATTTTCGTCAACAAGCAATCCTATGGATGAGTGGTATCTTTATTCCCTTCCTGGTAATCCCTTAAATGATACATCATGGTCAGATTATCCTGCCATATCAATGAGTCATGATGATCTATTTATTACAATGAACTTATTGATAGTAGGAGGCACATCATGGCAAACATCATTTAAGCAAAGTGTAATTTGGCAAATAGACAAAGAAAGTGGTTATGCAGGTGAAAGTTTAAAGCAAGGTATGTATTCTGATATTGGAACTGATGGACGACCTGTTCGTAATATTCACCCAATTAGGGGAGGAGATAGGTTTTATGGACCTGAAATGTATTTCTTATCAGAGCGTAATTTTGATATTCAGAATGATACGTTTTTTGTAATAAAAACATTTGATAAACTTGGTGGAGAGAATCAAAATCTTGAGATTCATCCATTGCAAGCTGATCAACAGTATGGAATGCCGCCTAATGCACATCAAACAATAAATAGAAAGTTATCTACAAATGATTCCAGAGTTCTTGGTGGATTTTATCAAAATGGTAGAATTCAGTTTGTAGGAAATTCTGTTGATACTTTAACTGGTCATGCAAGTTTCTATCATGGAATATTCAATCCTGAAGATCTTGATACAAAGATTCATTTAAATATATTATCAGATAGTATATTAGAGTTTGGATATCCTAATATTTCGTATTGTGGAACAAATTCTGAGAGTCAGCATTCAATTATTACATATAATTTCTCATCAAGTATTACCTACCCAGGAATGGGAGCAATGTTTTTTGAAGGTGATGATATGTACAGTAAGCCAATAACACTAGTTAAAGGAAATTGTCCAATATGGATACTAATGGGGCATCAACGATGGGGCGATTATTCGGGTTCGCAACCAAAATACAATAGCCCTGGTGAGGTATGGGCAACAGGAACATTCGGTAAGTATGTGAATGGCAAAAGGGCCTATGGAACATGGATAACTTCTTTGTCATCTCAAGTAGAGGATATCCCTCTTATCCCATCTGGCGAAAAAATTATCTCCAATTTGTATCCTAATCCTTCAGCAAGTTCATTAGTTTCTATCGATTTTATAATCGATGAAGATGCTACCGTTAAAATTAGTATTTTTGATGTTAATGGTAGATTTATTGATATTTTGTACGATGGAGAAGCTAAGAAAGGAAGAAATGTTTGTGGTTTTTCCACCTTGTCTCTTTCTAGTGGTATTTACTTTGTAATTATTGAAAGTGAGAATGAAAGATTGAAAACTCATAAATTGAGTATTCTATAAGCATATTAGTAAGAGTAAATTATATTTGAAATATATTGAAAAAAAACTTTTGTGATTATAAAATTATATTATCTTTGCACCTCGAATTAAATTAGTGATAATTTGAAATAATCTTATATAATATGACAAAAGCAGAAATAGTAGCAGAAATTGCTAACAAGACTGGAATTGAGAAAATTGCTGTTCAATCAGTAGTTGAAACTTTCATGGATACTGTAAAAGGTGCTATGATTAATGGAGATAACGTATATATGCGTGGATTTGGTTCTTTTATTATTAAAGAAAGAGCTGAAAAAACAGGTAGAAACATTTCAAAGAATGTTACTATTAAGATTCCTGCACACAAAATCCCAGCTTTTAAACCAGCTAAGAGTTTTGTAACAGACGTTAAAAATAATTTGAAATAATTTAAAGTATCTATTATGCCAAGTGGTAAAAAGAGAAAACGTCATAAAATGGCTACGCATAAGCGTAAGAAAAGACTGCGTAAGAATCGTCACAAGAAGAAGTAGAGCCATTTTGTAAGAAAACTAAAACAATTGCACATCATATATTTATGTTGTGTGATTGTTTGTTTTATCTAATCGATTAATTTCGAATCTAATTCTTAGCTGTATTTCTTTAGATATAGTACAGAATTATCAAATCTCACCTCCTGTTTTCGGATTGTGGTTCGCTTGAACCCATTTTATTATTTACATGAGAGTTGTTATTTATACGAAATGAGTACTACTCATTATTGTATTTCTAGAAATAACTTGTTGTGTGATGATATATTATTGTAGTATAGAGAAAGTCTCTATGCTTATAAATTTAAATAAATTACCGTGAACAAAGATCTAATTATCAATGTAGATCCTAAAGAAATATCCATAGCTCTTCTTGAAGAGGGGCAACTTATGGAGATTCATAAGGAAAAACAAGATAATAATTATAGTGTTGGTGATTTATATCTTGGGAAAATTAAAAAATTAACTCCAGGCTTAAATGCTGCCTTTGTTAATGTTGGTTATGAAAGAGATGCATTTTTGCATTATCATGATTTGGGACCCAAGGTTCGTTCATTAAATAAGTTTGTTAAAATTATTACGAATTCAAAGAATTCTAATATCTCAATCAAGGACTTCAAATTTGAACCAGAGATAGTTAAAACTGGTAAAATTCAAGATGTACTATCTGTAAATCAGAATGTACTAGTTCAGGTAGCAAAAGAGCCTATTAATTCAAAGGGCCCTCGTATTACAAGTGAGATTGCTCTTCCCGGTAGATATGTTGTCTTAGTTCCTTTTTCAAATAGAGTTTCTGTCTCTCAGAAAATTAAAGATTTTGAAGAGAGAAATAGATTGAAACGCTTGATTAAGAGTATCCGCCCAAATAATTTTGGTATTATCGTTAGAACTGTTGCAACAAATAAAAAAGTCGCAGAGTTATTGGCAGATATTAATTCTTTGATGGAAAAATGGGAGTTGGCTGTTGAAAAACTTAAAACGGCTAATCCTCCTAGTAAAATTCATGGAGAGCTTAGTCGCTCTTCAACAATACTTAGAGATTTACTCAATAAGAGTTTTAATAGTGTAGTAGTTGATGATGCAAAAGTTGCAGATGAACTAAGATCTTATGTTGCTACAATAGCACCTGAGAAAAAAGACTTAGTACGCCACTACAAAGGTAAAACTCCTGTTTTTGAATTTCATAATATTGACAAACAAATTAAAGGTTCTTTCGGAGAGAAAGTTACAATTAAGTCTGGTGCTTATTTGATTATTGAGCATACTGAAGCTATGCACGTAATTGATGTTAATAGTGGCCATAGACTTAAAAAAGAACTAGATCAAGAGGCAAGTGCTTTAGAAACTAATATGGTTTCAGCTAAAGAAATTGTTAGGCAACTTCGATTAAGAGATATGGGTGGTATTATTGTGATTGATTTCATAGATATGACCGATAAGGATAATCGACGTAAGCTTTTCGAATTCATGAAAACTGAAATGCGTAATGATAAAGCAAAGCACACTATATTGCCTGTTTCTAAGTTTGGTTTAATTCAGATTACTAGACAAAGAGTTAGACCAGAAATGGAAATTCAGATTCTCGAAAAATGTCCTGTTTGTCAGGGTACAGGAGAAGTAAAAGCTTCTGTTTTGATTACTGATGAAATAGAAAACAATATTCGTTTCTTATTGCAAGAACAGAATGAGAAGTTTCTAGAAATACGTTTACATCCTTTTGTATATTCATATTTTATAAGAGGAATGTTTAACTATAGATGGAAATGGTTTAAAGAGTATAAGAAATGGATTACATTGGCAGAAGTTGCTTCTTATCATTTCTTAGAGTATCACTTCTTTAATAAAGATGGTGATGAAATAAAACTTTAATAAAGACACTATAATTATTATGGAATGGTCGTTAAACCTTTGGTTTATCGACCATTTTTTTTGTTTAATAATAGTCTTAATGACTTATATTTGCTTGATTATTTAATTATAGTTTTTATGGATAAAAAACAACAATTTAATATTTATTTGCATCAAATGGAACGCTATTGTGATTATCAAGAACGTTGCTTGAAAGATGTTGAGGATAAACTTATTAAACTTGAAGTTCCCACTGATGTGCATGAGACGTTAATCGAAGCACTATTATTAAATAAGAGTTTTGATAATATTAGATATGCTAAAGCATTTGCAAGTGGTAAATTCCGCTTTAAGAAATGGGGTAGAAAGAAAATATTCTATGCACTTAAACTTAAGAAGGTTGAGGATAGAGATATTTTCAATGCATTACTTGAAATAGATGAAGAAGACTATTTTGTTACCTTAAAAGAACTTGTTTCGTATAAAATTAAAGATATTGGGAGTATTAAAGAGCCTGTTAATAAGAAGAAGGTATTGAATTATGCACTTCAGAAAGGCTATGAAAGCAACTTAATATGGGAAGTGTTTAAGGCAATTGAGAATTAGTAATTAGAAACTGAAAAAAGCATTCTTTCTTTTCCTCCCTTTAGTCCCGACAGCTGTACGGGGGGGGAAGAAAAGGAATAGGATTTTTTCGAGAAATAAATAACCTAACAACAAACAAGTAAATAACACAGTCTAAAGGAAAATAGACAAATAATCAATAGAATAATGATTACAAAAGATCAAATT
>Ga0256827_10000725_pt1 | contig 20760 bp, 13 predicted proteins | sample CV84metaG_FD_185977 | JGI IMG/M metagenome (GOLD analysis project Ga0256827, IMG submission 185977) | Hydrothermal vent microbial communities from East Pacific Rise, Pacific Ocean - CV84 | ecosystem: Environmental > Aquatic > Marine > Hydrothermal vents | place: Pacific Ocean: East Pacific Rise... | reverse complement strand
TGTTCCTTCTTTGCTTTATCAGCCTGTGCAAGTAATATTCCTTCTATTTCTTTTAACTTATCTTTTGGATATTGTTCGTTTGCTTTTATTCCTAACGCTTTGTTATAGTTATTTTTAGCATCGTCATATTTTTTCGATTTTAACGATGCATCAGCTAATTTTATAAATTTTTGATACTCAGCTTCAATTTTCTCCTTTTCACTTTGTTGAGCTAACTCACCCATTAGTTTAGATAATTCAGCAAGCTTATCTTTTGGGTATTGCTCGTTTGGTTTTAAAGCAAGTGCTTGTTCAAAATGAGTTTTTGAATTTTCATACTTTTTTTGACTCAAATATTTATTTCCTGAAGCAATAGCTTTTTTGTAATTTCTGTCAAGGTCTGCCGCGTCATCGATACGTTTTTCACATTCATCAATACGTTTATCGGCAAAATCAGAAAAAGAATTATAATTTAATGCCTTTTCATATAATGGAATGGCTTTATTATATTCACCTTTATCGAACTGTGCATTAGCAAGTTTTATTGTTTCGGCATATTTTGCATTATTATCGCCATTTTTTTCGTCTTTTTCTTTTTCTTTTAATAATCCTTCACAAATTTCAATTTGTTTATCTGGGTATTCGGCAAATGGGTCAGCATCGATAGCTTTGTCGTATAGTTCAATGGCTTTTTCATAGTTTTTTGCATGTAATTCTTTATCGGCTGCAGTAATAAGTTTTGTGTATTCTTGTTTTTCAAGTTTTTGTTGTTTTGCATATAATGCGTCAACTTTTGCTTTTATTTTTTTTGTATATGCTTTATCAAAATCAAATTCTTTTTGCCTTTCATCAAAACTTATTTTTGTAACAGGCTCAGTAATTTCTTTTGTACCAAGTCCTTCAGAATAATTAAATAAATCGACCTCAAATTCAAAAGCATAAACATACGATTCGTCTTTTACTGTTGTATTAACTTCAACATTTTTAGAAACCATACCGTTTTTACTAATCTTTAAAATATATTTTTTATTAAATTTCAGCTTAATATTAAAGTTCCCAAACATTTTAGTAGTAACTGTTTTAACTTTTGAAGAGCCTTCGTAAACTTCTACTAATGCTCCAACCAAACCTTTGTTGTTTGTCATTACTTTTCCTTCGAAATCTAAATGACCTATTTGTGTTTTTTGCGAAAATAAATTACTTGCTGAAAGCGTTAGTAATGAAAATATTAATAAATATAAGAATTGTTTTTTCATAATGAAATTTTCTATAAAAACAAAAATATGAATTATTGCTCTTTATAACAATAATTTAATCAAAATATAAATTTATATTTGTGAAAAAAATTATGAGTAAAATTAAATGGAAGCCAGGAAATATGGTATATCCTTTACCTGCAGTAATGGTTAGTTGTGGAACTCAACCTGAAGATTATAATATTATTACTATTTCGTGGACAGGTACTATTAATACTAATCCACCAATGTGTTATATTTCCGTAAGAAAAGAACGCTATTCTCATAAGATTATTAAAAATGCAGGCGAATTTGTAATAAATTTAACTACAAAGAAACTTGCTTTTGCAACTGATTGGTGTGGCGTAAAATCGGGAAAAGATTATAATAAATTTAAAGAAATGAGTCTTACTCCAGAGAAATCATCTGAAATTAATACTCCCCAAATTGCTGAATCGCCAATTAGTATTGAGTGTAAAGTAACCCAAATAATTGAATTGGGTTCGCACGATATGTTTATGGCAGAAGTTGTTGCTGTAAATGCAGAGGAAAAACTTATTGATAAAAAAACTGGTTCGTTTAACCTTAGACAAGCTGAACCAATAACTTATATGCATGGAAATTACTACGAGCTTGGTGAAAAAATTGGTAGATTTGGATATTCTGTCAAGAAAAAACGTAATAAAAAATAGTTGATTATAGCTAAATATCACTTTATATTCAATTATTCAACTATAGCATTGTTATTCAGTCAAAACAGAATCATTTTTGGCAATAGGTTCTTCAATATATACTTTCGACAGATCTATATAGTTCATATTGTTTGTATAAAAATTATGTACGTTTGATTTCATAATATTATACATTTCACTGTTTTCGTCTTCTGTATAATTTATTACTACATATTTGGGAGGGTTAGACTCAAAATCTTTTATATGTTTGTCCATAAATTCTGAAATATAAGCTCCTGGAATATTTAAAATTATATCGATATCCCCTCTTGTAAAAGCCCCTATTTCTTTTTGTATTGAATTTTCAACTCCAATAAAAATAGTGTCAATGTATGGCAGTTTCTCATTATTTTCATCGGAAAGATAATAATCATTATTTTTTATTAAAACTATTTTATTAGTTTTTGGATATTTGGTCAAATAAAATGCTCCAGTACCAACATAATTTTGCTCTTTATATTTTTCAAATGCTTCTTTAGGGTATATTGATGCTGCTGGTAAAGCTAATGAGTTTAAGAAAAACGGCATAGGTTTTTTTAGTTTTAATTTAATTGTAAAATCATTTAAAACCTCTATACCATTTATATTTGCAGTGTCGTTATTGTTATTGTAGTATTCTTCTGCTCCAATAATATTTAATAAAACTGCTTTGAAATTATTGTTAGTATATTTTTGAGAACATAAATTTGTAAAAGAATATTTTACATCATTAGCGGTTAATTTTCTTCCTTTTCCGTTAGGGAAACATGCATTGTCATGAAAAAAAACATCTTTTCTTAAAAAGAAAGTGTATTCGGTAAAATCTTCATTAATTTCCCATGTGTTTGAAATTGCAGGCTCTATAGATAAATCAATAGCATTGTATTTTACTAATCCTTCGAATATTTGCGATGCAATTTGCATAGAATAAACATCGTTAATTGCAGGTGGATATAATGTTTTAATTTTTGATGCTATGTTGAATTTTAAATTTGTTTTATTTTTTAATTCAACATTATTATTATCTTGTGTTGAACAAGAAAATAATACGAAAGAGAATGCTATTATGTAAATTACGTTCTTCATTTTTTTTATTTTTTACTTTAATTTTGCAATTATAGTTTCGTTACCAACTGTTTTATCTTGTAAATTTACAACAATTTCGGTATTTAATGGTAAAAATAAATCGACTCGCGAACCAAATTTAATAAAACCCAGTTCGTCTCCTTGACCAAAACTTGTACCTTCTTTTGCATAATAAACAATACGTCTTGCTACTGCTCCTGCAATCTGACGCATTAATATCTCTACATTATTTGAAGTTTTTATCACTACTGTTGTGCGTTCGTTTATTTCTGAAGATTTTGGGGCAAATGCAACCAGATGTTTCCCTTTGTGATATTTAAAATAACTAACAATGCCTTTTATTGGAATCCAATTTACGTGAATATCTAAAGGAGACATAAAAATCGATACTTGTATTCTTTTTTCTTTTAAATACTCATTTTCTTCAACGTTCTCTATAACAACAACTTTACCATCAGCAGGTGCATATATAATTTTATCATCAGTATTGTTTATTATCCTTAAAGGATGTCTAAAAAAACGTACTATAAAAAAGAAAAATATGGCGGAAGTTACTGCTAAAGGTATTGTTACAAACAGAAATGGCAGAAAATAATAAACCGTAAGGTTTAATAAAACTACAAAAGTGAATATAACAATAATACTTAAATAACCTTCTTTATGAATTCTCATATATAAACAAAATAATTAACGAAAATACTGAAAATAGTTATAATTAAAAAATTGAATAATTTTTTTTCGAAGAATAATATACAAAACTCTTTAATTATATATAATTTATAATGACAAATTATCTTATATATTAATTTTATATGTCGTCTAATGTCTTATAAATTATTTGTTTGCCAACAAATAAAATCACAATAAATACTTTCAATATATTGGAAATATTTATTACAGAGTAAAAGCAAAATTTGTAATATAAATATTATTATATTTATATTTGTATAAATTAATGATTTATATAAAAAAGTAATAAATAATATAATACAATTATGAAAATACACACATCCCTACTTAGTATAATAATTATTTTTATTATAGATTTAGGTATAAATGCTCAAACAACAGACACAACAATCTGTTACGATATTTTACAAATAGATTCTATACCAAACTATATGTTGATAGAAGCTAATGATGCTAATGGAAATCTAATTTTATCTGAATCATATTTTTGGTATTGGGAAAACAATAGTTATAACTGGCACGGTAGTATTAAAAATGAACACAATTATGATATAAATAATAATACAATTTTCACTTTAGTATACAAATGGAATAATAATATTAGTGACTGGGTTTATTATTCTAAAAACATATATGCATACGATACTGTTAGCAATAATATATTGAGTTCAAAATATATCTGGGATAGTGATAATAATGTTTGGAATGGTGATTATAAATATGAATATTTCTATGATATTAACAACAATATGACATTAAAAATAAGTTATGTTTGGAATAATAACGAATGGGTTAAAAGTCAAAAATTTGAATACATTTTTGATACTAATAATAATATAACTAAACAAATTACTTATAGCTGGCATAATGACACAAATGAATGGGGGATTATTGCAACTTATAAAAATGAATATACATTTGATATTAACAATAATTTACTACTTAAAGTAGTGTATGGGTGGAGTAATAGCCTTAATGACTGGGTTTACAATAGTAAAAGTGAATTTTCCTATGATTTAAATAATAATCAAATACTTCATACATATTATAAGTGGTATTCAAATAGTTACGATTGGGTTAAATACTCAAAAAATGAATATAATTATGATGCAAATAATAATCAGACATTATCAACTTCATTTTTTTGGAGTTATAGTGCAAATGGGTGGGTTCCTAATAATAAAAATGAATATTCTTTTGATATTAATAACAACCAAATATTAAATTCAAAGTATAATTGGGATAATAATATTAATGACTGGGTTGGAGAATACAGATATGAAAGTGCTTTCGACGTTAATAATAACCAAATATTAAATTCAAAATATAATTGGGATATCAATATTAATAACTGGATTGGAGATTATAAATATGAATATTCTTTTGACATTAATAACAATAATATTTTAAAGTTAAGTTATAAATGGGCTAGTAATGAATGGGTAATTAACCGCAAGTATGAATATATTTATGACGTAAATAATAACCAGAAAATAAAAATTACTTATAAATGGGATAGCAATAATGATGACTGGAGAATATCAAATAAATGTTACACTTTTGCCAATAGCACAAGTATTGATATTATAAAAGATTTAAAGCAAGATATATTTATCTATCCTAATCCTGCAAAAGATAATATACAAATAACGATTAATAACAAATTATTGATAGGTAGTGCGTTAGAGGTTGTTAACAGTGAGGGAAAAACAATTTTATCAACAATATTACGGTCAACACATCAATATATTAATGTCTCTAATATGACAAAGGGAATATATTTTGTAAAAATTATATGGGATAATGATATAACTACACATAGATTAGTTATTAACTAGAGATTATATTAAAATGGCAAATTATTTAAATCAACATTTCCACCAGAAATAATTAGCCCTACGTTTTTTTCAGCAAACTGCTTTTTATTAGCTAATACAACAGCTAAAACTGTTGCTGATGAAGGTTCAATAATAATTTTCATTCGTTCCCAAACTAAACGCATTGCATCTATAATTTGCTGTTCTGTTACCGTAATAATTTCTTCAACATTTTTTTTGATTATGGTAAATGTTAAATCGCTTAGCGATGTTAATAAGCCATCTGCAATAGTGTTTGGTTTAACAGATGGCATCAGTTTATCTTTTTTAATTGATAAATATGCATCATCTGCATTTTTGGGCTCAGCAGCAATTACTTTTATATTATTTGCTTTTGCTATTATTGATGTTCCGCTAAGCAGTCCTCCACCGCCTACCGGAGCAACAATTATATCTAAATTTGGTATTTCATTTATCAGTTCTAAACAAGCTGTCCCTTGTCCTTTTATAACATCAGAATTATCGTAAGGATGAATAAATGTTGCACCTGTTTTTACTATTATTTTTTTTAAAGTAGTTTCTCTTGCCTCTTGTGATGGCTCGCAAAATGTGATTAAAGCTCCATAATCAGCAACAGCACTTTTCTTTATTTGAGGAGCATTATTTGGCATTACAATATACGCCTTTGTTCCGGATTTTTTTGCAGCCAAAGCCAATGCTGCAGCGTGATTACCCGACGAATGCGTAGCAACACCTTTTTCTAAATCGGTTTTGCTTAAACTTAATACTGCATTTGTTGCACCTCGATATTTAAAAGCTCCAACTTTCTGAAAATTTTCGGCTTTAAAATACAGTTTAGCTCCACTTAATTGGTTTAAATACGATGAACTTAAAACCGGTGTCTTATTTATAAAAGGCTTAATCCTTTTATGTGCTTGGTAAATACCGGTAGCTGTTGGTATATTCATTTAAAACGAATAACTTAAACCAACCATTATATTAAATCTTTGAGTAGGATACTGATTAAATTTATAATATTTAACTGCTCCAATATTGTTAAATTTAACAAAAGCGGATATAAGTTTATTATATCTGTATTCTACGCCAAGATTTACATCAATGGTACCGTTAAGTTTTATAGGAGTATCAACATTGTACATATCTTTTGCATAACGCTGACTTATTGCAAACACATCGAAATTAACCAATATTTTATCACGTAAGTTATAGCGTGTTGTTAAAGTTATTTCGTACTCAGGTTTGTGCCAAGGTTTTAACAAGGTATCCATTTTATATTGGAAATATTCGCCTTTTAAGATAAAACTTAATTTTTCGGTTTTTGCCCAAAAAACCTCTGCTGTATATGTTGTTAACTCAACATTATCGTATTCAACAGTAAATGTATTATCGTATTTTGCAGTAGTGTCGTTAACAAAAAAGTACATACCATCAATTATTGAGTAATCGATACCTAAATTATATGATAAACTTTTTGATAATTTACCTCTAAAACCTGCTTTACCTATAAATAAATTGTTGGTGTTTTGTACTGCTAAGTTGCTTGTAATATATGGGTTTTCTTTAATTATCTTTGAATAATGATTTACATCGTTTCTTCCAAAAATACCAATATATGGTGTTAAAAATGTTTCAACAATATTATATTCGAAATGTACATTTGGATAAAAATGATAGTTTACTTCTTCATCAAAAACATCTGATATTACGTCTAAACCGGCTTTTATAAGCCACTTTTTATTTCCAACTTTAATAAATGGTTTTATACCTATATTTACTCGCATATTATTAATTGAATCTTGTTCAAATAAATATGTACCAACAGCAATATCGGCTCCCAACATTTCTTTTTTATGAAATTTATTGAAGTTACCATCAAACTCAATTGTATGCTGATTTCCTTTTTGCAAGTTTTCTAAATAATTATAAGCAATGCCTGTATTAAAATTAAAATGATTGCTATCTACATTATTGCTCATATATCTAATATTTGCACCTGCCGACCAATAACGCTGTCTGTAATCGTCTTTATCAGGTAAACTATCGGTATTTTCAGGTAACGAATCAACCAAAAAACCATAGTTGTGATATACATCTCGGCTAAAGAATGCACCTAATGTTACAGTAGAATTACGACTTACAAAATGCTTTGTATTTATTTCTGCTAAATTGTTACTATAACCTGCAAAAACTTTTTCGTCGTAATCTTCCAGTTTTAATTTTCCTGCCGACGAAAGATGTTTTAAATGTACCGAATAACTATTCTTTTTTGAACGTAAAGAGTTATAACTATACTCAACATAAGGTGTGTAATAATTTCCAAAACCTGCAGATAAATTACTGTGATACAATTTTTTAAGTGGTTCGGGTAGGACTTTTGCTGCTTTTATAGGCATTACTTCAAATTCGGCATCAGCTTTTTCAGCATTAATATAGTAGTTGAATTTTACATCAACTTTTGTCGAATCTTGAATATTTGGAGTAACATCTATTTTGTTAGCATCAGATACTGTTGGATCGTAAGCACGAACAACAATTACATCAGATTTTAGTGTGTCCTTTTTGCTTGAACGTTTTGTTGATTGTTGAGCAAATGCTCCAATAAACGTAAATAAAATTACTATTATTGATATATATATTTTTGCGTACATAATTCTTTTATTTTAAGTTTACTCAACTTTTACTTTAGGTTCTTCATTTGGTTTTTTTTCAGTTCCCAAAACTGTTGGTTTTTTTTCTTCTTTTTTAATTGTGGAATCATCGTCAATAAGATTATCAATTTCATTTATTTCTTGCAGTACATTTTCGCTAGCAGCTTCATCTAAATCTTCGTCTTCTTCCATTTCATCTTCAAACGAAACAAGTTTGTTTGTTGCTTCTTCAACTATACCATCACTTTTATTTCCGTAGTTATCAATAATACTTTGTAAGGTAGCTGTTGCGTAAAAATAATCGTTTTTGGCTTTAAATATATCTGCCCACAAAATATATGCCTTTGCTAACCAATATTTATTAGATGTATTTTGTGTTCTAAAATCGTTTATTTCGGCTTCGGCATCATCTAACTCTCCGTTTTTCATATATATTTCAGCTAAACGATATTTTGCTTCAGCACCTTCGTTTGTTGTTACATCTTCGGCTAATAACTGATATTCGTCGAATGCAGCTTTATAATTTTTCTTTTTGTAAAACGAACAAGCAATTGTATAGTGTGCCTCTCTATACATGTTATCTGAAATATCGGGGTTTTTCAATACATTAATTGCTGATTTTACAGAGTTGTCATAATCTTTTAAATTATAATAGCTACGCATAATTCCAACGTTTGCTTTTGCTATATTGCTTTTATTATCTGCATATTTAATTAGCTTTTTATATAAATTAATAGCTTCTTTATATTTGCCTTGTGTGTATGCAATATTAGTGGCTTTTAAAAGAGCTTCTTCGGTAAATTCACTTTTTTCTTGAGATGCTACATAAGTGTATGATTCAAGTGCTTCGGACTCTTCACCTGCTTGGAAATTACATTCAGCTTTGTAAAAATTTGCATTCAATAAATACTTTCCTTTCGGAAATTTATTGATATAATTTGCGAAAAGTTCTTTAGACTTATCGTAATCGCCTCTCATATAAAGCTTTTCAGCAGTACGGTAGGTGAGTGAATCTTCTTGTGTTTCGGTAATATTTATATTTATATCAGCATCTTTTGTATATTTAATAAATCCGTCAACATCAGCTAAATCGTTAGTATAAATATTTTTGATTAAATCTACGGCCGGTTTTGCTTGTGGTGAATTTGGATATTTTTCGGTAACAGCTTTGTATGCGGCAAGAGCGGCCTCTGGCTGGTCTTTATTTAAATAAAGTAGACCTAATTTAAGATATGTTTTGGGTATATATGGACTTGATGGGTAATCGTCAACCAACTGAGTAAATGTGCTAATAGCCATATCGTTGTTTTCCATTGCAAAATAACTATTTCCTATTTCGTAAACAGCGTCGTCGCAATAAATTGATTTTGAATAATCGTTTATAAGTGTACTTAATACAATAATTTTATTGTTGTAATCTTTAAGTAAACCAAGCGAAAAACCTTTTTGAAAGAGTGCATAATCGGTATTACGTTTGTTTATTTCTATTGCTTTATTATAAAAATCAACTGCAAATTGATATTTTTTCTGCATAAATAAACAATCGCCAATTCTAATATTAGCATCGTTCATCATTTCGCTAGTTTTGTCAGAATTCATATCGGAAAATTTCCTAAACCAATTAGCTGAATTTTTATAATCTTTTTGCTTGAAATAACAATAACCTAGATCGTAATGGGCGTTCATATATTCTGGTAACAAATAAGCTCCCGGAGTTGTAATAAACTTATTGTACGAGCTTTCTGCATCATTATATCGTTTTAATTTATAATACGATTGTGCTTTCCAATACCAAGCTCGTGCTTTTATTGTTTTATCGAAACTAGAATTGTTTATTGATTTGTTAAAGTTTTGAATTGCAGCCCTGTAGCCTCTGTTTTTTAATAATTCTATTCCTCTAAAGAATGTGATGCGTTGGTATGCAATTTCAATTTCCTTTGTTATATTTTTAATTTGTTCGTATGATTCTATTGCTGCTTGATAATTTTTAGTTGTTAAGTATACCTTACTTAAATAAACATAAGCTTCGTCAGTACGTGGCGATTCTGGATATTTTTTTATGAAAGCTGTAAAGGCTTTTATTGCATCGTTGAATGGTGAATCGGATAACTCATAACTTAATTTTGCATAATTAAACATTGCATCAATTGAAGTTTTTTTATCTACGTTTATTTTAGATGCTTCATAAAATGCAGTTCTTGCTCCTGGTTTATCATTTGTTTTTAAAAAGCAATCTGCCATTGCAATATATGCTTTTTGTGCTAGTTCATCTTTAGGATAAAGTACTCCTTTAAAGTTTTTAATTGCATTTTCGTAATTTCCTGTTTTGTAGTACGAATAAGCCAATTCATATTTATCGTCTCTACCATAATCTAAACCTTTATCGCGATATATTTCAAGATATGGTATTGCTTCTTTATACCTTTCTTTTTTGTAATACGCTTCGCCGAGTATTCGTGCAATTTCAGGATATCGTTTTTCAGATACTGCATCGATTAACCCAGGAGCATAACTAATAATATCGTCATACTTGCTTTGTATATAGAGGATTTGAGTAATGTAATACGGCACAATTGGTGCGAATAAATCATCGTCTACAAGTTTTTTAAATTGAATTAGAGCTGTTTCGTACTTTTTTTGTTCGTAACAAATATGACCGTAATAATATATTGCAGGCGAATTATATTCACTTTCAGTACTATCTATTATTTCATAAAAATGGAAACTTGCTTCATCTAATTTCGATTTTATATATAGTGAATAACCGTATTTAAAATTATATTCTATTAGTTGTTCGTTTGTTAATAGATATTTATCAACTTGAGCAAACCATTTGTATGCTTTACGATATTTCTTTTTTTGATATTGAAAGCGTGCCATTTCAAAAATAGCTTCTTGATGAAAACGACTTTCCGGGTGTTTCGAAATAAATTTACGTATTAGATAATCTGCATCACGATTGAATAAAAACATGGCACAACGTGCATGATAATATTCGGCATTAGCTCTATCAAAGAAAAAATCTTTATTTTTTATCTCAAGTGCTTTACTAAAATATTGTTGAGCATCGGTATATTTTTCTTTATTATACAGATTTAATGCTTCGTTGTATATTACATTAGGATTGTTATACACAATAGTTTTCTGAGCAAAAGTATTGAAACTGAGTGATATTAAGAAAACAAAGCCTATTATTAAAAGTCTATTTTGCATAGTTATACAAATATGTTTTGATAGGTAAAATTAACTATTTTAAATATCGGTTTTACATAGTACTAACCTTATTAATTAACAATTTATTGTTAATTGGATTTTGGAGGGGAAATTGTGAGGGTTTTGGTTTATTTATTATGTGGTTATCATACCACATAAGCTTAAGATGTAATCTTTATTATTTAGGGGATTGCTTCTTTGTTCCTCATCGCAATGACGATTTAATTTTTAAATATAATTTTTACCACATAAGTTATATTAACGTTTAAGATGCAATCTTTTTTTGGGATTGTATCTTTAAAAGTTTCTTTTACATTTTATTTTCTGTTTTTAAAGATACTAACTTTTAAAAGATAGCATCTTGTTTGCGTTATTCTTTTTCTTTTATGTTTACGGCACTTGGTATTTCGGGTAAGTGTTTGTTTTGTAGTGCAAGTGTAGTAAATTATCATAAAATATAATGATGTTGTCAAATATATAAAAAACAAAAGCTACTATCGCAATGCAATAGTAGCTTTTAAAATTTTATATAAATTTACTTATTTAATAAGAGTAAATCTTTTTGTAATAACAGAATTATCAGTTACAATTTTAATAATATAATTACCTTTTGTAAGGTTACTTACATTAATTGAGTTTGTATAATTATTAATTGATTTAACAATTTTTCCGCTAATATCTAATACTTGAATTTGATTAAAATTATCAACTCCTGTAATATTTAAAATTCCTGTTGTTGGATTAGGGTAAATATTTACATTATTTTCTGACAATGTATTAACACCTGTTGTTGTTGTATTAATACTAATGTCATCAACCATAAAAATAAATGCATCGTTTGAAACACAATTTATTGCTATGTATACTTGTTGATTATCATAAGCTGATAAGTCATAAGTTTTTTCAGTCCATGTAGTAGGGGCTTCTTCGTAACTACCTGAAGAAATAAATGTAAATGCACTAGGATCGTTTGTTGTAGTAGAAACGCCTATTTTATATCTTTCTAAACCATATTGGTCTGTATGAGATTTAACCCAAAGATTAAAATTGGAATTTGTTCCTAATTGAACTTTAGACGAAATTAGCCAATCGTTATTAGGAGGAGTAGTTGAAGCGAAACATGCACCAAATCTGTTTCCACCATGAGGTGCAGGTGATGTTTGAGCAGGGCTACAACTTGCAGGGTTAAATGCAATAAATGCCATTGGATCGCCTGAGCCAGTAAAGGTAACATCTTGTATACCGTAAGTAGCAGAACCATCAACATCGTTTACAGTCCAAGGGTCAAAAGTTGTTGTAAAATCTGCACTTGCCTCAAAATCTAAAGTAAATGCATTACCTGGCTGTGATACGGTAATATAACCTGTTTTTGTTTCAGTATCAGAACTACCATTATTGACAGTTAAAGTAACATTATAAGTACCGGCTGTATTATATGTAATAGTAGGATTTTGTTGTGTTGATGAACTAGGAGTACCTCCTTGGAAAGTCCAGCTCCATGAAGTTATTGCTGTACCTCCATCAGTTGAATTGTCTGTGAAATTTACACTTCCTCCTTCTATAACACTTGTTGTGTTTGCTGTAAAGTTTGCGTTTAATGTGTTTAATGGGTGAATATTATAAACTATCTGGTTATCATCAGAATAATCTCCTGATCCTCCACCTGCACCTGTACCTCCAGGAACAATAGAATTTAAAGTATTCCAACTATTATATTGACCAGACCAACCCCAGTTAAAATGATATTCGTCATTGGTTCTGTAGCCATCACAAACAAAAGCATGACCACCGCCACCATTAGCGTCAGAACCTGAGTATTGAACAGGCCATCCATTATCTAAACTACCTCTTACAAGATTAGCCCATTGAGTATCGTTGTAGTTTGGTCTGTAAGCATATGTAGCATCACTACTATATCTAAAATAATTTATAAAAGCTTCTTTTACATAGCCATAAATTTGTGCTCCAGAACCATTTGCTCCATAATCCATATCTACAGCAACTCCTGCATGATAACAAATTTCAGCAATTTCATCATTATAATAATTTGTTATACCTTCTGCTGGCATATTATCCCATTCATAAGTTGCTGCACCAAAATCAGCTGTTTGAGAACCATATGTATCATCTGTATATGTATGACTTCCTGTTCCTGAGTCAGGATATTTATGGTAACGCATAATTTGTGCCATTGCTGTTGCAACGCAACCAACATATACATGTCCGTCGCTACCATTTGCATCGGCAGGACATAAGTGGTTATAACCAGCTCCTTGATCCCAAGTTATACCTTCAATGTCTAAAAGGGGTGTTGTTACATAATTAACACTTTTTGCATTTGATGTTGATCTTGTTAAAGTGTTAGGTACTGGTTTTGAATATTTTTTCCAAGCTTTAATTGTTTTGTCACTTGGTTTAATATCAATTGTTTTAGCCAAAACTAATTGGTCTTCGTACCATTGTATCCATCTAGCGTAAGCTGCAGGCATTTTAGGATCGTTATTTACAAAACGACCTTCAAAAGCGAAACTTAATATTGGAAATGCAACATCATCTGACGATATTAATATATATCCTCCGTCTTCAAAATTAAACGCATAAATTACGTCTAAATTTTTGTAGTTAATAGTAATTGTTTCAACAACATTATTGTTAAATAATTTGTTTTCAGATTGCATGTAGTTTTTTGCAACTGTTTTTGCATTATCTACACTTACCGTTTTAGCATATGTGAAAAACGTAAACATAGATAATAATAAAAATAAGGTAATTTTTCTCATCATTATAGATTTTTTAAATTAGTAAATATTAGACTTCTTTTAATTTTAAAAAGTTGCATAAAAATATTAAAATAAATACACATTTTAAGTATAAATTGATAAAATACGTGTATTTACTTATAAAATTATGCTTTTACTGCAATAGTTTCAATTTCAACCATTACTCCTAGTGGTAAACCTTTAACAGCAAATGCTGCACGTGCTGGAGGATTTGATGCGTAATATTTACCGTAAACTTCGTTCATAGATGCAAAGTCTTTCATATCGCTAAGTAAACAAGTTGATTTAATGACATCTGTAAATTTATATCCAGCTTCGGTAAGTATTGATTCAATATTTTGCATTACTTGTTCTGTTTGTTCAATAATACCACCGTCAACAATTTTTCCTGTCTCGGCATTTAAAGGAATTTGACCTGATATAAATAGCATTCCGTTTGCTTCTACAGCTTGGCTGTATGGGCCTACTGCTGCTGGTGCATTTTTTGTGTGAATTATTTTATTCATTATGATAAGTTTAAATTTCTACTAAAATATTAAGAATTTTACTAAAAAAAAATTATATGTAACTTTGTAGCATAAAAAATATTAATATGTCTTCGCAGAAAATAATAAATATTGCAAGAAAAACTATTTTAGCTGAAGCTGATGCTATAAAAAAATTATCTGAATATTTAGATGATGATTTTGTAAAATCTGTTGAAGAAATATATAGTAGTAAAGGTAGGTTAATAATTACGGGTATTGGTAAAAGTGCTAATATTGGAAATAAAATTGTTGCTACATTAAACTCAACAGGTACTCCTGCTGTTTTTATGCATGCTGCCGATGCTATACATGGTGATTTGGGTATTATTCAAAAAAATGATATAGTTGTTTGTATATCAAAAAGTGGAAATACCCCAGAAATAAAATCTTTAGTACCAATAATAAATAATACGGGAAATACTTTAATTTCGATGGTCTCAAATACAGATTCGTATCTTGCAAATCATTCAAAATACGTTCTTAAAGCAACTGTAGAAAAAGAGGCTTGTCCTAATAATTTAGCACCAACGAATAGCACTACTGCACAACTTGTAATAGGTGATGCTTTAGCTGTTTGTTTATTAGAGTTAAAAGGTTTTACTAATAACGATTTTGCAAAATATCATCCAGGAGGAAGTTTAGGAAAACGTTTATATTTAAAAGTTGGCGATTTACTTAAAAATACTGAAATGCCTCAGGTTTCTGATTATGATAGTATAAAAAATGTTATTATTGAAATATCGGAGAAACGGTTTGGTGCTACAGCAGTTATTACAGAAAATAAACTTGTTGGTATTATTACTGATGGTGATATTAGAAGGATGCTTGAGAAATCGCTTGATATTTCAAAGTTTATTGCTAAAGATATAATGACAAAAAATCCAAAGACTGTAAATATGAAAACATTAGCAATTAATGTTTTTAATATTATGGAAGAAAATAAAATAACTCAACTAATTGTTGTTGATAACGATAAATACAAAGGAATTATTCACTTACACGATATCTTAAACGAAGGTATTGTTTAATAAATTAAATTAACATGAAAAAAATACTGTTTTTAATACCAGTAGTAGTTTTATTAGGCTTTACACTAATAAATACAACTAAAATTAGTACAACTGATGGCGAAAAGTTTAAAATTAAAATAAATGATTCAACAGAAATAACAATTGTACAGGCAATTAATTCTGAAACAAAACTACCTGTTTATTATTACAGTAAATTGTATGTTCCTGCCTGTAACACCGGTGAATGTAAAATTATAGACATGACTATGTATTGGGATATTTATGGGAATTATTTTAAATATACAGTTCCTAAAGTAAGTCCTTTAACAAAAGCTAATCATGAACCATTTAAAAAAGGTGATTATAGTAAGTTGCATTTTATTTTAACCGATACAACTTCATCTTTAAAAACGTTAAAATTTGATGAATTAACAGAAAAACAGGCTGTTAAAAGATTTAAAACTGATGGTAAAACAGGTGCATCAATAAAATTTAAAGGGGAATTACATATTAAAGGTGCTGTGAAAACATCACATACGTTATGGCATATTGCTAACGATAAGGCTCATAAAAGAATTTTACGTGCTACGGAAAAATTCTTTTATAATCATAAGAAATTACCATCATTGTTTAAAAATGATCCTAAATCTAGCACCGGTATTATTAAGGATTTGGTTGATGTAGATAGATTTAATTTAACACAAACTCAGTATTTAATAAATAATATAGAACGATATAATATTGAATTTAGAACTATAAAATCAGCCTTAAAAAGTAGTTTTAATAATGTAAATGCTGACAAGAAAATTCTTTTTGCAAATTTTTACTTACGTAATCAATATAAATCAGGTAAAGCCAAAAAGGTGGTTAAATCTATTAATTATTTTGAGTAGTTTTATTATTTCACTATAAAAAGCTTTATTTTATTCATAATAATAAGATAAAGCTTTATTTTTTTTATTCATATCTTAAAGCTTCAATAGGGTCTAATTTAGATGCTTTTATAGCAGGATAAATTCCGGAAAATAAACCCACTACAAAACACACTAATACTCCGCCAATAATCCAAACCCATGGTATAATAAATGGTCCGTTTGTAAGTATTGAAACAACGTTGCCCATTAATATTCCGAGTACAATACCAACAGCACCACCTATTTGACCTATTAATATTGCTTCAAATAAAAACTGTTGTTTTATAATGCTTGCTTTTGCACCAATAGCTTTTCGTATTCCTATTTCTTTTGTACGCTCAGTTACTGAAACAAGCATAATATTCATAAGTCCTATTGCTGCACCCATAAGTGTAATAAAACCAATGAAAGTGGCAGCTACAGTAACAGTACTCATATTCTCAATAAGCATATTAGCGAGGTTATCACTTTTTGAAATTTCAAAATTATTTTCATCAATGGTTTTTAATTTACGAACTTTTCTGAATGTTGCTTCTGCTTGACCTATTGCAATATCAAGCATTTCTGCTGATAATGGCATAACTTGTATTTGATATGAAAAATTTAAGCCAGAGAAACTATTCCGCACATTTGTAATAGGGATTAAACACATTTTATCAAAATTATTTCCCATACCAGAACCTTTTGACTTTAATACACCTATTACTTTATATTTTGAGTTTCCTACCGAAATTATTTTATTTAGAGCTTTTTCATTTTTAAAAATACTATTAGCCAAATCGTTACCGATAACCACAACGTTTTTCGAACTTAATACTTCTTGTTCGGAGAAGGCACGTCCCTTAGCAATTTCTAAGCCTGAAGTGTAAATATAGTTTTCATCGCTACCAACTACGGAAATATTAGGGTTCGATTTATATGATTTGTATTTAACTGTTGATGAGCGAGATGCGTTTACATTTACCGAAACTTTAGAAGGAAATTTATATTTTTTCTTAAAATTTTGAGCATCTCTATATTTTATTGTTTCAAATGTTTTTGTATTACGTTTATGTTTTGGTCCTCTTTTTATACTTTTTAATTTCCAATTATCAATTGTAAATGTATTAGATCCCATACTCGCAAATTGCTCACTTAATGAGCCTTTAAGTGCATCAATAGCGGTTAATATTCCTACTAATGACATTATTCCAACAGCTATAATCATTACTGTTAATATTGTTCTAAGTAAATTAGATTTTATAGAATTTACAGCAATCTTGTAATTTTCTCTTATTAAATATAGTTTCATTTATTTTTGTTTGGGTAATTTGTACCCTTTGTTGTTTATATATCGCCATAATCAGGAGTTTCTTCTCCCTCCGATGTTTTATCACAATCAGTATCAATAGGCATATTAGCAGGCTTTTCAAATACATCTTCTTTAGAGTAACCTAACGTAGAATCAGCATATACTTTTTGCATGTATTTTGCCCAAATAGGTAATGCCATACTATGACCTCCACCCAATGCAGTACTTCTAAAGTGGATACTTCGTTCTTCGCCACCTACCCAGGCTCCGGAAACTAATCTAGGTGTAATACCCATAAACCAACCGTCAGAGTTGTTATTTGTTGTTCCTGTTTTTCCTGCAATATCGTTTGTTAAACCATATTTATATCTCAAACGTACCGAAGTTCCGTATTGTACAACACCACGCATAAGCTCTATCATTAAATAAGCTGTTTGCTCACTTATTGCTTCTTTACGTTTTGGTTTAAATGTTGATATTAAATTACCATTTTTATCCTCAATTCGAGTTACAAAAATCGGTTGTGTATATACTCCTCTATCTGCAAAAGTTGTGTATGCTCCAACAAGCTCGTAAAGAGTTAATTCTGGTATTCCAACACATATTGATGGATATGGGTCGATAGGACTTACAACTCCCATGTTTCGAGCAATTTTTATTGCAGCTTCGGGGCTGTAATGTTTGAGTACCCATGCTGATATTTGATTCATAGAATGTGCTAAACCATATTTAAGAGTAATCATTTTACCATTTGTTTTTTCTGTCCATCGAGCTGTTGAAAACTTTGGAGTATAAGGTGGCTGACCATCAGGCATATCAAATGTTACAGGCACATTAGGCACTTTTGTACATGGTGAAAAACCATTTTGCATTGCAAGTGTATAAATAAATGGTTTAAAAGTTGACCCAACTTGTCGTTTACCTTTTTTAACCATATCATATTGAAAGTGCTTGTAGTTCATGCCTCCAACATAGGCTTTTACATATCCTGTAATTGGATCAACCGACATAAAGCTTGCTCTTAAAAAATACTTGTAATAGCGTATTGAATCAAAAGGAGTCATTATTGTATCGATATCTCCATTCCATGAAAAAACTTTCATTTTTATGGGTGTGTGAAAAATTATATTAATAGAATCTTTTGACATGCCAGCACGTCTTAAATCTGCATATCTTGCACTTCGTCGTACTGATGCTTTCATAATTGCATCAATTTCTTTTTCAGAAACATTCCATGCAAATGGTGCTTTTTTTCTTCCTTTTTGTTCTTTATCAAATTGCTTTTGTAAATACCCGCCCATATGTTCGGTAACGGCTTGTTCTGCATAGGTTTGCATTTTGTAGTTAATGGTTGTGTAAATTCTTAAACCATCAGTATATATATTATAGTTTTCACCATTATCTTTAGTATTTTTATTACACCAACCATAAAGTGGATTATTTTCCCATTCGGTTGAATCTTCGCTATACTGTACAGGATTCCAATAGTTTTTTCTATCAGGTTTATGAGCCGTTAATGTTGAACGTAAATATTCTCTAAAATACTGAGCTATACCCTCTTTATGGTCGGCTCTATGAAAATCTATTTCTAAAGGTAATACTTTTAGCGAATCATAAACTTGTTTTTCTAAATACCCGTATTTTACCATTTGCGATAAAACAACATTTCTACGTTGTTTGGTAAGCTCTTCTCTACGTAAAGGATTAAATAAAGCAGGGTTTTTTGCCATACCAACAAGCATTGCAGATTGTTCAATATTTAATTCTTGCGGAGTTTCGTTAAAATATATTTGAGCCGCAGATTTTATGCCTACTGCTAAATTTAAAAAATCGAACTTGTTTAAATACATTGCAAGTATTTCCTCTTTTGTGTAGTATTTCTCGAGCTTTACTGCAATTACCCATTCTTTAAACTTACGCATTGCTAGCTGAAACTTTGTTTGATTACGCTCACGCGGAAACAACATTTTTGCCAATTGTTGAGTTATTGTACTTCCTCCACCCGAACTTTGGTCTTGTCCTAAAACTGTTTTAAATATTACACGACCTAAACTTCTAAAATCGATACCCGAATGCTCTAAAAAACGAACATCTTCGGTAGCAATAAGTGCATTTATTACATTTGGTGATATATCGGAATAATTTACTTTACTTCTGTTTTCTTTAAAATATGTACCTAAAACTTTTCCATCAGATGAATAAACCTCCGTAGCTAAAACACTTTTTGGATTTGCAAGCTCGTCAATACTAGGCATAAAACCTAACTGACCTTGAGCTATTAAATAAAATAAAGTTACAATTGTAATAATTGGAATAAAAAATAGTATCCACAATATTACGGTTAATCGTTTAAATTTCTTTTTATAATTTACCGGTTCTTTTTCCTTGTCTGTCATCTGAAAATATTATTGCTATACAAAAATAGCAAAAATATTTTAGTACAGCTTGTTTAGCTATTGTTTAACAAATTTTATTATTTAGATAGAGTTATGTTGTTGCCCAAAATCCAAATCCTCAAATACTTTAGAATACTGCGGTTTGAATTTCTCGCACACCCCCGAATAAAATTGGGACAGGCTTTGAACACGAACTTTCTAGGTCAAACTATTTACTTTATTTTTTATTATAATTTGTATTGAATATAAATAAGAGTTAGGTGTAAAATTTAAATAAATATATTTTTTTTTTTTTTTTTTTTGCATATGTTTGTGGTGAATAATTAATAATTATTGACAAACGGTCAAGTATATATGATGTTTGTTTATCATGATTTTTTGATGAATTATTGATTATTTAGGTTAAATAACCAAACCTGAAATTGGTTAATTTAAGATTAAAC
>Ga0256827_10000724_pt1 | contig 20763 bp, 27 predicted proteins | sample CV84metaG_FD_185977 | JGI IMG/M metagenome (GOLD analysis project Ga0256827, IMG submission 185977) | Hydrothermal vent microbial communities from East Pacific Rise, Pacific Ocean - CV84 | ecosystem: Environmental > Aquatic > Marine > Hydrothermal vents | place: Pacific Ocean: East Pacific Rise... | reverse complement strand
CTTTTAGGTGCTTCATTAATGGCAGGAAATATAGAGTTTGAGAATGCTCCTAATAATCCCCTACATAAACTGCCCAATAGCCAAAATGAAATTTTCTCATTTAATAGTATATTAAAAGACTCTATGGGTGCTGTTGTAAATATCTCCACATCAACTATTGTTCAAACACAGAACAGTCAAAATCGTCTCTTTAATGACCCTTTCTTTCAAGAGTTTTTTAAGCGTTACGGCGAACAGAGACCTCAAGCACCCTCTCAAAAGAAACAAGATAACTCATTAGGTTCAGGAGTTATCATCTCCAAAGATGGATATATTGTAACAAACCATCATGTTATTGAAGGAGCTGATGAAATTGTCATCACAATGAATGGTTCAGATAAAGAGTATATCGCCAAAGTAATTGGAAGTGATAAAGGTAGTGATTTAGCGGTTGTAAAAATAGAAGCCAAAAATTTAAAACCTATAAAACTAAGTCGTGCCGAAGATATAAAGTTAGGAGATGTCGTTTTTGCAGTAGGGAATCCTTTTGGTGTAGGACAGACAGTTACCCAAGGAATCATCTCTGCTCTACATAAAGACCATGTAGGAATCAATCAATATGAGAATTTTATTCAAACTGATGCTTCCATTAACCCTGGAAACTCTGGTGGTGCCTTAATCGACTCTCGTGGAGCCTTAATAGGTATCAATGCTGCCATTCTATCCCAATCAGGAGGTAACCATGGAATTGGATTTACCATTCCTATAGATATGGTTAGAAATGTTGTTCGAAAACTCATTGAAAAAGGAAAAGTAAGTCGTGGATTTATAGGTATTAATATATCAAAAGTCTCTCTTGATCTAAAGAAACTCTATAAACATCAAAAAGGAGCTATCATCACTCATGTTCAAGAGGACTCTCCTGCATTTACATCTCAACTATTAAGAGGCGATTTAATTTATGAGATAGATGGTATAGCAATAAAATCGCCAAGTGAGCTTCAACGAACCGTTGCCTCACACAATCCTAGTGAAACAATTATACTTTCAATAGAGAGAAATGGTAAGAATATAAAAAAAGAGCTAACATTAATGAGCAGAGATGGAAAAAATATTTTAGCAAAAGACCATGCAACATTTAATGGCTTATATCTAAGTGAACTCACACCTAAAATTCGTCAAGAGTATCAAATTCCGTATGATGTAGAAGGTATTCTCATTGAAGATATTGTAGCTCAGAGCCAAGCACACCACGATGGATTTAGACCCAATGATGTCATTATGCAAGTTGAAGATTCTAAAATTTCTACTATTAATGCACTAAAAAGTGCTTTTAAGAAGTATAAAAACAAGACAAAAAGAGTCTATATTAATAGAGGTGGATATATTGTTCTATTGGTTATTTCATAAGAGTCGAAGAGTTTAACCTACTCTTCAAAAATAATAATATCGTAATTACTTGTAGTTACTACCGCTTTACTCATAGGAACAGAGCCATTACGATTAACTTTGGATAACTCTTCGCGTAAATCTTGAATCTCTTGACTCATCGCATCCATCTGCTTCTTAAGTTTTAAAATCACATCTACACCTGCCAAATTAATACCCATTTTACGTGTTAATTGGAGTACAAATTTAATTTTATCAATATCACGTTGAGAATAAAGACGCATACGACCTTGTGTACGAGAGGGTTCAATAAGCCCCTCTTTCTCATACTGCCTAAGTGTCTGAGGATGTATATCTAAAATAGAGGCAACAACAGATATAAGATAGACGGGTTCATCATAACTATGCATCAGATTTCTCGGTCTCATCAATATCAAGTATAGGAAGTCTCTCCTCTAACATTACTTTTAACTCTTCATCTAACTCATTAATATTGGGTAAGATAAGATTAGCTGTTAAATAGAGATTTCCAGAGAGTGATGTTTTTCTATCAACAACCCCTGCTCCACGTACTCTAAATTTTTGACCATTTTTAGTATTAGCAGGAACTTTCAAGATAATACCATCATGAATTAATGATGATATTCTTACTTTTCCACCAAAAAGAGCTGAACGTAAATCAACATCTATACTCATATACAAATCATTATCTTTACGATCATAAATTGGAGAATCTGAAACTTCTACCTTAATAAGTAAATCGCCTCGTTTTCCCATACCTCCCATACTACCTTTACCTCGTACGCGAAGTGTCTCTCCACTCTTAATACCTAGGGGGATTTTAATATCAAAGCTTTCATTATTTATAGAGATATTATGTTTTCCACCCTTAATTGAGACATAAAAAGGAACCGTAATACTAATACGTTGGTCAAGATCGACAGAATTATGTCCTCCACCAAAACCTCCACCAAAACCAGCACCACCTGCTCCACCAAAGATACTTCTTAAAAGATCGTCTAAATCAACATTTCCTCCCTGATTTTTTGCAAAATCATGAAAATTTTGACCACCAAACATCTGATCGCCGTACATATCATACTCATCTTTTTTCTTTCTATCTGAGAGCACCTCATACGCAGCATTTATCTCTTTAAACTTATCTATTGCAGACTCATCTTTATTGACATCTGGATGATATTTTCTTGCCAATTTCCGATAGGCCTTTTTGATTTCATCTGCACTTGCATTCTCACTTACACCTAAAGTTTCATATAAACTTTTTGCCATCTCTTACACCTCGATAAATTTAATATTACTAAAAGTATATCAAAATATTTTAGTCTATGTCAATCAAGGTTGAGCTATTTTTGACGCATTAAGAGAATAACAAGCAGAACAGAGGGTAAAAAAAGAGAAAAAAGATAAATAGGTATATCTAAAATTTTATTATTATTTAAGTAAAAAAAACCAAAAATCAAAAGTGCATAAGCCCCTAATCGATAAAAAGAGAATGAAGCTTTGGAGTCTTTTGTCGTCTGCCAAAGACCTCTACGATTTTTCTTTAAATTAGCTCGCTCCTCTTTTACTACATCAACTAAGCTCTTAGTTTCATCCTCTTTTTTATCCTCATCATACAAATCATAAGGGTCTTCCAGCTTGGCTAAAGTATCACGTTCATCATCAGGAATAGAACCAACACTCAAACGAGTATTAACCATACTTTTATAGCTTAACATAGAACCAAACATAACAAGAGAAGATGTTACAAAAGCTACTTGAGAGTTAATAAACCAATGTTCTGCTCCAAAAAAATAGGTTAACGCTCCAATTAATAAATCAAACAATACTAAAATAACAATTGTCTCTTTCATTAATACTTATCATCCTCATCAGAATCATCATATTTTTTATATCTATATCGTGGATCATCTGCCAATTCATCCAGAGATTTTTTCTGCTTTTCATACGCTTTATAAACATTTAAAATTGCTGCCGCAATACCCCAAAAAACACCTAACCATAGTAGCCATGGAGTATCAAATAGATTTTTCATTACGATTCCTAAACCTACCCCTAAGAGTATAGCTACGACTATAGAGATTCCCAAACTTAATCCATCTGCAGCGGAGACTATTTTTTTTAACTTTGGCTCTTCTTTCTCTGACATCAATATCCTTTATTTCAACTAATTTAATTATTTTCAACATTATATCAAAGGAACAATCTAACGCTACTTTAAATTATTATACTTTGTTTTTATGTAATTTTTAACTTTAATTTTAATAGTTAAGTTTAAGTTTAGATTTGATATAGTTATTCATCTTAATTTAAACGAAAAGGAAAGAAAAATGAGTCATCAAGAAAAAGTAAATTTTATAGAACAACTTAGAAATGCTGTGCAGTCATACCAAGGTTTTACCCAAACTGAGAAAAATTATGCTAATAAATATCTTCCTGAGTGGATTGGAACTCAAGGGGAACTTGATTTATTCATTAAAAAATTCTCTGAACAATCTCTTGATATTCAACCCTTTCTTAATGAAAATAACTTATTGAAGAGAGCCTCTTAACTCTTTTAAATATCATCTCTGTCCCAACGTTCAGGGTCTAGAAATGTATCATCATGAATGTGCTTAAAAGAGGCTCGTATCATTTTAAAAACCTTAGAGTTCTCTTTTTCTAAATCCTCTAACCATATTTTCATATTAGCACGTGCATGAGGCATCTTAACATCTTTTAGCATGGCAGGACACGCTTCATCCCCTATAGGTTGTAGATTATTTTCAGTAGCAAAAGCTCTCAACTGCTTTTCACGTGCCTCAATTAATGGTCGAATCAGATGAAACCCTCTACCTGTTTTATAGATGGGTGCCATGGCACGCATGGAACCATTATAAAACATATTCATAAAAAAGCTCTCGACCGTATCATCAAAATGATGACCTAATGCTACTTTATTAAATCCATTCTCTTCAGCAAAGGTATACAAAGCACCTCGACGCATTCTAGAGAAGTAGGAGCAGAATGAAGAGTTCTCTCGTATGGTATCATTAGAGATTTCATAAATATTAGTCTCATAAACAGTATGTTTTATATTATACTTTTTACAATGCTCAACCAGATAGTCATAACGTTCCCCTGGCATACCATAATTAATAGTACAAGCTTCGAATTCAAATTGAAAAGGAGCGTGTCTCTGAATATGTTTAAGAATATGAATCAGAGCAAGGGAGTCTTTCCCCCCACTCAGCCCCACTAAAACGCTATCGCCCTCTCCAATAAGTTTAAAGGTTGCATTCGTTTTACCTGCAACTCTTAGGAGTTTCTTACTAATGTTTAGCTGGGGCTCTCGTTCTCTACTCAATACTCTCTACCATATCCAAAATAAAGTTAGCCGAAATTTTTGCAGAACCAATCATAAACTCATCAAAATCAATATTAGCATCATCACTAGCTGTATCAGAGATAGCACGTAAAATAAAGAAAGGAACATTCAAGGCATCACAAACTACTGCAACAGAAGCCCCTTCCATCTCTAAAGCATCGGCATTAAAAGTGGACTCAATAAATGCTTTACGCTCAGAAGAAGCAACAAATTGATCACCTGTTGCAATGGTTCCTTCAATTAAAGAGAGTCCATTTTTAGAAGCCACCTCTTTCGCAATTTTTCTTAATGCAACATCACTCTCTACAAAAACAGCTCCTTCAGGAACAAATCCATGAGGATGACCAAACACAGTAATATCTAAATCGTGTTGACACAACTTATCAGCAATAATTAAATCTCCAATTTTTAGACTTGGATTAATAGCTCCTGCTACACCAGAAAAAAGAAGTGTCGTACAACCAAACTTTTCTAAAAGTGTAGAAGCTGTTAAGGAGGAGAAAACTTTACCTATTTTAGAGTAAGCAATAACCAACTCTTTACCTTTATAAGTCGCTTCATAGTAGTTATTATCCGCATATTCAATTTTTTTAACATTTTCAACTTTAGCTAAAAGAGGTTCAATCTCTTCAGGCATCGCACCCATAATGGCAATTTTACTCATATATATATCCTAATTATTTTTGTGAAATTATATCAAAATATCATTAATAAAGAGTCGAAAAATGTGACTATAAAAAACACTTTATTAAGAAAAAATAAAGGAGCTGTATCAAAAGAGAGTAATTTACTCTTATAAAATCTAAAAAAAAAATTATCTAATATTTTTTAAGTAACAAATACATATAATAATTATGCCTTATAAGGTAATTTAGTTTCAAGGGAAAAGTATGATTAAAATAATTCTAGGTGTGGCTATATCAGCTATGTTTTTAACGGGGTGTGTCGGTACACTTGCAAACAATGATATTCAAACAACAAATGGGAAAAATATCCAAGTTGCAAAACCAAACAGATAAAGAGTATCTCTACTCTTTATTCTATCAGAACTATAGAGCGTTAATAGCCTCTATTGTTGCTTCGAGTGATGCCATATCACTGACATTAAAATGTGGCTTTTTAGTCGCTTTTCGGTTTAATCCTTTTAAAACATTTCCATGTCCAAATTCAATATAACAATCTACTTTATCATCAACATTTGCCATAGAGTGTTTATATTTTACAGGAAGAACAAGCTGTTGAGGTAGAAGCTCTAATGCTTTATCTTTTGTAGAGTAAGACTCTGCTGTAACATTTGAAATAACAGGAGCAATGAAACTATCTTTAATCATCTCATTCAATTTTTCAGAGAGTGGTTCAACAGCTGATTGAAGCAAAGGACAGTGAGATGCAACAGACATATCAAGTAACATAGCTCTTTTTGCTTTTGCCTCTTTTAAAATGGGAGCTAAAACTTCTAAATCTTTTTTTATTCCTGCAATAACAATTTGACCATCAGAGTTATAATTAACTGCCCATACCTGAAGTCCTGCATCTCTCTGCTCTGCACAAATCTTTTCAACCACTTCATCTTTAAGTCCCAAAGAGACCATCATTCCAACCTCTTGCTTCGAACACGCTTCAGCCATGAGTTTACCACGAAGATTTACAAGCTCAACAGCATCGATAGCATCTAAAGCACCACTTGCTACTAAAGCAGAAAACTCTCCAAGAGAGTGTCCCATAGTTAAAGTTGGTTTAATATCCATTGCATCAGTAAAGAGTTTATGAGCAATGGTTGCTACCAATAGAATAGCTGGCTGAGTAAACTCTGTCTGACCTAAATCATTATTCTCTTCAAAAAGAAGCTTCTCAAAATCAATTCCTGTTCTCTCGCTAGCCTCTACGACCATAGACTTTGCTACATCTGAGTTTTCAAAAAAATCTTTTCCCATACCTATAGCCTGAGAACCTTGTCCTGCAAATAAAAATGCACATTTAATTGACATCTTTTAACCCCTGTTTTTTAATTTCAACATTCTAACCAAAGACTCTTTATGCCATAATGAATAATGCATATTTTTTATCTGTTGCATTAAATCCAAATCCTACCAACGTTTTAGGTTCATGCTCTTCACTTACAGCTAACTTTACCTCATACATCATCATATCCATATCCAAAATAAGTAGATGTTTAACTAAGTCGCCAATCAGTAGAGGTTCAGACTCTTTATCTACCGTTAAAATTAACTCTTTGGATATTTTATCCAGATAAAAAGAACCTATAGAAGCTTCTCCTGCATAGAGAAGCTTCTCTTTATCATTAGGATTCTCTTTTAATAACATACCCGCAATAGTATAGTTCTCATCATTTTGAATACTCTCTCGAATATCTTCAATTAAATCTATAATTACTTTCATCTATTTACCTTAGAAAAATAAAATTTTATCCACGTCCAGTATAGCTATAGAAAAGTGCACTTTTCAAACGTTTAAATACTGCTCTTGTATCTTTACGCTGAATCGCAAAACATCCATGACTACGTCCACCACTTTTCACATATTTTGCAGGATGGACAATAACATCTCTTCCACCTTTACGTGAAGGGTATCCTACTTTTCGATTACTTTTTTGAAGCCCTTTTACCGATAAATATCGATAGCGTTTCTTTTTAGTCTTTCCAACTTTTGAACCTATCTTAAAAAAACCATAAGGAGTCATATTGCTACCACGACGGTTACTAGATTTTTTAACTCTACCACCCACAGCACCAGAATATTTACCATGAGCTACTTTATGACGATAAACTTTACCATTTTTAAGATTAATAATATAGAGGCGTTTTTGACGAGCTGTCTTTGTGTAGTCTGCAATAGCAAGGTACTTTTTAGAGAGACCTTTTCTCTTTTGGTTCTTCCGATAGTAACTAAAAGCCCTCTTTAATGCCTTTTTATTAATATTGGTTTTCTTCGCAACCTTTTTATAAATTTTTTGAAGATGAGACTCCTGCCTCTTTCCACTCTTTTCTGCCCAAAGACACCCACTTAAAAGTGTTACCATCAAAAATGGCAATAGTAATTTTCTCAAAATTTCCCTTTTCTAATAAAATTTTGGAATTCTATTTTATTTATACTTTAATATAGATTAAATTAGTTATTTAAAATCTTTTTTTGGTAAAAATGTAATCTATATTATCATATCTACTATTTAATGATGCTCTTTCTTTTTTACTTTTAATTCAGGATGCTTCAACTTCACTTTTCCCTTAAATTTAGCCCCAAAATAACCCTCATTTGCCATCCATCTATAGATTTCAGCAGCAATTGGTCCAGAAGTACTTCCTCCATGTCCACCATGCTCAACCAATACAGTAACAACGTACTTAGGATTTTTAAAAGGAGCATAAGTCGTTAACCATGCATGTGAACGACTATAATAGTCCAATTGAGACTCTAACATTCTTTTCTTCTCTCCTTGAGGAATAGAGACAACTTGAGAAGTACCTGTCTTTCCTGCCACAACAATAGGTAAACGAGACATGGCACGACGTGCTGTTCCTCTTGAAGAGTTACAAACATCATACATTCCAAGACGTATTGTATTCAGATACTTATTATTAACCTCAAAAGTCTTATACTCAGGCTCTACAACTTTATCTACAATCTTGTGAGCAAAGTGTGGTGTAGGCAATTTTTTTGTTGCTAAAAATGCTGTATATCGTGCCATTTGTAGAGGTGTAGCTAAATCATAACCTTGACCAATAGAGGCAATAACGGTCTCTCCTCGATACCAAGGCTGTTTATAGCGTTTCATTTTCCATGGTTTACTAGGAATAATTCCCTTGGTCTCTCGTGGTAAATCAACACCTGTTTTCTCTCCAAAGCCCAATTTATGAAGACCTTTTGACATACCATTAATTCCTGTCTGTAGACTCTTATTATAGAAATAAACATCACAACTTTCACGAATTGCTTTTCGTAAGCCAACCCGTCCATGCCCATGTTTAGACCAACATCTAAACTTATGCTTGGTCTTCCCCATAGTAATATAGCCTTTACAAAACTCCGATTGATCCAAAGAGGTTCCTGCATTAGCAAAGGCAAGTGCCATACCCATTTTTATTCCTGAACCTGGAGGATAAGCACCAGAGACAATTTTATTGGTAAAAGGGTGGTTAAAATCACTAATAAGTGCTTTCCAATCTGCCGAAGATATTCCTCCCACAAAAAGATTAGGGTCATACGAGGGATAAGAGACACCTGCCAAAATATCTCCATTAACATTCATAACAATTGCCACACCTGCCTGATCAACAAAGAGTTCATTAATCTTTTTTTGCAACTCCAAATCAATAGTTAAAACTAAATTTTGATCCTCTAAAGGTGCTTTCTTTTTAATCTCAGCAACCTCTTTATTTCTAGCACTTACCTTAACCATACGATAGCCCAATTGCCCCTGTAAGACCTTGTTGTACTGTCTCTCTAACCCTGTTTTTCCAATCACACCTACCGTCTCAACCACACCGATTTTGACACCATTATCTTTCTCTTCAATCGCATTAGCTTCTCTATCTCTAGCATTCTGTCGTTTGTTAGAACGCCCTACATAACCTACAATATGAGTCGCCATACTTCCTGCAGGATACATACGTTTGGTTTCAGACTCTATCTTTATCAACTTATTAATGCTCAACTTAGGATAAGCACCTATCATCTCATCATAGACAATAAAATCAACAATAGGAATAAATCTATGGTTATAAGGAGAGTCTTTCTTTTTATATTTTTTTAAAAGCTTACTTGCATTGAGTTCAGGAAACTCTTTAACAATAACATTTATAGTCTTATTTAAATCTTTAGCTCTTCTTTTTAAATGGGGAGCCAATTTTATAGAGAAACCAATATCATTGACAGCCAATAACTTACCATTTCTATCTAGTATCTCCCCTCTAACAGGCTTAATAAAGTATTTTCGTGTAATATTAATCTGTGCTAAGTTTTCATAAAAATAGTTTGATTGAATACTAATTTGATAAATTCTAGAGATAAGCATAATCCAAAAAATTGAGAAGAGAAAAAATATAATACCAAATCTCATAAGAAAACTCCTATAAGAATATCAATAACAATATAGTAAAGTAACAACATATCTCCAATGACTGTAGAGCTATTAAAAACAAAATCATAGAGAAAGAGGCTAGCATAATAAGAGAAATCTAAGAGTACCATAAGTACAAAAAGAAGACATACTCTACAACGAATTAAAAGTTTTAGAACAGAATAAAAAAGTATATAAACGATAATCACTATAAAGGTTGATAGAAAAAGTGGCAATGTCAAATTTAAATCCAAGTTTAACAGATAGAAAAAGCCTATAGAGGCATAAATTTTATTGCGGTGTAAATTAGAGATAATAATATAACCTACCAAGCCAATCAGTGGTGGTAACATAGTATACATAGAGGCAAGAAAAGGATAAAAAAGTACAAAGAAGGTTATCATTCCTTTCTGGACAAAGGTTAATTCATTTTTTATCTCATATCTTCTCATTTAATACTACCCTTCTCTATTTTGACAATTTGTATACTAATGAAATCTCATTACAGACAGGAAAATGTATACATTTAATACAATCTGTCCAAATTTTATGCTCTGGAATTGTCTCTTTCGCAATCTCTATAAAATTCATTTTCATAAAAAATTGAGGTAAATAAGTTAAGACCAAAACCTCTTCTGTCACATTCAATGATTCGGCTTCACTTAATGTAAACTCAACTATCTGTTTTCCAATATTTTCTCCTCGACAAGATTCAGAGACAATCAAAGAACGAATTTCTGCCAAACGTGAAGAGTGAATATGCAAAGCAGCATAACCTACTATTTTACCCTCTTTTTTAGCTAAAACATACGAACGAATATTAGTGGCAACCTCATCTTCATTACGTTCTAAAATAATACCATCTTTAACCTCGGATACGACCATTGCCTGCATCTCTGGAATATCAGAAAGTTTTGCTTTAACTAATTTGACCATTCGGTAACCCCAAAAATATGTTCAAAAATTTTCTGATGAACCCTATCATATCCTATTCTCTTAGAATTTGAAATAGTAATACACCCTGGAAAAGCTTTTTTTAATGCTGTTTTCTCTTTTTGATTAAGCTTATCTATTTTTGTAAAAACATTTAAATAGAGTTGATCGCCACGAATAAACTCTTTTACATATTTCTCTACATCTTTATCTATCTGAGCATTAGGATGTCGTGCATCACGGAGATGAATAAAGACTCGAATGGAGACACGATGCTTAATAAATTCTACCAAATTTTTCTGCCAAGCACCTTTTAAATCTTTAGAGACTTTCGCATAACCAAACCCTGGTAAATCCACAAAACGGATATTCCAGTCTATCTCATCATAAATATAGCGTACATCAAAAAAATTAATTAGTTGGGTCTTTCCTGGGGTTGATGAACTTTTAGCCAAACTTTTTCGTGAGCTTAGTCCATTAATAGTCGAACTTTTTCCAACATTGGAACGTCCTAAAAAAACCACTTCACTAACAGTATCTTCAACACTATCGCCTAAAGCTTGTGCTGATTTTATAAATGATGCATCAACAAGTCTTGGTGTTGCCATTATTTTCTATCCTCTATCTCAAATCTAAAGTGTACAGGCTGTTTTTTAGCACCTTGAATATCTGCTAAACCTGTTTTTAAATCTAACTCTATCTTTTCTGCTTTAATCGTTCTATTATTAGTTAAATCATTCAATAAAACCCTACCTGAAAAAAAATATTTTGAACTATTGGGAGCGTAAGTTACTTTTTCAGCTCTACCCGTATAGTGTATACCATTTTCAGTTAAATCAAAATCCACACTCCCTTTAGCAATATACTTAACCGCTTTTTTCTTTTTATTAAAAAAAACCGTTATTTTAGAAGAGTTAAAATGGTTAACACCTTGAGTAATCTCTGCATTTCCTTCAAAATAAGCTACTTGATTGATATTGCTTGCGTAGAAATGGTCCGCCTTAATATCTACAATATCAGCAGAGAGTGTAGCTGTAAAAAATAAAATAAAAAGTATAGATAATTTTTTCATAAGTAGTAGCCCTAGTTTTTAAATGGTATTATAGCGTCTTTAAAAAGAATGATAAAGCATTTAAACCGTAAAAAAGTGACAATTTGACATATTTTACTCTGTATTGTTAAATATCTGTTAAAATTCGTATAAATGAAGTGATTAAAGGTGTTAATAATGCTTGAATTTAGTGAAATTATGAAACGAATAAAAAGAGTTATCTATGAAGAGAAAAGAGATAGAGTTTACGATAAAGAGGTCGCCAAAGCCCTAGGCTTAAAGCCTTCTCACTATGCGGTAATAAAGAAACGAGAACGAATCCCTTATGAAGCCATTGCTCTCTTTGCTGATAAAAAAAATATATCTTTAAATTGGATACTTTTCCATAAAGAAAATGTTATAATTCCATCAATAAAATAAGGATTATCTATTTATGAAGAAACACTATTCGTCTATTATCTCAAGTGGCTTTGGCGTTTTTGCCTCTAAAAGCTTCTCTAAACCCATACAAAAAATTATCAACCATGGCTATGTTAAACTCATAGGACTTGATATGAGTCTCTTCGAAAACCCAAGTAGCTACCCTACGCTAAATAAACTCTTTACACGAGCTTTTGTAGAACAACAAGAGATTAGTAGTGATGAGAATATTATGATTTCTCCTGTAGATGCATTGGTTACCGATTTTGGAAAGATAACGGAGGGAAAAGCCTACCAAATTAAAGGGATGGAGTACAATATATCAGAACTTTTTGGAAACTACCATCAAGAGGCATCAAAAGCTGTTGAAGGGGGAGAATTTGTTAACCTTTATCTCTCTCCAAAAGATTACCATCGATACCATACCCCTGATAAACTAACTATTATTTCATTAACCCATATACCAGGAAAACTCTACCCTGTTAATTTTCCTCTTTTACGAAATAAAAAGAACCTTTTTATTGAAAATGAAAGAGTTATCATAGAGTGTAAGGATTCCAAAGAGAGAACTTTCATTATGGTACTTGTCGGTGCATTAAATGTAGGAAAAATGGTAGTAACTTTTGAAGATGCTATTCATACTAACTCTGAAATTAGAGAACCACAACACTACAACTACAAAAAACTCACTTTAGAAAAAGGAGAACTTTTTGGTTGGTTTGAGATGGGTTCAACCATACTGCTCTTTAGTGAAAAAGATGCATTTACCCCTCAACTTTCAATTAACCAAAAGGTAAAATTTTCAGAAAAAATTGGAGAGATTCACTAATGAAAAAAATAGTTATATTTGATATGGATGGAACCCTTGTTGATAGTTCACTAACCATTGTAAACGCAATCAACCATGTACGAAAAAACCTAAATTTACTTGCTTTAGAAAAAGAGCTTATATTAGAAAAGGTCAATGACCCTGATCTTGACCCTGCGGAATACTTTTATGAAGTTTCAGCATTTACACCTGAACACGAAGCATGGTTTTCACAATACTATACCAATAATCATGAGAGAGAATTACAGCTCTATAGTGGAATAACCCAACTTCTCACAAAACTTAAAGAGCAAGGGTTTAAATTAGCTGTTGCAACTAATTCTTATCGAGGTTCAACCATAGAATCACTCTCACATCTTAATATTTTAGATTACTTTGATTCATTAGCTTGTTACGATGATGTCGGTCGTGGAAAGCCTGCACCTGATATGTTGGAAAAAAACTTAAATGATACCAATATAAAAGCAGAAGATGCTATTTTTATAGGGGATAGTGAACGAGATATGCTTGCATCAAAAAGTGCGAAAATTGACTACATTATGATTAACTGGGGCTTCTCTGATTACGAAGATGCTATTCATAAAGTCGAGGATTTAGAAAAAGCTATAATGAAAGCTTAATCATGATGAACCTATCAAAATCAACTATCACAGACATGGTATCTGTGGCATTTATTGGCGTAGGAGTATCCCTTCCTCAACCTTATGCGCAACCTATTTTAGCTGTTGGTCTATTTGCCTTCTCTGGAGCAATTACAAATCAAGTAGCTATTTATATGCTCTTCAATAGAGTACCTTTTCTTTATGGGTCGGGAGTTATTGAAAATAACTTTGAAACATTCAAAGATTCAATTAAAGAGATGATTATGAAGCAGTTCTTTAATGAATCACAACTAATAGCTTTCTTTCAAAATGAAGAGAAAAAAATTGATTTAGCACCCTTAGTAGAATCTGCAGATTTCTCTCCTGCCTTTGATGCACTAACGCAGAGTGTTATGGAATCAAAATTTGGAGAGATGCTCAATATGTTTGGTGGAGAAAAAGCTTTAGAGGGGCTAAGAGAACCTTTTGCAGAGCGATTAAAGTCTTCTGTTGTAAAAATTGTCAGTTCAGACACATTCAAAGTACAGATGAACCATCACTTAGAGAACTCTTCTCTCACTGATGATTTAAGAGAAAGTGTTGAACGATTAATTAGCAACAGACTCAATGATTTAACCCCTAAAATGGTTAATGATTTAGTACATGAACTTATCCATTCACACCTAGGATGGCTTGTTGTTTGGGGTGGTGTATTTGGAGGAGTTATCGGATTGGCTTCATCATTTATTCTATAGGTATCTAACAGGGAGTATCTCTACTCCTATTTATAGGACCAATAGAGTTCAAACTTCTTAATTAATCCATCCCTTTTTACTTTTTTTAGAATTTTTCGACTCTTCTTCTCATTTGAAGGAAGAAAAGATTTAATTTTATAGAAACCATCAGAATACTTTAAAACATAAGATAGAGCAAAATATTTCTTAATAGCCTTTTCATATTTTCTTGCTTTTTTTAACGTACTAAACCGTCCTATTAAAATGGGAATATTCGTCTCATTCGGTTCAATATAGGCATAACTTATAATTACAATGTTAGAACTAGAGAGTGCATGAAGTGGAACAACTTTTGCTTTTCTCCCAACAATAGGTGTCGAAGATTGAGCCACTTTAGGAACAAAAATAACCTCTATATGTACAGGAGCAACCCCTTTCTCTTTTGTACCTAAATAAGTAGCAGAACCCTTTGACAAATCAAGTTCACGCTCTCCCCAAAATGGACCACGGTCATTAATACGTACTTTTAGAGAAAGTCCATTTTGAGGATTGGTTACCTTTAAAATCGTTCCCAATGGATAGGTTTTATGGGCAGCAGTATAACCATTCATATCATAGACTTCTCCTAATGCCGTTAAACGTCCATGAAAATACTCTCCATACCATGAGGCTAAAATATCTTTCTCTTCTCCCACTGAAAGTTTATGAGGATAGTAAGTAATATTTTTAACGGTATAAGGCGAGAGTGAAGCTTTGATAATTCGTTCCTCTTTTGTTAAAGAAAAAAGAGAAACTGTGGTTAGCAGTAAAATAAGATAAATTTTAATCATCAGAGGCGAATCAACTTTAATGGATTAATATGTTGGTTATCTTTGGTTACTTCAAACATTAAACTCTTCTCTACTTTACCGATAGTATCAGCTTTTCGTAACTGTTTTCCAACACGTATTCCTGGTGCCAAACGAGAGAGCTTTGCATAAATAGTATGAATTCCATTGGCATGCTCTACAATAACAACTTTACCTAACATTCCACCAGAGTTTTCAGCAAAAACGATTTTACCTCTTAATATAGTTCGAACCTTGGCTCCTGCATAAGGGGCTTTAAGTGTAATTGACTTATTAAAAATTTTAAATTTATAGATAGGATCAATATAAGTACCAAACTTTTTAATAAGTCGAGAACCTTTTAATGGAGAGATTGTTTTTCCTCCACTATAACGAGCAGGTGTACGCTCTTCTACTACTTCTAAAAACTCTGAGGATTGATTTCGATTCTCCTCTTCAGCTCTAACCAAAGCTACCCTATTTTCCTCTGCCAATTTTTTTGCTTTTATAGCTGCTTTTTTCTCTTTTCTTATAATTTGAAGTTTTGCTAATTTTCGTTCTAATTTTCGTCTACTCTTTTTAATTCGTTCAAAACGTTTTCTATAGAGAGCTTTATCTCGGGCAAGTGTAGTAATAATTGACTCTTTCTTCTTCTTTTTATCAATAAACTCTATTTTTGCATTATTATATTTTAAAATAGACTCTTGAATAACCTTTGACTCTTCAAGTAAAGTTATCTTTTTTTTCTCTAATTTTGAAATTTTTTCTTTCAGAGATTCAATTTGTATCTTATTCTTTTTCGCATAAACTTCATAAACTTCTTGCAAGATAACGGACTCTTTTGTAGGTTGTTTTATCTCCTCTAATGCCAATGCCATTGAAAAATTTTTAGAGACAAGTTCTAAAAATTTTTCTTGATTAGAGGCTAAAGAGCTATTAATTTTCAGTAAATTTTTCGAAAGAACTTTATCTTTTTTTTCTAGTTTGAGATTCTTTTTTTTATTATTTTTTATATTCGCTTCTAAAGAGATTAATTTTTTCTCTAACTGAACCTTCTCTTTTTTGGCACTTATAATCTTTTTAGCTACAGAAGAGAGTTCTTTATCCATCTTCTTATATTCAACTTTTTTAGCTGTCAACTCTTTTTTCTTTTTATTAATTTGATTATCCAAAGAGTTTGAAAAAAGTAGTGACAATGTGAAAATAGAGACAATAATAACTCTTAACATCTACTCTCCTTTTACATTAATAACAACCAAAAAGACAGCAATAAGAACAACAAATATTGAAGCAAAGAGTAAAATAAAAAAGTCTGAAATAAAGAAAATTTCTGAAACATGCTCTTTTAATATTTTCATATCAGAGTCATGCACCCACATTTTTTGAAGTGCTATAAAAATTCCACTAGTTAAAAGTGCGGATAAAATAGCATCGATAACTGCCATATTGATTAATACTTTACTCCGTAAAAAGAGTGAAGCACCAAATATTTCCATCACTTTCATCCGTTGTGCATGCAAAAAATTCCACACTTCCATCTGTTTAACAATCAAAAAGAAACCTATAATAGTCATAAAAACAATAAAAAGTCCAAATGAAAATTTAATAAACATAAAGAGTTCATATTGGGATTTATAGGTTGTAGAGAAAGTTTCAATACGCTTGATGGTATCACTTTTAGTTAAATTTTCTTTAACTCTCTCTAAGGCTTTAATACCTAATAAATTATCTAGCTTTATCTTATAAAAAAAAGGTAAAGAGGCTTCAAGGCTTTTTTTATCAACCAACTTCATCCCTCTTAAAGCCTCTGGACGACTTAACTCTTTAACACCAAGGATATGTTTGTCCCATGTCTTAAAATCATCTATACTCATCTCCTCTTTTGCCACAACCATTATACTATAGTTATCAGAGAGACTCTTCTCATAAGTATCTGTTGTTCTATCAAAAACTATAAAGAATTCTAAACCAAGTAAAATGGCAACCAGTGGAAAAATCAGCGATATATGTTGTTTAATGAACTTCATAAACACTTCCTTTCTCATCTATAGTAAAATGTCTATAAGGAATATTAAATACCATTGGTATACGGTGTGTTACAACCACAACTGTTGTATCTAACTGTTGACAAGCATTCTCCATCAAATCCCAAATAACATTAGAAGAGAACTCATCAAGGTTACCTGTTGGTTCATCTGCCAATATTAAAAAAGGGTTTTTAGCTAAAGCACGAGCCACACCTACTCGCTGTTGTTCTCCACCAGAGAGTTCCATCGGATATTTATCCTCTTTACCACTCAATTTAACATGATGCAGTAGTCGTCTTGCCTGTGTGGATTGTACCTCTGCTGAGTAACCAGAAATCCATAAAGGAAGTACTACATTCTTCTCAACTGTCCACTCATTAATCAATTTGTAATCTTGAAATACAATTCCTAAATGGCTTCGTAACTCTTGAAGCTTAGGCTTTTTAATATCAACCATATCAAGTCCGCCAATCACAAGAGACCCCTCTATTGGTTGTAAATTTCCATAAAATGATTTTAAGAGTGTCGATTTTCCACTACCACTAGGACCTGTTATAAAAACAAAATCTCCTTTTTTAATAATAAATGTTGCATTCTTAATAACCTCATCCTCTTGGTCGTACGCCAAAGTAAGATTATTTGCAGTAATAACATTAGGCATCGAGATACTCCATAATTTTAAGATGTGTCTTATAGTTCGTCACTGTTTTAACAGGACTAGCATGAAAATAGTAAGCCTTCTTTTTATCTAAATATATAAATTTATGTTCGGGTCTATCAAAACTACCGAAGGCGAGCTTTATTAATATAGCTTCATCTTTTATCTTAAAAATTCTCTCAAAATGGATAAAGGACTCTTCAAATATTAAAGGTTTATTAGTTATTTTATCTAAAAGTTCTTTTTTATAGGATATTTTATTAAAAGAAAAATCAAAATCCAATACTCTTTCAGGAGACTCTTCTAACGAAGTCACATAGACATCGTAAATATCTTTTTCCTGTTTTAGCCACCGTGCCTCATACTTACTTGTTACCTCTAGAGCTTCATTCTTTCGAACTTCAACAGCTGTTTTTGATACTTTATCGCCAAGAAAAGTATCTAGAGCATACCAAAAATATTTATAACTATCTGTTCTAAGCTCTAAACGCCCACCTTTTTTTAATACACGCATAGACTCCTCTAAAAATGAGTTCGAGATAACCCGTCGATGGGGCTTCTTATCCCAAGGAACAGGGAAGTGAACAAAAATTTCAGAACATAAGTTAGAGGGAATCATCTCTAGAAGTAAACGTGCATCATAGTTAACAACCCAAATATTTTTAAGTTCTAAAAGATCAATTTGTTTTAAAACTTGAGTCGCAGATGGTGTGTGAATTTCAATTCCAATAAAGAGCCGATTAGGATTTTTTTGAGCTTGATAAAGAAGATGTTTACCTGAACCAAAGCCTACCTCTATCGAAACTGATTCAACACTAAATTCAATAGTATTAAAATCTTCAATATTTTTTTCATAAAAACTAGAGGCAACCAATTTTGTAGGATGAATGGTAATATTAGACTGAATAACATCCAATTTAAAAGCTTTTGAAACATCAGCAATAGCTTGTTTTAATAAATTTACTTTTAAAGGTCTCGTTACTTTATCATATTTCAAAAGCCAAGACTCTTTAGTTTTTTTCAAGTGAAGTAAAAAAAATTCATCTTCATGATAAACACCAATAAGCTCATCATCACTATGTCTGTCGAAAGCACTAAAAAGAACTTCTGTTTTGTTATATATTCCCTCTGTAATCACAGAGGTATCAAAAGGTTTAACCGTTATATGTGGCATTGAGTCCCTTATCTTGAAAAAATTGTTATAACTGCACTAGGTTTAGAGATACTATCATCAAAACCTACAGCAATCACTCTATAATTATAGGTATTCGCAGGAGCAATTGAAGTATCGATATACTCTGACATCATTCTGTTTTTAACACTATCTATCCACTTCCACTGCTGATTATTAGTACTTCGCTCAATCTTATACATTTTAACTCTCTTATCAGCATGTGGTCGCCAAATTAGCTTAATTGAGTTAATTGCTTTTTGAAACCCCTGAAAAAAAGTTACAGGTTCAAAAGGAGGCAGGGTTCTAACCTCTATCACTTTACCATGCTCTGACTCAAAGCCTCCTCTGGTTGTTGTAAAAGTATAGGTATATCGACTATTTTGACGCAGTTTAGTATCAACATAGTGCGATGAAAAACGGTTACTACTACTACCTATTTTTACCAACTGTTTGGTTTTGCTCTGATGCATGCCCTCTCCAAGTTCGGTTCGATAGATATTAACACCATCTACACCTTTATTGGCTAAAGATTGCCACTCAAAAGCAATAGAAGTATTATTTGGTATTGCTTTTACATTATTAATTTTAGGAAGATTTAAATCTACTTGCTGATTGGTCAAGGCCGTAGGATTACATCCGCTCAATAATAGTGCTGAAATAAGTGTCAATGGTGCTAGGGTTAATTTTGTCATAAACTTCTCCTTGGTTAAATTTATTCTCTAGAAAATTTTGCATGTCTGGAAAGAGCGGTGCAACGAACTCCATTCTCCTATTTGTAATAGGATGAAACATATATAGTTTATATGCGTGTAAAAATACTCTATTTATTGTATCTTTTTTGCTCTTAAAACCATATAAAGCATCTCCTAAGATATGTCGTCCCAAGCTCTCTAAATGTACCCTAATCTGATGGGTTCGACCTGTAAAAAGTTTAACAGCAATAAGCTCTAAATTACTTTGAGAGTTATGTGTTGTTCCCCTCTCTACCAGTTTACAAAATGCTGATTTTGCCTCTTTTCCATTCTCTCGAATATCCATTTTTAAGCGATTATTTGGATTTCTTCCAATGGGCTTTTCTACAATGCCATTTGACTTTAAAGGGCAATCAATTATCGCTAAATAGTAGCGTCCCATACTCTTATCTTGAAGCTGTTCACTTAACTTTTGATGTGCTTCATTGGTTTTTGCAATCACTAAGGCACCTGTTGTCTCTTTATCAATACGATGAACAATACCATGACGCTCTTCTCCCGAGATAGTAGAGAGAGAGATACCTTTATGAACCAACCAATCCACTAAAGTAGGCTCTTTTACAGAGGGAGCAGGATGAACTACCAAACCCGAAGGTTTATTAACTACCATCATCACATCATCTTCGTAGAGTATCTCTATATCAAAATCAATAACAATAGGCTCTTTTGGTATAACCTCTTTAAATCGATAGGAGATTATCTCTCCTGCCGTGAGCTTTTTGCCTGTTTTCATAACGATACAACCATTAACCTTGACTAATCCCTCTTTAATAAGCTGTTCAACCTGATTTCGACTCTGCTTTAACTCATTGGTTAAGCTCTTATCTAAACGTCCTGCTTCAGTCACTTCAAATGATTTCCAATCCATTTTACTCTTCTATTATATTATTTTTTACACAAAATTGTTATAACATTATATCTAAATCAATTTATTATTTAAGAAC
>Ga0256827_10000723_pt1 | contig 20765 bp, 21 predicted proteins | sample CV84metaG_FD_185977 | JGI IMG/M metagenome (GOLD analysis project Ga0256827, IMG submission 185977) | Hydrothermal vent microbial communities from East Pacific Rise, Pacific Ocean - CV84 | ecosystem: Environmental > Aquatic > Marine > Hydrothermal vents | place: Pacific Ocean: East Pacific Rise... | reverse complement strand
ATCTGAGAAATATGGGTTATGAACCTTATCTATGTAAAGATGAAGATGAAGCGAGAGCTTTGGCTAAAACATTGCCAAAAGAGGGGAAATATCCTTGTCTTTTTACCTCTAGTGATACGACAGGAGAGAAAGATTTTGAAGAGTTCTTTACGGATAATGAGATTTTAGATATGGAATGTTTTAGTAACTTGGGTATTATTAAAAATAGAGTGAATTTTGATAATGGATTACTTGAATCATTTGAAACAACTATTAAAAATTTTAAATCTAATCTTAGTTGGGAAAAAGAGGATATTTTAGAAGAGTTTTTTAAAATGATACCTGATTTTGGACATAAAGAGACAGGAAAATATTTAGATGGGAAAATGTAATTATGTATAGAAATATAGTTGAGTTTATTCAAGAGATTTATGGAACTAGGGACTTTATATCTCTTCATGAACCAAGGTTTATTGGTAATGAAAAAAAATATATTAATGAGACGATAGATTCAACTTTTGTATCTTCAGTTGGTGAATATGTTGATAAATTTGAAGAGATGATAGCTAGTTTTACTGGTGCAAAATATGCTATTGCTACCTCTAGTGGGACTTCTGCTTTACATATTTCTCTAAAACTTGTAGATGTAGATGAAAATTGTGAGGTTATTACTCAACCACTTACTTTTGTGGCTACTGCTAATGCTATCAATTATTGTGGTGCTAAGCCTATTTTTATTGATGTTGATAAAGATACACTAGGACTTTCAGCTGTAAAATTAAGAGAGTTTTTAGAAGAGTTTGCATTTATTAATCATCATGGAGAATGTGTTAACAAAACTACCAATAAAATAATAAAAGCTTGTGTTCCTATGCATACATTTGGGCATTCATGCAAAATTGATGAGATAGTATCAATCTGTAATAAATATAATATTTCAGTAGTTGAAGATTCAGCTGAATCTTTAGGTTCATATTATAAAAATAAACATACAGGTACATTTGGAAAGGTTGGAATATTCTCATTTAATGGTAATAAGATTATTACAACAGGTGCAGGAGGGATGATTATCACAGACGATAAAGATTTAGCACAAAAAGCAAAACATCTTACGACTACAGCTAAACGTCCTCATCTATATGATTATATTCATGATGAGATAGGATACAACTATAGATTAGCAAACTTAAATGCAGCTTTAGGTGTAGCACAAATGGAAAACTTAAACTTCTTTATACAAAAGAAACGAGAATTGTCTAAAAAATATATAGAATTTTTTAAAGAGTTAGATATAGAATTTATTATTGAACCTAAAAATAGTGTTTCTAATTATTGGTTAAATGCTATTATTTTAAAGGATGTGGAAGAGAGAAATAGATTTTTGAGATATACGAATGATAATGGTGTAGTTACCCGTTCCATTTGGAGACTTATGAATAAATTAGAGATGTTTAAAGATGCACAATGTGGAGATTTATCTAATGCTGAGTGGTTAGAAGATAGAGTTGTAAATATCTCTAGTTCGGTGATTTTATAATGAAAAAAGATATTCTTTTAATTGGTGGTGGTGGTCACTGTAAGTCCGTTATTGATGTGATTGAGCAAGAGGGAGAATATAGTATTGCTGGAATTGTTGATAAAAAAGAGTTAATAGGAAAAGAGCTTTTAGGATATAAGTTTATTGGCTCTGATGATGATTTAGAGAGGTTTTTTAAAATATATAAATATGCTGTTATAACTGTTGGTCAGATAAAATCAAATGCTATAAGAGTGAAACTATTTAATCAGCTAAAAAAAATAGGTTATAACCTACCTACCCTTATTTCACCTTTAGCTTATGTCTCTAAATATGCATCAATCGAGGAGGGAACAACTATTATGCACCATGCTTTAGTCAATGTAGATGCAAAAATTGGTAAAAATTGTATTATCAATACAAAAGCTTTAATAGAGCATGATGCAGTAATTGGAAATAATTGTCATGTAAGTACAGGCTCTATTATAAATGGTGGAACAGTGGTAGCTGAGAATAGTTTTGTAGGAAGTAATAGTACCACAAAAGAGTATATATTTGTAGGTGGATTTATTAAAGCAGGAGGTGTTAGTAGATGAGTGTTTTTATTATAGCAGAAGCAGGAGTTAATCATAATGGTTCAATTGAACTTGCCAAAAAATTAATTGATGTGGCTGTAGATGCAGGGGCAGATGCTGTGAAATTTCAAACCTTTAAAGCTAAAAACTTAGTTTCAAAAAATGCACATAAAGCAGAGTATCAAAAGGAGACTACAGATAAAAAAGAGTCTCAATTTGATATGTTAAAAAAGTTGGAATTGAATTTAAATGCACATAATGAGCTAATAGCTTATTGTAAAAGTAAAAATATTCTCTTCCTCTCAACCCCTTTTGACCATGATAGTATTGATTTATTGAATGATTTAGGATTAGAGATTTTTAAAATCCCGAGTGGAGAGATAACCAATCTACCTTATCTTAGAAAAATAGGTGCTTTAAACAAAAAGATAGTTTTATCAGCAGGTATGGCAGATATTGGAGAGATAGAGGATGCTTTGGATATTTTAATAAAAGCAGGAACTCCAAAAAGTAATATTACAGTACTTCATGCAAATACAATGTACCCTACACCAATGGAGGATGTAAATCTAAGAGCAATGGTAACCATTGGTTGTACTTTTGATGTAGCCTATGGATATAGTGATCATACATTGGGGATAGAAGTTCCCATTGGGGCTGTGGCTATGGGTGCTAGTTGTATAGAGAAACATTTCACTTTGGATAAAACTATGGAAGGACCAGACCATAAAGCTAGTTTAGAACCTAGTGAGTTAAAAGCCATGGTTAGAGCAATAAGAAATATTGAGATTGCACTTGGAAGTAGCATTAAAAAGCCATCTAAGAGTGAAACCCCTAATATCGCTATTGGTAGAAAGAGTATTATGGCAATTAGTTCAATTAAAAAGGGAGAATTTTTGACAGAGGATAATATTGCTATAAAGAGACCAGGTACAGGAATAAGCCCTATGAGATGGGATGAGCTTATTGGAACAGTAGCTATGAGAGATTATGAAGAGGATGAATTGATATGAAGAGAGTGGTTATTATAGGTGGAGGAATTTCAGGTTTAACAGCAGGGTATCTCTTTGCAAATAGTGGGGATTATGAGGTTCATATAGTAGAGAAGAGTGATAAACTAGGAGGGCTTTTAAAATCTTTTGATTATGGTGAGTTTGGTCATTTTGATTATGGAGCTCATAATATTTTGGAAACAGGAATAGATGAGTTAGATGAGTTCTATTATAATCTTCTACCCAAAGGAAAATGGCAAACCACAACTACAATAAATGGACAAAGACGAGCATTGACAGGGTTGATGTATGGTAAAAAACTTCAAGAGCATTCACCATTTATAGATTTATTAAATCATGAAAAATTATCAGAGTATATTGGTGATTTTTTTCAAAATTTGAATCTAAATAGAGATGAGTTTAGTGATATTTATAAACAAGATGCCTATAGTTATGCTCTCTATCTATTTGGAGAGAAAATTGCTGATGATATTATTGTCCCTGCTATCAAAAAGTTGTATGGACTTCATCCAAAAGAGTTAAATACTATGGTTCTGTTTTTGACACAGTTTACTAGAGTTGGGCTATTCGAAGAACCTATTATGAAAGAGTTGGTTCATACAAAAAATATCGGTTCACGGTTGAGTTATACCAATCAATTAAATCTGCCAGAGGAGTATTTAACAAATTTTCAATCATGGTATCCAAAGGATTATGGAATCTATAGGGTGATAGATGCTATAGAGGAGAAGTTATTAGATATGGGTGTCATTTTTCATAAAGAGTCAGTTGTTACAAAGATAGAGAGAGAAGATAAGAAAATTAAGAGCATTTCTATTAATGAAAACTTATATGAGATAGATGAACTGGTATGCTCTGTAGGGCAGTATCCTTTGGCTATGTTGCTAGATATAGATACTAGTGGTTATGGTTTTGATACCCATCCACAGACAATCATAACCAATCTATTGATAGACAGACCTCTTGATTGTGGGGAATTGAGCTTTATCTACTCTTATGATGAGGGAACTAAAGTATTTAGAATAGATAACTATGTTAACTATTGCGAGGGTGCAGAACAAGATGGTGTTTATCGTGTAGGTATAGAGAGTGTTGAGTTTGGTGAAATAGATAAAAAAGCATTACAAGATAAGCTTATTTCGGAGTTGATAGAGTATAAGATTATGTCAAAAGATACAAATATACTTTTTCAAAAAACAGAAATCTTAGAAAATGGTTTTCCCCTTTTGACACAAAATAATGTTTCTGTTGTCAATGATTTGAGAGAAAGAATATCTAATTTAGAGATTGAAAACTTGACAAATATTGGTATATTGAGTGAAGAGGGTCTGTTTTTTGAGAGTGATGTGATACAGGATGCTTATAAAAAAATCAAGGAAAAAATATGAAAGAGAACAGAGATGCATGGGAGGAGTTATATAGTCAAGGGGATTCATATCTAAAATATCCAAATGAGGCACTAATTGTTACCTACCATCGAATTAAACAGATGTTGCCAAAAAATATAGTCTGTCTTGATTATGGTTTTGGTTCAGGAAATAACTCAGAGTTTATTATTGATAAGGTATCAGAGTTTTATGGATTGGAAATCTCTCCTCAGGCAAAAGAGATTGCAACCATGCGACTTAACCATTTTGAGAACTTTAAAAAAGATAACTTGGTACTCTCTAATAATGAGTTTATATCAGAGTTTGAGAACAAATTTGATTTGATTGTCGCATGGCATGTTTTGTCTTATAATGATGATACAAATTTACATAAAGTATCTGATTATCTTTATAGATATTTAAAAAAGGGTGGAGTGCTTATTACTACTCTTGCAACGCATAGAGATATAAGTTTCAAGCACTCGAAACACATAGCAGATAATACATATACAATCGGAAGTGAGATTGCCAATCAAGAGGGATGTCTAGTAGTTATTCCTGATACTCAAAAAAAGTTTGAGTCATACTTCTCACAATTTGAGACGATTGATGTGGGGCATGAGGAGAGAATATCTTATTATAATCAAGACGATTTACACTCACACTATTATGGGGTTTTTAAGAAATAATGAGAGTCTCTATTCATCAACCAAGCTACTTTCCATGGTTAGGATTACTTGATAAAATCAATAATAGTGATAAGTTTATTCTATTAGATACCGTACAGTTAAATGATAATGCGTTTCAATCGAGAAATATATTTCTCAATCATCGAGGAGAAGTTGAGTATCTGACTATTCCTATTATAAAAAAAGATTATCAATCAAAGAGTATTAAAGAGTTAAAGGTGGTAGATAAAAGATGGCAAAAAAAACATCATGGTTTTATTATTGCCAATTATAAAAAACACCCATTTTTTGATGAGGTATATCCGATTATAGAGTTTATATACTCAAAAAAATATACCTTTTTAGTCGATATATTGAGTGATAGTATGGAGATGAGTTATAAATTATTTGATATAACTACAGAGACTATTTTGGCTTCTGATTTGGATATTGAAGATGGTTTAACCAAAGATAGTTTGGTATTAGCACAACTAAAAGCAATAAATGCCTCTACTTATCTCTCTGGAACAGGAGCAAAAGCTTATCAAGATGAGCAAAAATTTCAAAAAGAAAATATACTGCTTGAGTATCAATCTTTTTCACATCCACACTATAAACAGAAAAATGCAAAAGAGTTTGAATTAGGTCTATCTGCATTGGATGTGGTTTTTAATTTGGGAAAAGAAGAATCGAGAAGATTACTAAATGGAGAAGGAGTATAATGAAGATTTTAGCATTGACCTCTATTCGTTCAGAGTATGATTTACTTTCCTCTTTATATAAACTTTTAGATAGAGATAGTGATATTGAATTTAAAGTTTTAGTCTCAGGGGCTCATCTTTCTGCTGAACATGGTTATACAAAGCAGTATATCAAAAGTGATGGTTTTGAGATACTCTTAGAGATAGAGACATTAATCAATGGAGATAGCAGTAAGTCTAAATTAAAAACAGCAAGTATTTTTTTGCAAAATAGTATAGATATTGTAGCTCAATTCAATCCAGACCTTATTTTATATGCAGGAGATAGAGAAGATGTAATTATGGGAGGGCTTTTAGGAACTTATCTACATATTCCAACCATCCATTTTTATGGTGGAGACCATGAAGCAGGTGGGCATGAAGATACTGTTATTCGACATGCTACATCCAAACTCTCAACATATCATTTTGTTTCAAACGAAGAGCATGCCAATAGATTAATAAAGATGGGTGAGCCAAAAACTAGAATTTTTAATATTGGTAGTGTCTCTTTGGATAGATTTACTCAATATAATGCTCTGTCAATCGAGACAATTAGAGATAGACTTAAATTACCTGTTTTTGATAAAATGGCTCTCTTGATATATCACCCCTCTCCCTCTATTGGGGATGATGATAGTTCTGTTTTTGAAAATATTTTAAAGAGTTTAGAGGATGAAAATATTTTTACATTTGTAAGCTACCCCAATACAGATGGTAATAGTAGTAAGATTATTAAAATAATTGAAAAGTATCAACAGAGTAGTAGTTTTTATTTTTTTAAAAATTTAGAGAGAGAACTCTTTTTGTCTATTTTCAAAAGAAGTCAATTTATTATTGGAAACTCATCAGCAGGGATTTATGAATCAGCCTCTATACCTATTCCTACTATTAATGTAGGAGGAAGACAAAAAGATAGAATGTCTGGAAAAAATGTAAAGTTTTGTGGTACAACAATTAAAGAGATTAGAGAGACCATTCAGCAAGTTACATCTTTGAAGTTTTTAAAGAGTATTGAAAATATGGTTAATCCTTATGGAGATGGAAAGAGTGCCATAAGAGCATTTGAGTTGATTAAGAGTATAGAGTTAAAAAAATTATTAAAAAAAGTAGAAGACCCATTATGTTAGAAGTTCCTCATTCAACTCCCTATTTAACCTCCAAGGATAAAGAGTTAGTAGCAGACTGTTTTGTCAAAGATTATGTGGGCTTCGATAGTGAAATTGACAATCAGATAAAATTAAAACTATCAAAGTATTTAAGCTACTCTCATTTAGAGATTGCCCCTTCGGCTAGTTTAGCTCTTCTCTTAATCTTTAAATATTTAGAAATTAAAAAGGGTGATGAGGTTATTTTACCAGCAATTAACTGTTGGTCTGTATATAATTGTATTGCTATGGAGGGGGCAACACCTATTATATGTGATGTCCGTAATATAAATGATTTCCGTCTATCTTATGATACAGTAGTTCAAAAGATTACAAAAGATACCAAAGTAATTATTGTAACTCATATGTATGGCGTACTTGTAGAGGAGAGTATAATCAAAAAGTTAAAGAGAAACTATCCTACTATTAGTATAGTTGAAGATTTTTCTACCTCTCTCTTTTCCAAAAAAGATTTTAAATTAGGGAAATATAGTGATTTTGCTATAGGCTCTTTTGGTTCTACTAAGCCTTTGACAGGTGGGATAGGGGGTGTTTTGTGTAGTAATCAGAAGATTATAGATACGCATTATGACCAATACTCTCCAAAAGTAATTGCCTTTAATATTAAAATTTCTCGGATTAATCAAGTATTGCTTTTGAGTCAATTGGACTCTTTTGAGACTTATAAAGAGAAAAAAAGAGAGTTAATAGAATTTTATAGTAACTACTTTCCTATTTTTTATTCTAATAAAGAGGATGATTTATTTAGAGTTATTACTTTTACCTATCCTAAAACTATGATAGATTTTTTATTACAAAAGGGGATAGTTTTGGATATTAGAGAGAGTGTGCAACCCAATTTAATCAAAGAGTTAAATATAGAGGTAGATAGTAACGCATTTTTGTTTCAAAAATACTACTCAATCCCTTTAAATATTAAAGCTTATAATATATTCAAAGAGAAAGGACTTATATGAAAAATGAAAAAGTTCTAGTAGTCGCAGTTCATCCTGATGATGAGACTTTGGGGTGTGGAGGAACATTATTTAAACATAAAAATAGTGGAGACTCAATTCACTGGCTAATTTGTACTCAAACTAATCCTAAAGGCGATTTTTTTAAAGAACGGGAAAAAGAGATTATTGATGTACGTAATAAATATGATTTTGATACTGTTAGAAAGTTAAAATTAGAGACAATGAGAGTAGATGAATATAGTATGAGTGAGCTTATTGGTAAAATATCCAAAGTTATCAATGAGATTAAACCAACGATTATATATTTACCATTTAAGGGTGATGTTCATAGTGACCATAGAGTTATTTTTGAGGCAACATATAGCTGTACCAAGTCTTTTCGCTATCCATTTATAAAAAAAATCTATATGATGGAAGTAGTAAGTGAAACAGAGTTTGCTCCTAGTACAAAAGAGGATAGTTTTGTTCCCAATGTTTTTGTAGATATTAGTAAATTTATGGATAAAAAAATAGAAGTTATGAAAAAATTTGAAAGTGAAATTGCAGAGCATCCATTTCCTCGAAGTGTACGAAATTTAGAAGCATTGGCTACACTAAGAGGTGCAACAGCAGGTTGTGAGTATGCTGAAAGTTTTGTACTTCTGAAGGAGATAATTTGAAAAATATAAAAGATATAATGCTCTCAACCACCTCTACAATTAAAGAGGCACTACAGATTATAGACACAGGGGCAATGAGAATTGCTCTGGTTGTCGATAGTGATGAGCGATTGCTAGGAACGATATCTGATGGAGATATTAGGAGAGCTATTTTAAAAGATAGTAGTTTAGACGCTATGATAGAGAACGTCTATTTTCGAACACCCACAGTAGCTACTATCAATGATACTAGAGAGGATATTATTAACCTCTGCACATCTAAAAATATCTATCAGATTCCTGTATTGGATTCGGATGGAAAAGTTGTAACAGTTGAGATACTTGATAAGCTTTTAAAGGGGAGAAATTATAATAATAAAGTTGTACTGATGGTGGGTGGTTTAGGAACAAGATTAAGACCTCTAACCGATAGTACACCTAAACCCATGCTTCCTGTGGGAGGTAAACCTATTTTACAAACTATCGTAGAGAAGTTTGCTAGTTATGGTTTTGTTAATATTGTTATGTGTATTGGATATAAGCCAGAGATGATTCAAGATTTTTTTGGAGATGGTAGTAAGTTTGGTGTAAAGATTGAGTATGTGATAGAAGAGAAGAGAATGGGTACAGCAGGAGCATTGAGTCTATTAAATAAGAGGCTAAAACCTACTGAATCATTTTTTGTTATGAATGGTGATTTGTTAACCAATGTCAATTTTGAACATCTTTTAGAGTTTCATAAAGAGCATAAATCAAAGGCTACTATGTGTGTAAGAGAGTATGATTTTCAAGTACCCTATGGTGTAGTTAATATAGAGGAGGGGAGAATCAAAGCTATTGATGAAAAACCTATACATAAGTTTTTTGTAAGTGCAGGTATCTATATGTTAGAACCCTCTGCTCTTAATGATATTCCCACAGATGAGTTTTATGATATGCCTACACTATTTGAAAAACTAATTGAAAAAGATGAAGTGCTAAGCTCTTTTCCTCTGAGAGAGTATTGGTTAGATATTGGTAGGCTTGAAGAGTATAAAAAGGCAAATGATGAGTATCATAAGGTGTTCTAATGTATAAAGAGAAAACTTTTTTAGCAATAGTTCCTGCTCGTGGGGGTAGTAAACGACTTCCTCGAAAGAATGTTTTAGATTTAAATGGTAAACCACTTATTGGGTGGAGTATAGAGGCAGGATTAAATAGTAGCTATGTAGATAGTGTTGTCGTAACCAGTGATGATAGTGAGATATTAAAAATAGCCAAAGAGTTTAATGCTACTACTATAGAAAGACCAAAGAGTTTAGCTACTGATACCTCTTCAACTTTTGATGCAATAGAGCATACGATTAATAATTTAAAAAGATATGATTATATTGTACTTCTTCAACCAACTAGTCCTCTTAGAAACTCTAAGCACATAGATGAAGCTATTGAACTGTTAATTTCAAAAAATGCAGATGCTATTGTCTCGGTGTGTGAGATGGAACACTCCCCTCTGTGGAGCAATACCTTGCCAGAAAATGATAGTATGCAGGGATTTTTAAGGGATGAGGTTTTAAACAAACGAAGTCAAGATTTAGAGACCCATTATTGGTTAAATGGTGCTATTTATATTTGTGAAACAGAGAAACTACTAGAGCAGAAGAGCTTTTTTTTAAAAGAGAGTATCTATGCTTATAAAATGAGTAGAGAGAATTCTGTTGATATAGATGAAAAGATAGATTTTAAAATAGCAGAGATACTAATGGATGTCTAAAAAGGTTCTAAAAAATTCTCTCATCTATGTAGGAGGAGATGTAATAAATAAGGCAGTACCATTTTTGATGTTGCCTATTTTGACAAAATACTTGACCCCTAGTGATTATGGAATGATTGCTTCTTTTAGCTCTTTTGTGGGTTTTTTAACCATTTTTATCGGTCTTAGTCTACATGGTGCTATCAATGTGGCTTTTTTTAAGTTGGATAAAGAAGCTCTGCGAGTATATATTGTTAATGCAATGTTGATATTGGGTGCAAGTGCAACCCTATCTCTATTAGCAGTTTTCTTTTTTGATACAACTATAAGTCAAAAATTACTTTTGGAAAAAGAGTGGCTATATATCGCTATTGTGGTCTCTTTAAGTCAGTTTGTCACACTTATAAATACGACCTTATGGATAGCAGAACAGAATCCAAAATCATATAGCATCTATCAGATAAGTCAAACCATTTTAATTACGACATTAACTGTTTTACTTGTGATGGGATTTGGTTTTGGATGGGAAGGGCAGGTGATGGCTATGGTGATAGGTTATATCAGCTTTGCTATGGTATCTGTTATCTTTTTACAAAAGAGAAACTATTTGACTTTTGAGTATAGCAAAGAGGATATAAGGGATTTACTAAAATTTGGTATACCTATGATTCCACATCAACTCTCTGGTTGGATACGAACATCAGGAGATAAAATTTTACTTATCATGATGGTGGGAGCTACCTCTACAGGTCTTTTTACTGTCGGATATCAAGTAGCTATGATAATGACGCTACTTACTACTGCTTTTAATAAGGCATGGAATCCTTATTTATATAAGTTACTAAATCAAAAAGACAATTATCAAAATAAGATGAAAATTGTAAAGTTAACCTATCTATATTTTGTTTCAATTATAATACTTTTCATACTATTATATTTTCTATCAGGGTTAATTTTTGAGTATCTTCTTGATGATAAGTTTTTGGATTCAATGGAGTTTGTTATTTATATACTTTTAGCAAACACCTTTAATGGCATGTATCTTATGGTATCAAGTTATCTATTTTATACAAAAGAGACAAAAAAATTGGCAAAAATTACATTTTCTATATCTATAGTTCATATTATGCTTAGTTATCTATTTATTTCTCTTTTTGGTGCTATTGGTGTTGCTTATAGTGGGGTTATATCTATGTTTTTGATATTTATTTGGGTTTGGTACAGTAGTAATAGTGTTTATAGTATGCCTTGGAGTTTAAGGAGATTGGATGATAGATAAATTTAATAGTTTGGTAAAAAGTATAGATATCTCTAAAATTAAATATAAAGATGAGAATATATGGTCTATTTTTAGAAATAGAATAGGTTGGAATATGGTAATGGAGGAGTATCCTTCAGGAGTATTTACCAATAGTAAAAAAGAGCATAAATTAGCTGTGGTTAAAACTTTTTTTATGGATATCTTTAAATTACCATTTTATTTAAGAAGATATGACTATATCTATTTTACGAGTTTTGATGACTATAGAGTAGTTGATGGTAAAAATGTCAATAGATTAATCCATGAATTTAGTTTAAATATAAAAGATGCAAAAATTCTTGAAATACAGTCTACTCTCTCTTTAAATAAAGATAGTGAATTATCAAATATTAACTATATCTCAAACACTTTTATTATAATTTTTAGACTTATTCTATCGAGATTTATAACCATTGAACCTATAGATAGTATTGCCAAAGAGTTTGATAAAAATGGTGTTTATCTGAATGTAAATGGAACAGTTAAAGAGTATATCGCCTATAAGGTTCTATATAAACTACTGTTTAAGATAATAAAGCCCAAAATGGTAGTAACTACTTGTTATTCGCATATGTTGGCTATTGAATCAGCAAATGATTTAGGTATAGATACTTTGGAGTTTCAACATGGAAAAATATCAGAACATTATGCTTATACGATTAAGGAGAGAATAGATAGTAGTTTTTACCCTAAGTATATAGCACTATTTGGAGAGGAAGACAGAACCTATTTAAATAGTTCAAAGTATATAAAAGATAAAGAGAATATATTTTTGGTTGGTAGTATGCTGGTATCTTATTATAGTAATAAAACCAATAATAAAATATTATCATTGAGAGAACAATACTCTAAAATTATTGCTATAACTCTGCAGTGGACAGTACTAGATGAGGTTATAGAGTATATAAAAAGAGAGTCGAAACTTAACAAAGAGTACTGTTTTATACTGATACCAAGAAAAAAAGAGGAGCTAAACTCTTATACTTTTGATACCAATAATATTAAAATATTTTTGGATTTGACTTGCTATGAAATTGTCGCAAATTCGGATTATCATCTAACGGTTAGCTCTACTTGTGCACATGAAGCACCATCTCTTGGTATCAAAAATATTTTTTATAATATTAGAAATTTGAGTAATATCTCTTTTGGTCAGTATATTAAGTCAAATAGCTTTAATTTATTATTAAAACCAAATCAACATATATCAGAGATAATAGATTTGGATTTGGATGAGAGCAAAGAGAGTATAATGAATAAAAATAGAGATATTATTTATCCTAACTATGTAGATAATATTAATAAAATGGTAGAGGATATTCTATGATAACAATAATCGACTATGGGATGGGAAATTTAGGCTCTGTCGCCAATATGATAAAAAAGGTTGGGGGTAAAAGTTTGATTACTTCCAATATTGAAGAGATAAAAAAAGCAAAAAAGATTTTACTTCCTGGTGTTGGATCATTTGATAATGCTATGGAGAACTTGGAAAAGTTAGAATTGATTGATATTCTAAAAGATAAAGTTCTTAATCAAAAAACTCCTATTATGGGGATTTGTCTTGGGATGCAACTCTTGACAAGAGGGAGTGATGAGGGTAATTTAGAGGGGTTTGGATTTGTTGATGCTTTTACCCATAAATTTAAGTTTGAAGATAATAATTTAAAAGTTCCACATATGGGCTGGAACAGAGTAAAATTAGAAAAAAAATCAAAACTGTTTGAGGGGATGGGGGAGCAGGAGAATAGATTCTATTTTGTTCACTCTTTTGCAGTAGGGTGTCAAGAAAAAGAGGATGTGCTAACTACCACCTCTTATGGTTATAGCTTTGTATCCTCTTTTGAAAAAGAGAATATAATTGGCGTTCAGTTTCATCCTGAAAAGAGTCATAAATTTGGGATGAGATTATTTAAAAACTTTGTGGAGAGATATTAGTGTTACAGACAAGAGTTATACCTGTTTTGTTGTTAAAAGATGGAGGTCTATATAAAGGTGTTAAATTTAAAAACCATAAATATGTGGGCGACCCAATCAACACAGTAAAAATTTTTAATGATAAAGAGGTTGATGAGTTAGTTCTTTTAGATATAGAAGCTTCTCGTTATAACAAACCCATTGATTTTAATCTACTTCAAGAGATTGCGACAGAGGCTTTTATGCCTTTGGCTTATGGTGGAGGGGTTCGGAGTTTAGAGGATGCAAAGAGACTTTTTAGTATAGGTTTTGAAAAAGTAATTTTAAATACCAATGCGATTAATAATATGGAGTTGGTTCGTCAATTGGTTTCTATTTTTGGTTCTCAAAGTGTTATTGTTTCTATTGATATAAAGAGAGGTTTTTTAGGACAATATCGAGTATATAAAAAGAGTGCTTCTTTTAAAACAAAACTAAATCCGATAGATTTTGCAAAAAAGATGGAAGATTTAGGGGTGGGAGAGATAATTCTTAACTCTATTGACAATGATGGTGTTATGGGGGGATATGATTTGGATATTATCCAAAGAGTAACTAAAGTTCTCTCTATCCCTGTAATAGCTTGTGGTGGAGCAGGTGATTTGGAAGATGTGAAAGAGGCAAAGGAAAAAGGTGCAAGTGCTGTTGGTGCTGGAAGCATGTTTGTCTATCATGGTGTACATAAGGCTGTACTTATCTCATATCCCAAGTATGAGAAACTTTGTGAACTGTTTGAGGAGAATTAATTATGCAGTGTAATAGATGTGTTATGGATACCAGTGCAGAGGGGATAACCTTTGATAAGGATGGGAATTGTAATTTCTGTATAGGTTTGATGGATAGATTTAAAAATGAAAAAGAGAATCCTGTCGCCAACTTAGAATCATTTGTAGAGAGGATAAAGAGAGATGGCAAGGGTAAAAAGTATGATTGTATTGTCGGTTTAAGTGGAGGAGCTGACAGTAGTTACTCTATCTATTTGGCAAAAAAGAGTGGTCTTAGGGTTTTGGCTGTTCATATGGATAATGGTTGGAATAGTGAACTCGCCACTAATAACATTGAGACCTTAGTTAGAAATATGGATGTAGATTTATATACACATGTTATTGATTGGCAAGAGTATAAACAGTTAATGCAATCCTTTTTTGATGCTGATGTTATAGATATAGAGCTTCTTTATGATAATGCTATGTTGGCTGTAAATTATAAATTGGCTTCAAAATATGGAATCAAATATATTTTATCAGGCTCAAATAGCTCAACAGAAGGGATGCGAATGCCCACGAATTGGAATTGGTTTAAGTATGACAAAAAAAATATTAAAAGTATTGCCTCACGAAATGGAGTCAAGATAAAGACTTTTCCTATAATTAGTACTCTTAATTACCTTTATTATAGATTGGTAAAAAAAATATCTTGGATACCATTTTTAGATTATGTAGATTATAACAAAGCAGAGGCGATGCAATTTCTTCAAGAAAATTATGGATTTAAACCCTATCCCTATAAGCATTATGAGTCTGTCTTTACACGATTTTATCAAGGGTATATGTTGCCTGAAAAATTTGGTGTAGATAAGCGAAAATTACACCTATCTACATTAATCTGTTCCAATCAAATATCAAGAGACGATGCTTTGGCTGACTTAAAAAATATCCCATATCATTCACAAAAAGAATTAGAAGAGGATAAGGAATATTTTTTAAAAAAGATGAACTGGAGTGAATCTAATTTGCAAGAATATATTAAGAAAGAGGGAAAGTCTCATGCTTTATATGGTACAGAGAGACCACTTTGGGAGTTTTACTCCAAAATTTATAATAAGTATATAAAATGATGAAAGCTAAAATAACCCACCTAACATCAGCCCACCCAAGATACGATACACGAATCTTTGTAAAAGAGTGTAGCTCACTGGGTAAAAGATATGAAGTTAACCTCATTGTAGCAGATGGATTAGGGGATGAAGAGAAAAACAATGTCAAAATTTATGATGTAGGGAAGATAGAGGGACGGCTTAATCGTATTTTTTCTACTACTAAAAAAGTCTTAAAGAAGGCGATAGAGCTAGATAGTGATGTTTATCATATGCATGACTCTGAGCTTATTCCTGTGGGGTTAAAACTAAGAAAATTGGGTAAAAAGGTTATTTTTGATTCTCATGAGGATGTACCAAAAGAGTTGATGGGTAAACCTTATCTCAATAAGACGATATTAAAAGTTATTTCGACCTTTTTTTCTCAATATGAGAAGATAAATTTAAAAAAATTTGATGCTATGGTAACAGCCACACCGACGCTAAGAGATAAGTTTTTGAAAATAAACTCAAATGTAGTCGATGTGAATAACTTTCCTATTGTTGAGGAGTTAAGTAGTAGTGTCTCGTGGGATGAAAAAGAGGATGCTGTCTGTTATGTGGGTGTGATTTCAGAATCCAGAGGGATTAGAGAGATGGTGAAATCTTTTGAGTCTTATTCCAATGCAAGGCTAAATCTTGGTGGAAAATTTAATCAAAAGTCACTCCAAGATGAGGTTATGGCTTATGAGAGTTGGAAGAGTGTCAACTTTTTGGGTTATTTGAGTCGAGAAGAGGTTGCATCTGTTTTGAGTCGTTCCAAGGGAGGCTTGGTTACACTTCATGATATGGCAAACTATAGAGATGCTCTACCTGTCAAGATGTTTGAGTATATGGTAGCCTCTCTACCTGTTATCTCTTCTAATAATGAATTATGGAAGAGTATTATAGATAAACATCAGTGTGGAATTTGTGTTGACCCCATGAATCCCAAAGAGATAGCCGAGGCGATACAATATATTATAGAGCATCCCAAAGAGGCTAGAGAGATGGGGGAAAATGGTAAGAGGGCTGTAGAAGAGATTTACAATTGGGCAAATGAAGAGAGGAAGCTTTTGGCTCTATATGGGAGTATTTTAGATGAAGTTTAGTGTCTGCATCTGTGTCTATGATAAGGATAACGTACTCTATTTCAATGAGGCACTGAAAAGTATAGTGAATCAAAGTCTACTTCCAAATCAGATTGTTTTGGTTGTAGATGGGGAGATTAATAGTAAGTTACAAACTGTAATAGATGAATTTAGAATAGAAAGTACTAAGGCTTCTGTAGCGTTTGATGTTCATTATCTAAAAGAGAATGTGGGGCATGGAGAGGCTCGAAAAATTAGTATTGAAAAAGCTAAATATGAACTTGTTGCCCTTATGGATGCTGATGATTTATCGAAATATGACCGTTTTAAACAGCAGGTTGAAGCTTTTGAGCAGAATAGTAATCTAAGTATTGTGGGTGGTCAGATTATGGAGATTATTCATGATACCAGAGAGGATATTAGTATCCGTAGTGTGCCACTTGACGATAAAGCTATTAAAGCCTATCTCAAAACTAGGTGTCCATTTAATCAAGTCACTGTAATGTTGAAAAGAGAAGATGTATTAAAAGTTGGTAATTATATAGATTTTTATCACAATGAGGATTACTATCTTTGGGTGAGGATGTATCTTAAAGGGTTTGAGTTTTTAAATTTGGCTGATGTTCTTGTTGATGTGAGAATTAATGAGGAGTTTTTTAATCGACGAGGTGGATGGAGATATTTTTTAAGTGAGTTTAGACTACAAAAAATTATGTATCAATCAAACATTATCTCTCTAGGGAGATTTCTATTTAACTCTGCCATTAGATTTGTACTTCAGGTTGTACTTACTGACTCTATTAGAGGGTTTGTCTTCAAAAAATTATTTAGAAAAGAGGCTAACAATGGCTAAAAAAATTATAGGTTACACCACAGGTGTATTTGATATGTTTCATATTGGGCATCTTCATCTACTCAAAAAGGCAAAGAATAGATGTGATTATCTTATTGTTGGGGTAAGTAGTGATGAGTTGGTAGAGGACTACAAAAAAAAGAAGCCGATTATCCCTTTTGAGCATAGATTGGAGATTGTCTCCTCTTTAAAATTTGTTGATGAGGTTTTGGTTCAAAGCCATAGAGATAAATTTCAGCAGTTTTTAGATATTGGGTATGATAAACTCTTTGTAGGGGATGATTGGAAAGGTTCAGATATTTTTAATGAATTGGACAAAAAGCTTAAAACTCATGGATCAAAAGTAGAATATTTCCCATATACCAAAGAGGTCTCCTCAACAAGTTTTAGAGAGATACTTCAAGATATTTATGATGATGAGAAGTTGGTAAAATAGATGTTTGTCTATAGTGAATGGGATAAAATTTGTCAAGAACTATCTACTCTAAAAACCATAAGAGCAGATGAGATACCAAGCAAAAAAGATTTAGAGTGGATTGTCGTTAAACATGATATAGAGACCAATGTACCTAAAGCATTAGAGTTAGCAAAAATAGAGGCAAAATATAGTATTCAAGCTACTTATTATGTTCAGGTCGATTTAGTCAAAGATAATTATAAAATATTACAAGAGATTCAGAAATTAGGACATGAGATTACCTATCACTATGATGTGCTTGATGCCAATGGTGGAGATTTTACTTTAGCTACAGAAGAGTTTATTCAAAATATTAAGCTTTTTAACTCTTTTGGGTTTGAAGTTAAGACGATATGTCCACATGGTAATCCTTTAATTAATAGAGATGGCTGGTCATCAAACAAAGATTTCTTTAGAGACAAAACCATAGCAGATAGATTCTCTAATATCTTAGATGTGGTCATAGACCTTCCAAAGAGAATAGATAGTTATCTTTATATCTCTGATACAGGTTATGGGTGGAAAGAGATAGTGAATATTACAGATAATGATATAAAAAATGGTGGAGATATAGATTTGGGTGATTATAAGAGTTTTTTGGAGAGAGTAAAACAAGAGAAGCGAGTAATTATAAGCACACATCCCCATAGATGGGAAAGAAGTTATCCTAAGGCTTTATTTAATCTCTATAGATTTAAAACGCTTAGATATACGGCTAGAAAACTCTCATCTATCCCATTTTTGAAAAAAATTATGTCAAAATTTTATTTTTTGGCAAAAAAGGTTTAATGTGAATGATATAGAATTAAAACAGCTTCATGGCAAGATTTTGGAGATAGCAGAGTATTTTGATAATTTTTGTAAAGAGAATGGTATTGTTTACTATCTAATGGGTGGAACAGCCCTTGGAGCTATGAGACATGGGGGGTTTATCCCTTGGGATGATGACTTTGATGTTTTTATGGACAGTGAGAATTATAATAAATTATTGGAGATAGTTGATACAAAACTGGATAAAGATAGATTTTATTTTCAAAGAGAAGATACTCCAGAATGGGGATTGTATTTTAGTAAAATACGGATGAATGGTACAACCTTTATAGAAAAAGACCTTAAAGATATAGATATGCACCATGGTATCTATATAGATATTATGTGTTTAAATAATACCAGCCAATCCAAATTTATTAGATATGTTCAATATTTTTCTGCAAGAATACTAAATGCAAGAGTTTTAGCTACAAGGGGATATGAAACTCATAGTCAACGTAAAATCTTTTTGCTAAAAATTGCTAAATATACCATTACCGATTTTATTAAACAGAGACTATTGAAAATAGTAAGAGGTTTAAATGGTAAAAATACTAAATTGATAGGACATTTTTTTGGAAGAGCTCCTTTTAAAAAAACCTCTTTTCCTAACAAATATTTAGGTAAACAGAGATATGTTAAATTTGAACATTTAACCTTACCTGTAACAGAATATGTTGAAGAGTATTTAAAAGTAAGATATGGAGAAAGATATATGGAGTTACCTTCAGAAGAGGAGAAAGCAAAGTACCCATCTCATGCTTATATCGTTGATGTTTCTAAAGCTTATAAAGAGTTTAAGCTATAATTGCACTGTTAAATAAAAAAAGGATTTTGATGAATAATAAATTTCAATTCAATAATATACAGGTGATGGGATTAATGCTCTTAGCCTATCTATTTAGTTTTTCTATCCGTTTAATATGGGTTTCTCAATTTCAGGATAACCCTAATTTTATATGGGAAAATCAGTTAATGATTAATACCAATGATGGTTACTTCTTTGCTTCTGGAATACAACAGACAATCGATGGATTGCATGAGTTAAATCCTAGAGTTAGAGGCTGGTTTGATTATGGTGCAATTTTCTTCACCACATTGTTAGTTAAACTTACCCCAATGTCGATAGAGACAGCTATTTTATATGCTCCTGCTATTTTTTCATCTTTGGTTGTTATCCCTATTATTCTTATTGCTAGGCTTTATGATAAAACTTTATGGGGATTTTTTGCTGCACTACTTGGAAGTATCACTTGGAGTTATTACAATCGAACCATGATTGGATATTATGACACAGATATGTTCTCAGCCATGGCACCTATGTTTATACTTTTTTTCTTGATTAAAAGTACGATAGATTTTAGGTTTAAAACAGCACTGTACGCATCCATTGCCATTGCTGTATATCCATTTTTATATGATTCTGGACTCTCTATTGTGTATGCAATGGGAATTATGTATGCAATATATATGACACTGTCCCATCCGAAAGAGGATATAACCTATCTCTCCTTAATTTTAATTTTTGTATCATTGATGCCTTTCCCTTTTGGTTCACCCTTTTCATATGTTTTAAAAATTATGGTTTTAATCGCTTTATATAATACTTTAAAGAAAGTAACGATAGAACAAAAAATATTAATCTTAATTTCAGCAGGTTTATTTCTTTTATTTCTTATTTTTGGAAATGTCGTTAGTCTTATTTTAACCAAAGTATCAAATTATATGGCAACGGGAACAAAAAGTGAAGGTTTACATTTTTATTCTGTTGCTCAGACAGTTAGAGAAGCAGGAAAAATTCCTTTTGAGACCTTTGCTAACCGTACTTCTGGCTCAGTATTGGGTGTGGCTATCGCTTTGATTGGTTATGTTGTTTTGGTGGTTCGACATCGTGCTTTTATTTTGGCACTTCCCCTTATTGGTATTGGTATCTTCTCTTTGTGGGGTGGACTTAGATTTACTGTCTATGCTGTTCCTGTTGCAGCGATGTCTGCTATATTCCTTTTTTGGGTGATTGCAGAGCAGTTTATAAAAGATAACAAACTTAAATATCTTTTTATAGCTATAGCTACTGCTGGGATGATTTATCCAAATATTGTACATATTATTGG
>Ga0256827_10000722_pt1 | contig 20779 bp, 17 predicted proteins | sample CV84metaG_FD_185977 | JGI IMG/M metagenome (GOLD analysis project Ga0256827, IMG submission 185977) | Hydrothermal vent microbial communities from East Pacific Rise, Pacific Ocean - CV84 | ecosystem: Environmental > Aquatic > Marine > Hydrothermal vents | place: Pacific Ocean: East Pacific Rise... | reverse complement strand
TGGTAGAAGAATTGTTTTAGTCTCGGCCCACTTTTTCACAAAATCGTGGGTATGCACCTCATCAGGCATCGACCAATAAGCAAATACGATTTGTGCTCTTTTGAAATCCCGATCTTGCTCAATCTGATCAAAAATAGCTTTTGACTTCTCTTTCTTCTCTTCAAAAGTAAAAGCTCTTTTGAGTTCTTTCACTTTCTTACGAAGTTCATTTTTCAGAATATCAACCATAGGTATTATAAACTAAATGACCACGAATTCACGAATTGTTTCGTGTATTCGTGGCCACCATAAATATATTTCCAATTAATAAATTTCTATAAAATAAGGTAAACGAGTTTGAAAACCATCCATCGTTTGCATCTTTTTAATGTATTCATAATACTTATAAGATACTCCCAACTCATCTTCAATAACAGAAGCTTTCACACTTCCTCCCATTTTCTTAATCATTTCTTCAAGTGGGTCTTTCAACTCAGGGCGTTCGCTAATACGATAACCATCAATATTTGCCAATTTTGCAGCTTCTGCAACAGCTTCATCTAATCCACCTATTTCGTCAACTAAACCTATTTTGATGGCATCAACACCACTCCAAACACGTCCTTGACCAATGGCATCTACTTGCTCAGGAGTCATATTACGACCTTCAGCAACATGATTGATAAAGGCTGTATAAATATCAACAACACTATTCTGAATCACCTTACGTTGGAAAGGAGTAAGTGGTTGAGAAATTCCGCCCATTGCAGAGTTCGCATTGGTACTTACACCATCAAATGTAATTCCTAATCGGTCATTCAAGAAATTTTTTAAATTTGGAATCATTCCAAAAACACCAATAGAACCAGTGATTGTTGTTGGTTCAGCATAAATTTTATCAGCCATACAAGAAATATAATAACCCCCAGAAGCTGCATAATTACCCATGGAAACAACGATAGGCTTCACTTTTTTAGCCAAAACCAATTCACGCCACATAACTTCTGAAGCCAATGCACTTCCTCCGGGTGAATTCACGCGCAATACAATTGCTTTCACACTGCTATCCTGACGTGCTTTACGCACCGCCTTAGCAATTCGATCCGAACCAATAATATTATCATCACCTTCGCCTGAAACAATTTCTCCTACGGCATAAATTACTGCAATCTTTCTCTTTTCTTTGATATTATCAACCTTATGAACTGTGGTAGCATAATCCGTAAATGTAATCTCATTATACTTTTTTGCGTCGGTTACATCTACTTTCTTCATCAATTCATCCTTAAACTGATCTTCGTAAGCAATCATATCAATCAAGCCTACTTCCATCGCCTTATTAGGATTTGCTGACCATAGACTATCAGCAATAGTCTTTAGCTGTGCAGCACTTAGTTTGCGACTTGTCGCAATCTCATTCACCATCGACTCCCATATTGAAGAAAGGAAAATATTGGTTTGCTCCTTATTAGCCTCACTCATTTGATCATACATAAAAGGCTCAACAGCACTTTTAAATTTATTATTTGGACCTCTGATGATTTGCATTTCAATATCCAGCTTTTCCATTGCTTTTTTGAAAAACATAATCTGTGCTGCAAGACCTTTGAAATCTACTGCACCAACAGGATTCAACACTACTTTATCAGCAACGGATGCTATGTAATAGTCCTTTTGCGAATAATATTCGCCATAGGCATAAATGAATTTACCATCAGACTTGAAATCCAATAATGCTTTGCGCAAGGCTTCATAGCTCGCGATTCCTCCACCAGGAATATTACGCGTATCAATATAAATACCCTTAATATTATCATCCTCTTTTGCGGCCTTCAAAACTTGTAAAATACGGTTCAGACCAACAAGGTCCTCATCATCACCAATACCATATTTTGCTAAAGGATTTGCAGGTTGGCGATCAGTAATCGCTTTTCCTAACTTCAATTTCAGTACGCTGTTTTCCTTTACGGTAACTACTTTTTCTTCGCCAGCTGATAATGCCGACACGATTCCAATGAAGATAAACAAGGCCACAAAAAATGTGATCAATGTTCCTAACATGGAAGCAAATGTGTATTTGATAAAATTTTTCATATGATTATAATTATTTATTTCAGTTTCTATTTTTTTAAGACGATTTATTTGGCTGTAAAGTTACTAATATTAAACATTCTTTAAAATCTATTCTTTGATACCAAAAACTACGATTCGAAGTGTGGTAATTTGAAAGCTCTTTTTACCTTTATTCCACAAACTAATTAATACTTCATCATCAAACTTTTGAGGCATTGGTAAAGCAAATCTGTAAATATCATTACGAAAACATTCTTTACGTTTTGGAGTGTCATTAATACGAAAAGCATAATAATGTGAAGGAGTATGCTCACTCCTAATACTTATTGTCCAATACACATCATTTAGTTCATCACCTTCATTTAAAGTCGCACATTGCATTTCAACATAAAGCGCTTTATACTCCATTAATTTTTCGGCAGCTATACTTACAGTGCATGGAAATTGTTGGCCATTTACATTGGTATTAATAAGCTGTTTCTTACTTGAATTAAGCGGAGCATCACATAAGACTCTATAAGTAAGAGAAGTTTTTATTCTATCGATAACAAAGACGGTGTCCATCGGTTCCTTATGATAGGGAGCAATATCGTCATTTCCACCCAATCGATTTTCATATTCCGCTCCAAATTTCCCAAAAATATACCAGTACTTTTCATGGTTCATATCGTAATGACTCATAATATTGTGGTAATATTGATAAGATTGAAATACATTCAATACAATGAGAAGCGACACTATTATTGGCAATATTCTTTTTGTGATAAAATCAGATTTTTGCAGCTTAAACGCAAAAAGAAGAATAAAGAAAGGATAGAAATCTATTAAAACCCGGCTACCATAACTATCACCATAATACCAATTCCACCACGATGATAATACATAGAATAAAATCAGCATAAATACTAATGAAAACCAAAACCTTACACGATTTTCTTTATAAATAATACTAAAGCCTAAAATAGACACAAAAATCAGAGGCGAATAGAACAATACACCTTTTCGGTAACTAATGAGAAAATCAGCAAAATGTGGATGCGTAAAATAAAAGCCTTCACCTGCATACGACCATTGTATCAAACTACCCGTTTGTAAATACCAGAACAATAATTGTAGTCCAACAATCATGGAAATAAGAAACACCGCTGCTACGAGCAATTCAAGATTAGATTTAAGTAATTCGAAAAAAGGAACTCCCTTTTTCCAAACTACTGGTATTGCCAAAAGAATTAATCCATTTACCGGCCGAACCAATGCAATAAGCCCAAAAAGAAGCGCTGCATATATAAGGTGTTGCGGAGTTTGCCTAATTGAATACCTTCGTACATATAATAAGAAGCCCGCAATAAGTGCAAAAGAATATACATGCGACATGGAAGAAGCTATGATTGTATAATAGGATAAATTGGTTCCAAAGAAAAAAGCAAATAGGGAGAAATTGATGATTTTTTGTTCAAAGTCAAAACTTTGCAATAATTTTTTCATCGCAAATAAACCGAGAAATAAATATAGCAAAACGGCTAAACTGATCGCTTTTTGAAAACCTTCGGCATAGAAGTCGATATCTGAATCGGACGTAATGCTATAATATGTATATACAGGAAGTACAAATGGCGACCATAATAACGGCAGGCCTACAAAGTATTTATTTACCACCGTACTATCTGGAGTATATACTAAATAAGTACCATTTGCTTTCTGACTGTCTAAAGATTGATTACCTAATGTAGATTCATAATATTGATAATAGCCTCGACCATCGCTTGTAATTATGCTTCGATAATTCTCGCCACTAAATCCAATCCACCGAATAGCTATTGTAAGTACAAAGCTCAGAATCAATATTACCGCTACTACATTTTTTCTAATCATCAAACACTAAATTGGTGGGGTAAAGATATTGAAACTTAGCACATAAATCTATGGTCAAAATGCAGAATTCTTAAATTATAGAACCACTCATTTTTGTTAGTAAAAAACAAAATTGAATTTGAACTTTTGATGCGAATAATAGTAAATTTGGCATTCTGAAAATTGCAATTAATGAATCAGGTAATATTACTTACGGGAGGAAACTTAGGCGATCGATTATCAATTTTGCGACAAGCAAAAGAATTGGTTAAAACTACTGTGGGCACTATTAACATTGCAAGTCCATTGATAGAATCAGAGGCTTGGGGCTTTGATTCTGAAAATACATTTCTAAATCAAGTTCTTGTCGTTGACACCGAGTTATCTGCTTATCAAGTTCTGACAGAGGTACAAAGAATTGAAATAGATTTAGGACGAGTTCGTAAAACAGAACAATGGATTTCAAGACTTATCGATATCGATATTCTTTTTTTTAATAATGAATTGATTGAATCTACAGATTTAACGATTCCCCATCAACATATTCAAGACCGACGATTTACTTTATTTGCTTTGAATACCATTATTCCAAATTATATTCACCCAAAGTTACAACTTCCTATTTCAAATTTATTAGATAATTGCAAAGACCAATCGAAAGTGGAGGTGTGTCATGCATAGTCCATATAAATATATTGCCATTGAAGGAAATATTGGTTCAGGCAAAACATCGCTTGCAACCCGCATCTCAAATGATTATAATGCTAAGTTGATACTTGAGCAGTTTGAAGACAATTCGTTTTTGCCAAAGTTTTATGAGGATCAAGCTCGGTATGCCTTTCCATTGGAGTTATCATTTTTAGCGGAACGCTACCAACAATTAAAAGACTTGCTAAGTAATCAAGATCTTTTTAAGGACTTCACCATATCTGATTACTTTATCAATAAATCTCTAATTTTCTCACGTAAGACACTACAAAGTGAGGAGTATAAACTATATCATACACTTTTTGAAATTATAAGTCAGATGATTCCTCGTCCCGATTTATTGGTGTATTTGTATTCAAGTGTAGAGCGCTTACAAGCAAACATCAAAAAGCGCGACCGCTCTTACGAACAAAATATAGAAGACGAATACTTAGAAGGGATCCAACAAAGTTACTTTGACTTTATCAAACATCAAGAGGATTTACGTATTCTTATTATAGACACTAATGATATTGACTTTGTGAATAACCCAAACGACTATGGGAAAATTGTAGAGGCTATTTTTCAAGATTATTCTATTGGGGTGCATCGCATTCAGTTTTAGCGCACTCCTTCCTCAAATCAATTACAAACAAATTCTACGACATAAAAAAAGGGCTTCCAAATGGAAGCCCTTTCTCAATATATTATTTTTCAAATATTATTTGATAATATTTTGAAATTCAGCTACGTCCTTAAAGTTATAAAACTCAAGATCTTTTTTAGCTTCTTCTTTATAAGAAGGAACTTCTTTGATAGCTTTCTTTAAGTTATCATACAACATATTAGTATTGTTGGTACGAGCACCAATGATAGCATATAAATAATAAGCTTCACCTGTTTTCTCACCACAATCTAAAGTTTTGATAGCCTCATCAGTTTTTCCATTAGACAATTGAGCAAGAGCTAAGTCATAAGTACATTTCTTATCAGATAAAGCAGACTCTGCGCCAGCATAATCACCTTTAATCATTTTGATAATACCCATGTTATGGTCAGTATTTACACCATTAGCATTATTATAATGTTGCTCAGCAGCTTCATAGTCTTTATTCCAAGCAGCCAAAACACCTAAGTTATTCTCAACCTCGCCTTGATCAGCTTTTAATGTATTTGCTTTCTCAAGATATTGAGCAGCTTCGTCAGTATTACCTAACTCCATATCAGCAGCAGCAGCATTATTATATGCTCTCCAACATTTTTCGTTCTTCTGAATTGCAGACTTGTAAATCGCTAATTTAGCGTTTACATCATCAGTCATAGTTGCAGCATAAAGAAGCTCATTCATCTTTAATGTATCAGGATTTGTAGTAGCATACTCAGCAATTTGAGCATCAGTAAGCTTAGGCTCATATAAAGAAACCGTCATTTCAGCACGACGTAATACAGATAACATATCCTCAACTTCTTTGTAGATAACTGTCATATTACGAATTTGCTGCTCACGCTGAGACTTTGTAGCTTGTGACTTAATTACGTTAGCAATTTTATTCTTATCATCGATATTAGAAGCATTCAACGCAGTCATGAAACCATCATAATCAGCACCTTTAGCAACTACGTCATAATTAACATCCTCGATTTTATTCTTCTTAGCTTGCTTCTCTAAGTATTTCTTAGCAGTAGCACCACGCTCATCAGAAAGCTTTTGGTTTAAGCTTTGCTCTCCCTCTGGAGAAGCCCATGCGTTTACACTAACACTTTTTACTTTCCATCCTTGAGCAAAGAAATTATTCAATGAATCTAATTCACCTTTATGATCTTTATTCAATTTTAGACCTGTATTCAAGTTTGATTTTTGGTAACCGAAATAAAGGTTAGCAGTTTGGTTAACGATAGTTTCTTTTTCATAACCATCTTTTGCATACGCAACAACCTCACTTTGTCCAACACGAGAAGAAGTAATTACAATACCATCAGCAATCTTCACATCAGAAGCTTCAGTTTCTTGACCTTTAGCAATAGTATAAGCTTTTACCCATAATTCAGAAACTTGCATTTCTGGTTTGTACTTAAAAGAAGTTTTATAAACTAATGGAGTAGATGTTTTCCAAGCTACAACTTTACCAGTTCCTTCTTTTGCTTTTTCACCTTTTAGGTAAATTGGCTCTAAATTAATAGTGTCAGCACCAAACTTCATATAAGGTTGAAGTTTAACAACCAATTTCTTTGGAAATGATTTTGGTTGAATTGTGTCCTGAATTGTGAATGAAACCGTTCCACCATTATTAATCAATGGAGATGGGTTCACGTGAAAATTTGGCAACTTTAAGCTACCACAGCTTACAATAACTAATGCAAGCATCATAACTAAAACTGATTTCAAGTTTCTCATGTTAGTTTATTTAATTTACGATTCTTAATTTATATTCCTAATTTGTCAATGGCACACTTCTGTACCGTTATTTAATTTGCAAAGGTAAATATAGTATTTATAATAAAAAACAAAATATTCATATTTTTTACTTCAGCTTATACTTAAAGTATTGAATTATGTTTCAATACTTTAAGAAAAACCTTTATCATATATTATTTATCGAGCATACTTTCCATCGATAAACTTCACTATATATGCACTTTTAACCTTCGATTTTATAGAGCTCAAAGCAGCCTTAGCATCATCAAGTGAAGTGAATTTTCCAACTGAGTATTTGTAATATACGCCACCAGCATCTTGATAAATTTCTTCAGGACTCATATCATATTTATTAGCCAATTTAGCAATTGAATACGCACGGCCTTTTGAAGCCGCTATTTGTATTTTATACGTCACACCTTCAGTATTAAATGCATTCTTATCCATAATAATCTCATTGGTCTTAGCTAAATCACCAACATACTCACCATCCACAAAAGCGATAACATAAGCGCCTTTTACACTTACATTTCTACGATGTGCATTTGCTGATTTATAATCATTATGATGACCAACTGTATATCGGTAACCACGGTTATATGGATCTTCAAAGACTTCTTCTGATACATTCAATCGTTTAGCAATTACATCAGAAGATGATTTCCCTCCAAATACAGCAGCAATTTGAACCCTATAGTCAACTCCCGAAATTAAATTCTGACTCTTAGAGTCATCAGTAGTAAGTTGTTTATTTTGTACTGTTTCTACAACAATATTATCAACAAAAGTCCGTACTCGGGTAGCTGTATCTTCATAATATCTAAATTCCCCTTCGAAGGCATATGTTTTAACCTCTAATTCATGAGTACTTAGTTTATACGAAAATTCAAGCTGCTCAGCTGAAGGCATTTTTTGCCACTCAATTATCATGCTTTTTCCATCAAACTGGAATGTTCCACCCTGACTATTATCCTCTGATGCAATAAACCCTAATGGAATTTCTTGACTATACTGGCCAAAATCATTTAAGCTGTCCTTTTGAATTTGAACTTGTACTATATAAGTTGTATCCGAAATAGCAGTTACCGGCATTCCTCGATTCACTACAACATCAATTGGAACATACTGATCATTTAAATCATCTTTCGCTAACAAAGTATCTTCTGCAACTACTGGTACAATCTCAATCTCTCGTTTTTTATCCTTCTTCTGACCAAATCGATAGCTTAAACCTACCGATGTAATAGAATATATATCATTTACTTCACTTCCAGAACCTACATAGGCATCAATATCATCTATAAAAGTATTTCTGAAATTAGTCTCAAGCAATATACTAAAACGAGGGCTCAATCGAAAACGAGCCCCACCACCCCAAGGGATGATTAGCGTATTTCCTGTAGCTGATTCATGTACTTTTCCATCAAGGTAACTAACTGCTGTATAGTTCATCATCCCGATACCGCCAAAAGCATAAAGAGAGAAAAACCGATTTGGATTATGGTTAAAAAAACCTGTTATATCCACATTTAACCCTAAGTGATAATCAAAGAAATCAGTTTTTGAAGTAGTTAAAGGATGTGTTTCAGGAGTCCAAACTTCACGATATCCACTAAGTACTCCTTTGGCAAAACCCGCTTGTATTCCAAACACATTACTAAGCCTTCTGTTAATAACAATCTCACCTGTAAATGCACATTCATTACTAAACCATTTTGTAAAAGGAGAATAACTCGAAGCCGCATCACCCCATAACAATGAAGCTCCACCCTTTAGAGTAACGTCCCAATTATATATTTTTGTATTTGATTTTGGGCTTTCAGCCTGTCCAAATGCAAAAAAACTCAATGTTAACAGTGAAAACAGAAGATGGATTTTAAGTACAGATTTTTTCATATTTGTTTTTTTTTGTAAAATACTCTAATCATGCAATATTTTACTTGTATAAATCATTATAGTTTCTATATTTGCAAAGTTAAAAATAATTCACTATATATAAGAATAGGATATGAGAAAAATATACTTTTCATTAACATTTTTGTTACTTTTCACAGGATTGAGCATGGCTCAACCAAGCAATACATTTAGAAGTGACAACATTAAGGATGATTCAACAGCTGTTGAAAAAATGAAATACAATAGTTGGGATGCATCACTTTTCGTGGGTATGCAAAACTATTATGGAGACTTAGCAAACACAAATTTCTTTCCTGGCGGAATGATGAGTGGTAGTTTCAACTGGGATGCAGGACTTAAAGTTAAATACAACCTTAGCCGTTATTTCGGTTTTCAAGGAAACTTTACTTATGGTAAAATGTCGGCTCAAAAAGAATCTAGCAACGACTATTTTCATGGAACAACAATAGACTTTGACTTAGGTTTATTCATTAATATGACTACCCTATTAAATCCTAAGAAGTATAATAAGAGATGGTATTGGGATATCAATGTAAATTTTGGCGGACTTAACTATGATGCTGAATCTTTTGATGGCTCTGATAATTCTTTAGGAACTTCAAATGATTTAATTTCCAATATTGGTGTTGGTAGTGAGCTTTCATATCGCATTACTGATAAATTGAATCTTGGTCTTGACTTTAGAGTAAACTCATCAGGAAACGATTTGCTTGATAATGTAGCAAAAGGTAAATCTAATGATTCATATGGCCACCTTGCTATTCTATTAGGATACACTTTTGGAAAACAAGAAGAGTCTTACAAATGGAACCCTCTTGATGATGAATTGAAAGAGCTTTGGGATGCTGTAAATAAGAATTCTGATGATATCGATTCTTTAGATCAGCGTGTTTCGAAGTTAGAAGCATATCATGGTAAGGGAGCTGAAGAGTTGCCAGATGATGATAACGATGGTGTTCCAAACGAGTTTGATCAATCTCCAAATACACCTGAAGGAACAATGGTTAATTTCCAAGGTATTCCTATTCCACTTCAAGATACAACTAACCAAGTTGGAGACGGAACATCTGCTCCTGGTTCAATCTTAGGATCTGTATTCTTTGATTATAATCGTTCAAGTGTAAGTCGTACTGATTATAAAAAACTGGCATCAGTTGCACAATACTTAAACAGTCATAGTGATGCTAATGTTAAGATTGTTGGTCATACAGATAGTAAAGGTAGTGACGAGTACAACGAAAAACTTAGTAAAAAACGTAGTGATGCAGTTGTAAAAATCTTGACTGAAGGTTTTGGAATCAGCGGTTCACGACTTAAAGTTGTTGCTGAAGGAAAGAAAACTAATTTATCTGAAAAATATGATGACGTAAATCGTAGAGTTGACGTTGTTGTTGAGTAGATTAAGTTAATCTGATATTGAAAAGCCCTTTTATTAAATTAAAAGGGCTTTTTTTATGCTCACCCATGAATAATATTTACTAAATTTGTTAATCAATAATTTCTAAACAAAGCTCAATATGAAAAGAACCATTCCTGATTTATTCGAACAAAGTGTAAGTAAGTATAGTAACAATGTGTTGGTTTGGGAAAAAATCTCCAAAAAATACGAAGGAATCTCATATGATGAAATACATAAGAGAGTTTACGACTTTGGAATTGGCTTAATGGAGCTCGGTTTATCAAAAGGCGATCGACTTGCTCTTTTAGCTGAAGGGCGAAGTGAATGGTTAATATCTGAATTAGCTTGTTTATATTTAGGAGTTATTGACGTACCACTATCAGTTAAACTAAATGAACCTAAAGAATTAAAGTTCAGAATCAACCACTCTGGAAGCAGTTGGATTATTACTTCTCAACCTCAGTTGGCCAAAATACGTGAAATCCGAAAGGATTTGAACGATCTAAAAACAGTTATTGTAATTGGTGCTACAGATAATCTTCAAGACGGTGAAGTATCGTATCAGTCAGTAATTGAGAAGGGAAGCAAACTTAAGGCTGAAAAGCTTGAGACATTTAATGCAATATGGAAAAGCTTAGAAAACAATGATATTGCCAATATTAGCTATACATCAGGCACTACTGCAGATCCAAAAGGAATAATGTTAAGCCATAGAAATTATACTGCAAATGTTGAACAAGCAGGAACCCTCATTGATGTTCCCGAATGGTACTCATCACTACTTATTCTTCCATGGGATCACTCTTTTGCTCATACGGTTGGGCTTTATACTCTGATTCAAAATGGAGCAAGTATGAGCGTTGTTGAATTAGGAAAAACCTTAATGGAAACCCTAAAGAATATCCCAAAAAACATTAAAGAAATAAAACCCACTTTTCTTTTAAGTGTTCCAGCATTAGCAAAAAACTTCAAAAAAAATATTGAAAAAGGAATTCACGACAAAGGACCTAAAGTTGAGAAACTTTTCAATAAAGCCCTTGAAACAGCCTATGAATATAATGGAATTGGTTGGGACAAAGGAAAGTCTGGAGGAATTATGGCCAAGCCAAAACTTTGGCTTTATGACAAAATTTTGTTTAGCAAAATTAGAGAAGGTTTTGGGGGAAGGTTAGAGTTTTTCATCGGAGGAGGAGCTTTACTCGACATCGAACTTCAAAAGTTTTTTTATGCTATAGGTATGCCAATGTATCAAGGCTATGGACTATCAGAAGCTGCTCCAATCATATCAACCAATGCTCCAAGAAAACATAAAATGGGTTCTTCAGGTTTTCTTGCAAAAAACCTTGAACTAAAAATTTGTGATGATGAAGGTAATGAGCTACCTCAAGGACAAAAGGGCGAAATCGTAGTAAAAGGTGAGAATGTAATGCTTGGCTATTGGAAAAACGAAAAGGCTACGGCAGAAACCCTTAAAGATGGTTGGCTTTATACAGGCGATATGGGCTATATGGATGCTGATGACTTTCTATATGTAATGGGCCGATTCAAAAGCCTATTAATTGGGAATGATGGAGAGAAGTTTAGTCCTGAAGGAATTGAAGAAGCCTTGGTTGAACAATCTCCTTTTATTGAACAATGTATGCTTTATAACAACCAAAATCCATACACAGTAGGATTTATTGTACCTGATAAAGCTCAGCTAAAAAAATGGGCTAAGGAGTTAAGCATTGACCTTAAAACTAAAGAGGGCCAAACTGAGGTTCTGAATAAAATTCAGACTGAAGTAGATGCTTATCTATTGGATGGTGAGTTCGAGGATATGTTTCCTCAAAGATGGCTCCCTGCTGCTATTGGAATACTCGATGAACCATTCACCGAAGAGAATAGGTTAATGAATTCGACCATGAAGGTGGTAAGAGGAAAGGTCGTTGAGTATCATAAAGACCGATTGGATTATCTTTATACTCCAACTGGTAAAAATATTCTAAATGATATAAACTATAAATCTATTGCTAAACTGGTTTAAGGCTGCTTATACCTACCCATTCCTTGTAATTTTACTTGTTCGCTTGCGCGCAAGCTGTATTCAAGATTAATACGTTCACCCAAAGGGATGATTAAATCTTTTCCTTCATACTTTGGACTTTTAATATCTGGAGAAATGGGAAAAGCATTCATTAGATTCGAATCATAGGGTTTAAGCATTTTAGTAATATCGGCTAAGGGTGTTTTAAGATTTAACCATGATTGCTCCTGCCCTCTTTTTAGAATTACGGGCATACGTTGATGAGGTAGCTTTTGCATTAATGCATTAGCTGTTGTTGTGATGATTGAAAAAGAACGCAGCACTTCGCCCGTTTTATCATTTTTCCATTCATCAAACAATCCGGCCATGGCAAAAGGCCGATCTTTATTTTGCAAAAACACAAGATAAGGTTTGCTCAAACCATCAGTGGTTGTACCTTCAATAAAAGCATCGGCAATTACCAAACAACGTTGAGAACGAATAGATTTACGAAAAGCAGGTTTAGTAATAATGTCTTTCGCTCCTGTAAAATTAGGATTATTTTCTTTATTTCTATCACCCTCAGACCGTGCATTGAATAAATACATAGGCTTTTTAGCCCAATGAGGTGTCATACCAAACTGCATTAAATCGAGATATTGTGGATAAGCCGACGTTATTACAGGCGCCATTTGCCCCAAGGCAATATTATACTTTGGCTCCCAAATCAAACCTTGCGGTGATTTAACATTAAAACGCTTCTCTATCGTTTCAATTTTTTGAACCAAAACATAGCGTCCACACATAATTAGAATTTGAAACTCATACCAAACGAAGGCATGACAGGCAATTGATCGATTCGCTCATTTGTAATACGATCAACATAGAAAATATTATTTCTATTGTATAAGTTTGTAATACTCAATGTTAACTCAAGTACAGAAGTCTCGCTAAAAACAAATTTCTTCTTAAGACCAAAATCTAAACGATGATACGATGGCAAGCGTTTGCTGTTGAGGTCACCATAAATAACTCCCAAATTTCCATTTGAAGTTGTATAATCCGTTCCAATTCCTCCCTGAAAGTCTTGCTGCTCATAATTACCAAGTGTAGGTGTAAATGGAAATCCACTTCCATAATTCCAACGGAAACTAATCTCCCAATCGAGACTTTTACCCATTACGTAGCTCGATAAAAAATTCACATTATGGCGACGATCAAAATGAGGTTCATACTCAATAATCCCGTCATAGCGCGTGCTGTATCCAAGTGAGTAGACTGCCCAAACATATAGTCGTCGGTAATCGTACTTCACTGAGAAATCAACACCATAGGATTTACCCGACTCAATAATAAAATCCTTTTTCAAAATATCAGGTTTATCACTATACTCTGGACTATCATCAAATACTTTATTACGATTCATATTAGTTAACTGATCATACCATTTAATATAACCCTCAACATTTGTCGTAAGTCTTCTACCAAGATCATATTCAAAGCCAAGAATAAAATGAGTTGACTTCTGAAGCTTATGTGTTAATTCTTTTCCATCGAAAGATTCAGGAAGGTCTTCAGGACCTGATAAAAAACCGTAGAATAAATTTACTACATCACGATCCGAAGCAGTACTAATAAGGTTCTGAGAATAACGCCCTGTTGCAAGTTTAATGCGTAAGTCTGGACTCAGATTATACTTCATTGCCAAACGTGGCTCGAGTGATAGGTTTGCCAAAGAGGCATAATAATGAACTCTTAGTCCTGGTGAAATAATTAAGCGAGACACCTCAAGAGCACTTCCTTTTCGATAACGCTCTGGTAGTTTTCCTATTTGAAAACGAGATGTCACAAAACCAGCAACCTCTGTTGTTGATTCCGCCTGAGAAATTTCTCTATTCAATGAATTATAGAAAACAAAGTCAGTACTAAAACCCTTCATTTCAACACCATACTTCAGCTTATGTTTACCCAAAAAATAAGTAAAGTTTAAGCCCATATTAAATCCCCCAACTTCACTACTTCGAGGATTTAATGAACCATCGGTTAATTCAATTCTATACTTAGAATAGGAAACGTTTCCTGAGAAAAGAGTTGTTGAAGCACCTGGCACAACTGTAAATCGCATTCCTCCTCCAAATGACTTCCATTCGTAGTTTTGAATGGTACGATAACTAACTTGATCGTTAAAGTTAAAACCAAAGATATCAGCCTTGGAACCTGCCGCCGAATTAAAAGATACTTTTCCATAAAAATCAGCAAAAGTAAAAGGTAAACCCTCCCCCTCATTTACATAAGGATAAAGAGTAGTTGAGGTTTTATCAATGTATGATTTTTTAGCCGACAATACATATGAGATACTATTTGGGCTATCTTCAGTTGCTTTTAACAATGGCCCTTCAATCATCAGCTTCATACCAAAAGTATTAACATCAACTTTACCAGCAACTTTTACCGGGTTACCATAACGAGTAGAAATATCCATCACAGAAGAAATCCGACCTCCATATTCAGCTCCGAAACCTCCAGTATAAACATCAGCATTACTAATAATATCGGCATCAAAAACCGAAAACAAACCAATGGAGTGAAAAGGATTATAGATTATCATACCGTCAAGTAAAACCATGTTTTGTACAGGAGTACCTCCTCGAATATAAAGTTGTCCACCTTGGTCACCCGTAAACACAACTCCTGGAACTACCTGAAGGTATTGTGCAATATCAGCTTGCCCTCCAATGGAAGGCATTTGATTCAATTGCTTTGTAGTAACTCTCGTTACCGAGGTCGTTGGATCAAGTTGCCGGGTTTGTTTTTCGGCAGAAATCGTTGCTCCTTCGATAGTATAAGCCCCCTTAATTAAATTAAATTTATAATTTTCAATCTCTCCAGCCTTAAGGCTAACCTTCTTACGCAAGGTATCAAAACCAATAAAAGTAATAAGGATTGTATAATCACCAGCAGGAATCTTAGTTATGGTAAAATAGCCATTAACATCCGTAACTGCTCCATAGGAGGTTCCCTCAAGTTGAACATTGGTATATAAAACTGGTTGCTGAGTCTTCTTTTCGTATACGCTACCTCGAACAGTAGCGTACTGTCCCTGCCCATATGTTTGATAACCAAACATAAACAAGAATAATAGAAGGAATATAACAAGTAAATAATTCTTCATTAAAATGGTTATTTGTGTGTGTGCATTATGTGTGTTGTGCGCATACAAAGATGCAAAAAATAAAAGTTGCGTATACAAGAATATATACGCAACTTTCAATTAATTATTATATGATTGGAAAGCTTATATCATATTAGCCTCTTCCAATTGTTTTTTTCTTGCTTTTTTAAGCATATACTTATTCGTAAGATCCTCCCCTGGTTTAATAAGAATTGCAACAATAAGTTTTAGACCTAAGCCCACCAAAGAGTTATCAGGAAACATTTGGTCAATCTGCGGTTCAATAACAGCTTCTGAGACAATAAATAAAGCAACTGCTACAATCATTACAATAGTACCAGCCTTACGTCCAATTTTAGCCTCTGTAAGTGCATCAATAGTTTCATTCAACTTAATGTTTGTATCATTAAGTTGATTATTTGTATTTTCAAGCTTATCGTTAGTTTTATTCAATTTTTTCTGAAGACGATCACTAATCTTAGTAATAATCTTCACCTGATCCACCAACTCCTCATAATTTTCAAGCAACTGTTTATACTCAAGCTGCAATTCCTCACGAGAATAACCACTCTTCTTCAAAAAAGCTTTACTCTTCTCGAGAAATTCAACTTCACGATGATATATACTTTGCTTAGCCATATACTATTCTATTCCTCTTCTACTGAAATTAAAGTAAATGGAAGTCCACTAACATCTTCATAATCCTCGCCAGTTTCCATCATTTCCTCATCATCTTCTTCATAATACCATTCAACTAACACATCATTTCCGTCATTCAAAATAGACTTCACTCTCTTAAAAATCTCAAGAATATACTTCGAAGAACTGGTATTAAAATACTCAAGATTTACTTTAACAATGGTTTTTGTGGCAGGAGATTTTGCATATTCTTCCAACCAAGTCAAAACAGGGTTAAAAAATTCAAAAGTATTTTCTGGAATAGAACGTCCCATGATTTCAAGAATTCCCGAACTTGCGTCGAACTTAATCTCTGGGGTTTGTTTGCTACCTTCTATAAAAAAATTATCCATTATTATTTGTGTTTAAATGTTCGTTTCTATTTGTAACTATTATTGAAAAACTATGCTATTTGTTCAGCGCTCTTTTTCTTTTTATTCGAAATTTTCACTTTCAAATCAAAGAATGTAATATAATCATTCACCTTTGTAAAGTGATATTCCAACTTTTCACCAGATTTTCGAGCCATATCGATCATACCCAAACTGGCACCACCCTTTTTCGAAATCTGATTATTATCGAGTATTTCACGATAGAATTTTCTTAAATCATCTTTTGATAATGAATTCACCTTATCAAGCCGCGTCTGCAAATGCTCTACATCCTCATTTTTCATGTAGTTTCCTGTGATAATATTATAAAACTCATCATCAAAATACATTTCAAGCATTGCTTTGCGTGTTGATTTTTCATCAGGTTGTTCTGCCTCTGCGTGGTGGTAAAGATTCTGCATGCACTCAACAAGAATATTAAAAATCTTCTTTTTTACACTACTTTTGGCTTCCTCTGAATCGAGCCGCGACTCCATTATTTGAAGAACCATAGTAATGATATCGGAAGTAATTTCCCCCTTAAACGAAAGGATAATATGATTATCCATCATTGAGCGAAACTTGGCGTAAATATCCATAATGTGACTATTTATTTACAATTTTGGCACTAATTTATAAAAAATTATTAAACCTTCGTCTTAAAATCAAGATTTCTATGATAATTAATCAAATAAAAATCTTAACAATCAAGATTAAAGCATTCAATAAATAGCTATTACGTAAATTTTTGATTAAGGTTCTAAAAATCAGTAAATAATTTAAAACTAAACTAACTCACAAGGGTTCCAATATTTTCCCCTTCAACAACCTTCAATAAATTCCCAGCAGTATTCATATCAAATACATAAATAGGTAAGCTATTTTCTTGGCAAAGAGTAAAAGCTGTAAGATCCATAATACTTAATTTTTTCTCATATGCTTCAGAAAAAGAAAGTGTTTCATATTTAATTGCATTTGGGTCTTTCTCAGGATCTGCTGTATAAATCCCATCGACACGAGTTCCCTTTAGAATCACATCAGCCTCAATCTCAACGGCACGCAAAGCCGATGCTGTATCGGTAGTAAAAAACGGATTACCTGTACCTCCACTGATTATTACCACTTTTCCTTCAGCCATATAATCTTGTGCACGCTTCCGGCTCATTGCCTCCGAAATGGGATCTATTGCTAATCCTCCTAACAAACGAGTTGCAACCCCCATGCCTTCCAATGCTCCTTGTATCGACATCGAATTGATAACCGTGGCCAACATTCCCATATAATCACCTTGTACTCGGTCCATTCCTTGAGCAGCACCTTGCATTCCACGGAAAATATTTCCTCCTCCAATAACGATAGCAACTTGCACTCCTCTTTCCACAACATCTTTAATCTCGGCAGCATAAATATTCAAGCGCTTAGGATCAATTCCATATTGCTGCTCCCCCATTAAGGCTTCACCACTTAACTTCAATAAAACTCTATTATATTTCATTGTTCAATTCTTTATTTTTTAACCTAAATAAATTCTTTTCAAAATTACAGAACTTTTAATTCGCTTTTGCAGTGTAATCCTGCTTTTATCCAAACTTATCAACCTAAATACATTTCACTAATTTATTTTGCAAAAAAAAAGCCGTTCCACAATGTGAAACGGCCTCAATATCAAATATCGGTTCAACTATAAAGCCAAACGATAAAATTCAGTTACAGTAAGATCCTTATCAGCTTCTTTCAAGTATTGAGAAACAGACTGCTTATTGTTACGAACAAATGCTTGGTTCAACAAAGTATTCTCTTTGTAAAACTTATTCAATTTACCCATAGCAATTTTCTCAAGCATAGCTTCAGGCTTACCTTCTTGGCGAGCTTGATCCATTCCGATTTCAATCTCTTGCTTGATAGTAGCATCATCGATACCATCTTTATCCAAAGCAATAGGAGCCATAGCAGCAATCTGCATATTCACCTCTTTACCAATGGTAGCAATATCAGCAACATCAGCTTTATTCAATCCCATAATAGTAGCCAAACGGTTACCTGGGTGAATGTAAGCAAATACAGCTGGAGCAGAAATTGATTTATAATCAACCAATTCAATCTTCTCACCAATTTTTCCTAATTGATCTAAAATATTCTCCTCAACAGTACGACCATTCATATCAGCAGCTTTCAAATCTTCAGCAGTAGTTGCTTTTAACTCAACAGCTTTGTCAGCAACAGCAGTTACAAAATCAATAAAATCTTGATTTTTTGCAACGAAGTCAGTCTCACTACTAATTCTTACTACAGCACCAAAAGTACCATCAGCAGAAATCTTAGCGATAATTACTCCTTCAGCAGCGTCACGATCAGCACGCTTAGCAGCTACTTTCTGTCCCTTCTTACGAAGAATTTCAATTGCTTTATCTTGATTGCCTTCAGCTTCGGTCAAAGCATTTTTACAATCCATCATGCCTGCACCTGTTTTCTTACGAAGTGCATTAACATCACTAGCAGTTATTTTTGCCATTTCTATTATCTTTTATAATTAAAAAATTATGCTTCTTTTGTAGCTTCTTCAGCTTTCTTAGCCTCAGCTTCTGCTGCTTTCTTAGCTTCAGCCTCTACAGCTTTTTTAGCATCAGCAGCTTTTTTAGCTTCTGCTTTTTTCAATTTTGCAGCAGCCTCATCAGCATTTTTCTTCTCACGCTCCATCTTACGCTCAGCTAATCCTTCTTCTATTGCAGTAGCAACTACATCAATAATTAGAGAGATAGATTTTGAAGCATCATCATTTGAAGGAATCACAAAATCAATATCATTTGGATTTGAATTGGTATCAACCATTGCAAATACAGGGATATTTAATTTCTTAGCCTCAGCAACCGCGATATTCTCTTTCAATACATCTACAATAAAAAGTGCAGAAGGAAGACGAGAAAGATCCTGGATACTTCCTAAGTTCTTTTCAAGTTTAGCACGCTCACGAGTAATTTGAAGACGCTCACGCTTCGACAAACTTGTGTAAGACTTCTCAGTAAGCATTTTGTCGATGGTTGACATTTTACGTACCGCCTTACGGATAGTAGCAAAATTTGTCAACATTCCACCTGGCCAACGCTCAGTTACATAAGGCATTCCAGTTTTCTGGATACGCTCAGCAACGATCATCTTAGCTTGTTTCTTAGTAGCTACGAAAAGGATTTTCTTTCCTGATTTAGCAATTTGTTTTGCAGCAGCAGCAGCTTCATCTAGTTTAGCAACTGTTTTGTGCAGGTCAATGATATGAATACCATTGCGCTCCATAAATACAAAAGGAGCCATGTTTGGATTCCACTTACGTTTCAAGTGTCCAAAGTGTACTCCTGCTTCGAGGAGTTCATCAAAATTTGTTCTTGGCATTTTCTTAATATTAAATTGTTTACATTCCGTTTAAACCAATTGCTAAGTAGCCCCGAACATTCGGAGGTCTTAGCAATTTGGATACTAAACAAAAAACTTGTCTTAACGTTTTGAGAATTGGAAACGCTTACGTGCTTTTGGTTGTCCTGGCTTCTTACGCTCAACCATACGAGGGTCACGACGCATCAAACCTTCTTTCTTAAGAGAAGGACGATACTCTTCGTCAATCTGTACCAATGCACGAGAGATTGCTAAACGCAATGCCTCAGCTTGACCTTTAATTCCACCACCATCAAGGTTTACCTTGAGATCGTACTTACCCATATTGTCGGTAATCAAAAATGGTTGCTCCACAACATATTGTAAAGTACCTGTTGGAAAATAGTCTTTATAATCACGTTTGTTTACTGTGATTTGTCCATTACCTTCGCTCATGTAGATACGAGCAACAGCAGTCTTTCTACGACCTATTACATTAATTACTTCCATGATTATTTAAGATCTTTTAGGTTCAACATTTTTGGCTTTTGTGCTTCGTGTGGATGCTCTGTACCTACAAATACATATAGGTTACGGAACAACTGACGTCCCAACTTATTCTTTGGTAACATACCACGAATTGCTTTCTCGATTACCACTTCTGGCTTCTTAGCTAATAATTCAGCTGGAGTAGCGAAACGTTGACCTCCTGGATATCCAGTATGACGAACATACTGTTTTTCAGTCATTTTATTGCCCTTCAATTCAAATTTATCAGCATTGATAATAATTACATTATCACCACAATCAACGTGTGGAGTAAAACTTGGTTTGTGTTTTCCACGAAGTAGAAAAGCAGCTTTCGAAG
>Ga0256827_10000721_pt1 | contig 20785 bp, 8 predicted proteins | sample CV84metaG_FD_185977 | JGI IMG/M metagenome (GOLD analysis project Ga0256827, IMG submission 185977) | Hydrothermal vent microbial communities from East Pacific Rise, Pacific Ocean - CV84 | ecosystem: Environmental > Aquatic > Marine > Hydrothermal vents | place: Pacific Ocean: East Pacific Rise... | reverse complement strand
ATTTTTATTTTCTGAAATGCAGATGTATATACATACCTCAAATTGAAGAAGATAAAAATATGATGTGCCTCAGAGCAAGCATAAAACTATGATTTTAACATTTGTAAATGCAAACTTATAAGCACATCTGTTTTAAAAAGTTTGCACTTATAATAGCGTATTTTAGCTTAAGTAACTTTATAACAACTTGTTATGCGTTTCTCAGCAGACCCTAAGTAATATAGTCAAACCACATAGCTTTTCAGTTTTTATACTTTTACTTTTTTATTAGTTTAAAATATGAGGATTAATCTTTCTTAGTAGCTACCATAACAAATATATCTTCGTTTGGTTTCTTCATAAGGTATTGCTCGCGAGCAAAACGCTCTAAATTCTCTTTATTTGTGCGTAATTCATTTAATCTTTTATTATTTTCTTTTATCTGGCGTAAATAATAACTGTTTTGTTCTTCTAAATTACTAACTTCTTTCAGTGCTTCAACTCTATCAATTAATCTATTCTCGTCTAAAAACGAAATCCAAATTACAAATAAAAATAAGCCAATAATATACTTATTTTTAATATAAGGTTTAATAATATGCCAAATCTTTTTATAATCCATTTTGTGCAAAGTTATTACTAAAAGTATGCTGTATCAAATATTGTTAATAAAAAAAGCGAATATAGTTTAAAATACATGTTTGCAGGTTGTTACGCCTGTTTATTATCATTAGGTGTAAATTTAAATTGTCTTTCCGATTTTAGTATGGAAACTGTTTCGTAAATAGTATAAACCAAATATACAGCAAAAAAACTTAATGTAAACGAAATAATATTTGTGGTATTAACAAAAGCAACAATTGCTATAAAAACTAGGTACGATAAAAGTTTTATACCCATAAACATCATAAATGTATTAACAAAAACAGCAGGTCGTTTTGTTAATGATTTTAACATTGAATGATGCGATAAAAGTGTGATTGCCAAAACATACATTAACATATATGGCATTATTGGATGAAAAAACTCAGGTCTGAATTTAAAAAATGCAATATAGCCAATGCCTACTAACCCAAATGTTATTACAAATATTGTTATTACAAATTTTTTATATAATTTTTCTACTTTGTCCATTTTCTACATTCTTTTATTCGACACTCTACGAGGTCTATTTCATAAATATATTTTATACTATAAATATACGAACCATACGGGTTCTTAAATTATTAAAACTAAAAATTAGTTAAAATATTACATGAGTTACAATGCTCTAATAATTACAAAATTAACTATTCTAATGTTTAGTATCAATAAATAATTTGTTATTATTTGTTTCATTATTCTTTAAAGATAGTAATTTTAAAATCTTCATTTTTATTTATTTTCTTTATTTTTTAAAATATGTTTTCATTATCTATACCCAAACAATATAACTTTTCGGTTTTTTCGGTTTTTTCTTTTCACTTTTTTTTAACTTAAATTTAAATTATAAAAAAGAAAAAATAGATTCGTATAAATTCCCTAAAAGCTAAATGGATTGAGTATAATATAAAAAAAATAAAAAAAAAGAGACTGATATTTTATCAATCCCTTTTTTTTTATAACTTTATAAAAAAAACAATGAGAATATTTTTGCTCGTAAACTTATTAGTACTTAGTCTATTGATGTATTCTCAGGATTTTCCGTATAAAAAGTTTACAATATCAGATGGATTAGCTCAATCGCAGGTAATAGCCCTCGAAATAGATGATAAAGAACAAGTTTGGGCAGGAACAAATGGAGGCGGAGTTAGTATTTACGACGGTGTTTCTTTTAAAAATTACACAACTAAAGACAGTCTTAGTAGTAATTATATTTATTCTCTATATAAAGACATCAAAGGAAATATATGGATTGGAACTAATAAAGGAATTACCCAATACTCTAATAAAGTATTTACAAAATATACAGGAGGTTTTAAAGAGAAAGAGATAGTATATTCAATTACTGAAACAAAAAATGGTGAAATAATAGCGGGTTCTAGTTTTGGATTAAAGAAATTTAAGAACAATAAATTCGAAAAATTTATTACAAATACAATTATTGATAGTTGTCTTATTTATAAAGTTTTTGTAGATGTAGATGATAATATTTGGATTGGTACGCACGGAAAAGGACTCATTAAATTTGATGGTATTAATATAAAACAATACACGCAAAATAATAATTTACCATATAATAATGTTCGAGTTATTTTTCAAGATCAAAATAAAAATATTATTATTGGTACCGATAATGGTAACTGTTATATAAATAATAATGGTGAAATAGTATTACCAAAAATACAAGCAAATACCCAGTCATATACCGATGGAATGGTAAATAAATCATTAGAAGTATTATTTATAAATTATAATGGCTGGTTTACTGCTGGAAAAATAACAAAAGGAGTAGCTAGCAACCATAATATAGTTGAGTTTTCAGAAAAATCATTAAGGCAAATTAAACAAGACAAAGAAGGTAATATTTGGATTGGTACAATGAATGGGTTAATAAAATTTAATTCTAATATAAAATTTGCAACATATTTTAATAGTAGCATTGGTAAAGGTGGTGTTAATTCATTTGCTATTTACGCTAACGATTCGTTAGTATTTATAAGCGATTATAGAAAAGGATTTCGTATAACAGAGAATAGTGATAGTCACATAAAAGATATAATTAAATACGAATCGATAAAAAATTCAGATAAAATAATTGGAGGAAGAATTTTTTCTTTTGCAGATACAAAAGATGATACAATATGGGTTTCTACTTGGGCAGGTTTAACAGCTTTTAATATAAAAACAAAAAAAACAATTAATTATACAAGCAAAGACCGAACAGCTATAAAAAAGAATATTATTGATATTAAATTTAATCCTGTTACAAATACTAGTATTGTAAAATCAGACAGCTCAATATGGTTTGGGACTAAAGAAGGTATTATCATATATAAAAAAGGTAACTTTTCTTTATTAGCAGATAAAACACAAATTTATAATAAACTAAGAAATATTGAAATTATTAAATTATTATCAGAGGGCGAAGATGTTTGGGCAACTACAAAAAATGGAATACTAAAAATTACAAAAAATAATATTGAGGAATATGGTTTAAGAGAAGGCTTTGTAGATACTCAAGTTAACGATATGGTAATTGATACAAAAGGTAATTTATGGTTAAGCTCAAGGGAAGGTTTATTCTTTTATAACAGAAAAGAATTTTTAAATGTATCGAAAAATTTTAATCTTAATTTTGGTTCAATATATATAATTCAAAAAGACGATTTAAATAACTTATATGTTGGAACAAACAATGGTTTGGATAAGTTTAGTCTTAAAGATTTTTATCAGAACGATACTGTAATTTTGACTCATTATGGTAAAGATGAAGGGTTTTTAGGAGTAGAGTGTAATAGAGGAGCATCGTTTAAAGATAAGAATGGTAACCTATGGTTTGGTACGGTAAATGGCGTAGTTAAATATTTTCCTGAAAGAGATAAGAAAAATATTGTTGAACCTAATACTTATATCTCAAAAATTACACTTAGTTTGGGTAAAGATTTTTTGTCGGATTATAGCAATGGATTAAATGATAATAACTTACCTAATAATTTAGAACTGACGTATAATAAAACCCATTTAACTTTTCATTTTATTAGTACAAGTAAAAAAATACCTTCAAAAGTTAAATATCAATATAAGCTTGTACCTTTAAACGATGAATGGATACCAATAAACAATAATATTGCAGATTTTCCAATTTTACCAGACGGTGAATATGTTTTTATGGTACGTTCTTGTAACGATGATGGATTATGGGATAAAACGCCAGCCGAGTATAATTTTGTTGTAAATCCACCGTTTTGGAAAACTATTTGGTTTATTCTATTCTTAGTTTTATTAGGCGTTGTAATTGTATATTTATTTATTAAGTTTAGAGAACGTAAGCATAGAAAAGAAAAGGAAATTCTTGAAGAAAAAGTAACCGAAAGAACTAAAGAAGTTGTAAAACAAAAAGAAATAGTAGAAGAAAAAAATAAGGATATTACCGATAGTATAAATTATGCTAGAAATATTCAACAAGCACTTTTGCCTGGTGAAGAAGATTTTAGAAATAGTTTTGAAAAATCATTAATAGTTTATAAACCAAGAGATATTGTTAGTGGCGATTTTTATTGGCTATCAACAAAAGATAAACGGACATTTATTACAGCTGCCGATAGTACCGGACATGGTGTGCCAGGTGCATTTATGAGTATGTTGGGTATGGCATTTTTAGATCAGATTGTAAATAAAGATGTGAGTATTAATGCAGCAGAGGTACTTAATCAAATGCGTCAAAATGTGATGAGTTCGTTAAAACAAGGCGAAAAAGGAAAGTCTAGAGATGGAATGGATATGGCTCTTTCAATTATTAATTGGGAAAGTAATAAACTAGAATTTGCTGGAGCAAATAATCCTCTTTATATTATATCTAAAGATAAGAAAAAAGTAGATTTGGTATTGAATAACGAGGAAATTATTGAACCTAAACTTATAGGCGATAATACTTATAATTTGTTTGAAATTAAACCTGATAAAATGCCAATAGGCTATTATATTAAGAATGACAATTTTACAAATCATACTATTAAAATAGTAAAAGGAGACATTATTTTTATGTTTTCTGATGGTTACGCAGACCAGTTTGGTGGTGTAAACGGGAAAAAATATAAGTATAAGAAATTTAAACAATTACTACTCTCAATAGCTGATTTGCCAATAGAACAACAGCAATTAAAAATAGATAATACATTCGAGGAATGGAAAAAAGGTTATGAGCAACTAGATGATATTATTGTAGTTGGAATAATACTTTAAGTGTATTATTTTTTGCTACAACCTTTTATTAATTTTATAAGTCTAAAAAATAATGAAAATTATATCAATATCAATAATGCTATTTGCACTAATAATTAGTACATCAGCACAGCAAATTAAGAAATATTATAACTTTAATAATTCGTCTCAATCTAATTATCAAAAGTGTATAAATAAGTATTTTAGTGTACTCGATGAGTATAGGAATATTGATTTAAAACAAATACCAAAATACGATAGACCCGACCTTGCGGCTGAACATGATTTTATTATGACCGTTGACCCTGCACTTGGCTTTGTCCCTTATGAAAGGAAAGTGTTAGCAAATAATTATGCAAAACTATTGTTGTCGCAAAAATCAGCAATACCAAATGTTGAATGGACTGAGCGAGGACCCGATAACATTGGAGGAAGAACACGAGCATTAATGTTTGATCCTAACGATACTCAAAACCAAAAAGTATGGGCAGGAGGAGTTTCAGGAGGTCTTTGGTATAATTCAAATATTACATCATCAGCTACTCAATGGCAAAGTGTTAACGACTTCTGGGCAAATATTGCAATATCAACAATTGCTTACGACCCTTCAAATACCAATATATTTTATGTAGGAACAGGTGAGGGGTGGAGCTCTAAAATGGCAAAAGGAAACGGAATTTGGAAAACTACCGATGGTGGTAACTCGTGGAATCAATTAATAAATACCACTAATGGCGATTTTAATTATAATCAAAAAATTGTAGTAACATCTACAGGAAGAGTTATAGCAGCAACCGAAGCTGGAATATTTATTTCTGATGATGGCGGTGCAAATTGGATACAAAAACTTTCAAATTTTTTCTCAGATATTGAAATTGCAGCAAATGGAGATATATACGCAGGAAAAGGTAAGTCTGGAGTATCTGGCGATTTATTTAAATCAACCAATAACGGAACAAGTTGGACAAGTATTATGCCTAGTGGAGGAGATCCTACAAGAATTGAAATAGCTTGTGCTCCATCAAATTCGCAAGTACTTTATATTGTTTCTTCAGCTGGTACAGTTGTTGAGTGGATGAAAAAATCTACAGATGCAGGTGCAACATGGAGCGATATAACTATACCAATGTATTTTGACCAAGACTGTACTGAGTCAACAAATGATTTTACAAGAGGGCAGGCGTGGTACGATTTAATACTAACAGTAAATCCAACTAACGAAGATGAGATTTATGCAGGAGGAATAGATATTCATAGGTCAACCGATGGAGGTAGTAGTTGGGAATCAATAACATATTGGACAGGTGCTTGTGCAACTTTTGTTCATGCAGACCAGCATGCAATGGTTTTTCGCCCGGGTATGTCAAACCAAGTAATAGTTGGTTGCGATGGTGGTGTATTTTATGCTGATGATATTGCAAATAATAGTTTTAGCGTAAGAAATAAGGGGTATAACGTAACTCAGTATTATGCATGTGCTCAGAAAAATGAAGCAGCTTCAAATTATTATTTGGCAGGAGCTCAAGATAATGGAAGCCACAAATTTACAGTGCCTGGTGTAAACTCAGTTTCATCGGTAACTGGTGGCGATGGTGCTTTTTGTTTTATCGACCAACAAAACTCAGACATTCAAATTACTTCGTATGTATATTCAAACTATTATATATCAACAAACGGAGGAGTTAGTTTTAGTTCATTAACAAGCGATAATACTGGAAGTTTTATAAATCCAACAGATTATGATAGTGAAACTCAAATCCTTTATGCAAATTATGGTGTCGATAATTTATTTATTATACCTATTTCGGGAGGTAATTCCGATGTTTCAATAAATAATGGATTAAGTGGAAATTCTGCAAGTGCAATAAAAGTATCACCATACACAAGTAATGTGCTTTTTATAGGCACTTATGGTGGTAATGTTTTTAGAATTACTGATGCTAATACTAACCCAATATCGCAAGATATTGATCAGAATAATACTTTACCTGACGGGTGTATTTCTAGCATTGATTTTGCTGGAGACGAAAATCATATATTAATTACATTCTCAAATTATGGACTAACATCGGTTTGGCAAACTCAAGATGGAGGAAATACTTGGATAAGTAAAGAGGGTAATTTGCCCGATATTCCTGTTCGTTGGTGCCTTGTTAACCCAAATAATACTAATCAGGTTCTTTTAGCAACCGAAGTAGGAGTGTGGTCGGTTAACGATATTTCGGTTGCAAATCCTGTTTGGGAGCCAAGTGTAGCGGGTTTAGCTAATGTACGGTGCGATATGTTAAAATATCGTACTTCTGATAAAATGGTTGCCGTTGCTACTTATGGACGAGGTTTGTTTACTTCTGATGTTTTTACTGGAAATGAGCCTATTGCCGCATTTGAAGCTAGTACAACTATTGCCTGTATACAAGATACTATTGCTTTTAGCGATTTTACAACACGAAATCCAGATACTTGGGTTTGGAGTTTTTCGCCATCAACTGTAAGTTTTGTAAACGGAACAAATGCAAATTCACAAAATCCTATTGTTATATTTAATAATGAAAATACATATTCGGTTACACTTTATGCCTATAATGCTACTGGCGGAGATACTTTAGTAAAAGCAAACTATATAAATATTGAAAATACTTGTAATTATATTATGGGAAATGAAACAACATATACTTGTAATGCAATGTTCTACGACCCAGGATATACTTCTAATTATGGTAATAATCAAGATTTTGCACATACATTTTATCCCTCATCGCCTGGTGCTACAATTAAAGTAGATTTTAATTATTTTGATATTGAATCGTCAAGTGATTGTATTTATGATTATTTTGAAATATATGATTCTGAAGATGCATCAACAAATTTAATTGGGCAGTATTGCGGTACAACAAGCCCTGGAATTGTTATTGCAACAAACTCGGCAGGAGCATTAACTTTTGTGTTTCATGCTGATGGAGGTGCTGTTAGTTCTGGTTGGGAAGCAGTTGTTTCTTGTGAATCGATAGGCTCATTACCTGTGGCAGATTTTACAGCTAATAATAAAGAAATATGTGAAGGTGGTAGTGCTAATTTTACTGATAACTCAGCAGGTTTACCGAGCTCTTGGACTTGGTCATTTTCGCCATCAACTATAACATATATTAATGGTACTAATGCAAATTCACAAAATCCACAAGTGCAGTTTAATCAGGCTGGTAGTTATTCTGTAAGCCTTTATGTTGAAAATGCAAATGGTAATAATACAAAAACAGATAGTTCGTATATAACAGTATACGAAGCTGTAACTGCAGATTTTACATATAATATTACAGGTTTAAGTGTTGAATTTACAAATGCATCGCAAAATACAGATACATATTTATGGGATTTTGGCGATACACATGCAAGTACAGATTATAGTCCGACTCATGTATACGCTAATGCAGGTAATTTTACTGTGAAGTTAACAGCAAGTAATACTAATATTTGTTATAATACTAAATCAATTAGTTTTGATATTTTTACAGATATTTCGACTATTGAAAACTATAATTATTCAATATACCCAAATCCTACAAATGCTAATGTTAGTATTGATTTTGTAAATTATATTCCTAATAGTATTGTAATAATGGATTTTACAGGAAAAGTATTGAATGAGTATAAGAATATTACAAATAAAAATACTTATAATTTAGATAACTTAAATAGTGGTATTTATTTACTAAAATTCAACTACAAAAATAGTGTAGCTACTGATAAGTTAATAATTGAATGATATTAAAAATGTAAAAATTTTAACAGGTGTATTGTTTATATACTCAAACCATTTAGCTTTTCGGGAATTTATACGGATTTATTTTTTCTTTTTTAAAGTTTAAAATTTTAAGCATAGCTTGTTACGCTTACAAATTTAAACGAATAAAAATGGAAAAAGAAAAAGTAGAAAACCCGAAAAGCTATTTGGTTTGAGTATATACTAGTTGGCATGCATTTCTGTAAACAATGCAAAATTTGAAAAACAACTTAATTATTAAAAAACTAAAACATTGAACATTTGATAAATCAAAACAACAACCTTGTGAAACTTAACATTTAAGTAAATGGCAAATAGAAATTTAATACGATTTGATTGGGCAATAAAAAGATTATTGAGAAATAAAGCCGATTTTTCTGTTCTCGAAGGTTTTTTATTTGAACTTCTAAAAGAAAATATCACAATAGAAAGTATTCTTGAAAGTGAAGGAAATGTTTCGGAAACTTTATAATTAGATTCTAAGTTTAATAGTAAAGTAGATAGGCTCAGTAGTGCAGTTTATCCCGCAGTCTAGGGGATCACATATCGGTCTGAAAATCCTACTGATTTTCAGTTACATTTCGACGATTTAGAAGTGTCGGTTTATGAAAAAATGATTACTTATAGTCCACGATGAAACAAACTGCCAAATCAAATGCCACCGCCCAGTATATCAATCGTTAAAATACATGAATTATAGGCTAATCTCTCTTAAATTAACATCTTGTCCACCATCACTAATACAAATATGACAAGAGTATTCATCATCAATATTTAAAGGGTAGAGGTGCCAGCTATTGTTATTGTATGAAATAGTTAGATTGTTAATTTTTATATTCGCAAAAGACAAATTCATACCCTTACTAATTGATTTAGAAAAAGCTTCTTTTTGAGTCCATATTTCTGCAAAAAGATGGTCTTGTTTTTTTGAGATTGATAATCTAGCGTACTCATCTTTACTTAAGAAAGTAACTAGTTTATCAATGTTTCTGGGTTTAATTTTTTCAATATCAATACCAATACTTGATTTATAGCAAGCACAAATAATAATACTTTCAGAGTGCGAAATATTAAAAGAGAATGTATTAGGTATATATGGTTTTCCATCTTCTAAATACTGTATTTCTTCTAATATTTCTTTTGTGAAATGATAATCGTTTAATGCAATAGATAGTAGTTTTATACCAATTAAGCTATGTAATTTAGGCTTATAGCGTATAAGTCTATCTATTTTATTTTTGAGTATATTGGGTAATTCATTATAATACACATCAAATTTTTCTTTAGAAAAATTTGAATTGAGTTTTGTATAATATACGTTTATGTTATCCAATACTAATTATATAGTTTAGTCCTTTTTATACTCAATATATACATCTGTTAGAATTTCGCCAGTTGCTTTATTAATTAGTCGGTAATCAATGGCAAATTCATTATCATTTATTATTCTTGTGCCTGTCCATATTTCAACAACATCACTCAAACTTAATGATTTTGCAAATCTAATTTCAATTCTAGTAGGCTTTGCTGTAATTGGTTTTTTATCGTCATAAATTTTATCTCTAATATCCCAAAATGCTTTCTCGCAAAGTTTAACATAAGACACATTATAAACAATACCTTGTGCGTCAGTATCTTCGTAGTATACTGTGTATTCCGATTTATTTGTAAAATGTTCTTTATTTGAGAATAAAATTTTTGGCAACTTGGCTTTTCCTAAATCGAAAGGTAAAGTAATATTATCAGGATATGCTGCAGGCAACTCAATTAAATCGCCGCCTTTTTTTACGAACATAATATCAGAAACAGCTTCGGCTAGTAGGTTTCCTTCATTATCATAAATAACTTGGTCAACCGATGCTCTATGTGATGTGTTTTTTCTAAAACCAGTTCTTATATTAATTAAATTGTCTAGTTTTGCGTAATCGTGTATATTTATAATTATCTGATATAGGTTAACATAGCAAGCATCTAGAATTGGTCTTATAGCAATTAATTCTTCACTTTGGTTTCCTAGTTCAACCCTTGCACGGTCTAGTATTCGTAAATAACCTGTTGATTTAATATTAGTAGTATAATCAACATCATCAGGGTAAACCTTCGCTTTAAAAGGGTATATAAGATAATTGTGTTCAGGTATTGTTTTAGAAGTGTTTTTGTGTTCTTTGTTAAAGAAAATACCAGGTTTCATCCATATTTTTTCAGCTACATCAATAACAGAATGAGCAGTTTGTAAACCACCCATCATTGCTCCTTCGTAACCTCCACCGGCTTGTGTCCACGAACCTGTTAGGAATACTCCGTTTACAGGTAAACGATTGGCTAATCTGCGGTTGTTTGATTGGTTTACTGTTTGGGCTAAACCGTATATAGCACCCATGTGATTTCCTGAATATCGCTTCATTGTTTTTGGTGTACCAAACTCAATAATTTTAGCATGGTCTTTTAAACCAGGAAATTGTTTATCGTATTTGTTGAGCATAATATTTTTTACTCGCTCTTTTTCTACTTTGTATTCTTCTTTTTCTAAATCAAACCAGTTACCTGCAGGTGCTAATTCTGCAACAGAAAGTACTCCGTTATTTTCGTTTGAGAAATCGTTAAACTTACTTGCATAATTTGATAAGCACCAATCTGTTTTGTCAATATTTCCTTCAATACTATTTTTATATGCTTGTTCAAGATTATACGAATCGTTATAAAAGTAATTACTTTCAGGAATACCTAAAGATTCGGTAGAGCAATCAAGCCCCAAATACATTGCGTAAATTGACAATGAAGGTTGCATTTGATTTAATCGGTATTTGAAAATTTTTGAAATTTGGTCTTCTGCTAATAATTCAAAAACAGTTTGATATGGGTCGGCATTTGAAACAACATAACTGGCTTCTACAAAAGCACCACTTTCAAGTTCAACTCCTTTAACATTACCGTTTTCGGCAATAATTCGTTTAACAGGATTTTTAGTAAATATTTTTACATTATTATTTTCGAGAGTATCAATAATAGCTTTGCTTACAGCTGCACCACCACCTTTTATATGGTATGTTCCTTCAATAAAACTACTTGTGAAAATACAATTTGTATAGTTGGCTGTTGATTCTTCAGGCGATAAGCCTAAGTACATCCATAATTGAGAAATAATAGTTTTTAATTTTTCGTCTTTAATAAACAGATTTAATAACTGATAAAAAGTATCATCACGATGTTTTGCATTCAACGAATCTTCAGGAGCAACTGAAAAATCAGGATATAAAATTCTTGCAACAGTATGTTCTTTAAGTGTTTCTAAATAGTCGAACATCTTTTTAAGGTTCGCTTTTTCTTTTGGAAACAGCTCAGACAAAAATAATAATGAATCTTGGCGAGAATTTGGAATTGTAATAGTGCTATCAGGAAAACGAGATGTAAAAAGAATATCTCTTTTTTCAAATTCCAATTTATCTAAAACACCCAAAGGTTTAAGCATTTCGTAAGTAAGTCCGCCTTTTTCTAATCCTCCAAGATGATGTAAAGACACATCGAAAGTAAAACCCTTTCGTTTAAAAGAATGTGCATAACCACCGGGTTTAATGCTTTTTTCGAAAATACAAACATCAAAATTATGACGTTTTAGTTCCAATGCACAAATCATTCCGCTTAATCCCGAACCTATAACAGCTACTTGTGTTTTACTTGGTATCATATTATTATTAATTATTTTATATCAGAGAAGCCTACAATTGTATTTGTAGGCTCCTGCTAATTATCTTAAAATTAAAAAAAAAATTATTCCGATTTAGCAATGGCCTTTAGTACCAGTCCTTTCATTAAGAATAATGCTTTTCCCGATTGTTCTTCTAAAGCGTAAACATCGGCTTTAGTTTCGTCATCGCTAAGTATTGCATTTTCGCAAACTATAACAATTTTTTTATCGGTACTTTTATTTAATATTTGCAATTCTTCAAGTTCGTATGGTATCGACATCACATTTTCTGCTTGCATTGCAAATGCAGCTAATGCTTGTACAGCCATATCGGCAATTACAGGATTTATTAAGAAATCGCCCGATAATTCGAATAAATCGGCAGCTTCTTCGGTAAACTCAAGAAGAGAGTATAAATTTTTACCTTTATCTAAAGTTGATAAAACACCTCTAAATATTGGTCCTGATTTTAATGCGCCAGAGAATTCTTTATCTAATCTAGAATAAAAAGGAGCAGTATTTTCTTTTGCAAGTTTGTTAAGTTCTTTAACTACAGTTTTAGTAAGCTTAGGTACTTTAATTTTCGATGCTTTTTTAATATCATCGGTTTCGCAAATTGCAAAAGTTAAGTTCTCCAAAGCACTATCATCCATAGCAGGGCGTATAGTAGGAAGTAACAGTAATTTGTTATCAGCTTTTACAACTTCAACAGAAAAACCTTCTTCTCTAATCCATAACGGACGACGGAACTTTATATTTTTAACAATTTTATTGTCATTTTCAATTGCTTCGGCAAATATTTCCGTAGAGAATGTACCTGGTACAACATGCTTATCCTGAACAATATGCTGATGTAAGTAAGCGTCTTTTTCTAACGAGAATTCTACTTCATTATACTTGTTTGATAAACGCTTAATCATATAGTCATTATCAACACCTGTACTAACAGGTCTTGAGCTTGATAATAAAGCACCTTTATTAAATGCGGCAACTCTATCTTTTTTAGTGTTGAGAACAGCATCAACATATAATTTTGTTCCTGTTTTAACATCAAGAGGAGTTAAACCAGTATCGGCAAATCGTTTAACTTCTGCCTCAGTAACCATTCCAATTCCTGCCCAAGCAGTCCATTCAACAGTTTGTGCAAATACTTTGTGCTTTTTGCCTAAGTATGCAACCGAACAAGCAAGTAAATCGTTAGCAAGTGCGTAGTCTGATTGTCCTGCATTACCAAATAAACCAGCTATTGAACCAAACGCAGATAATAATTTTAGTTTGCTAAAATCAATTTCTTCAGCAAAAACAAATAATGGTTGCATTTTGGTATCTAATGCCATTTCAATAGCATCATTTCCTAATTCGTTAAGTAATTTTGAACGCTGAACACCTGCACCGTGAACAATTCCACTTATAGCTGTTTTTTCAGCAGTTTTATTAATTAATGCTTTTAAAGCAGAGTTATCAGAAACATCACATTTCTTATACTCGAATTTAATATTGTTAGCTTTTAACTTTTCGAAGTTATTGAAAATTTCCCATTGAGATTTATTAAAAGCAGCTTTTCTTTTAGCTTCGCCGAGGTTTAAACCTTCTTCCTTAACAAGAGAAATTTCCATTTCTCTAATTACTTTGTCAATATCCTCAGACGAAGTTTTTAACCATTCTTCATTGCTTTTAATAAGCTCAGAACGACCAGTAAGTAGAAGTGAACAACCTGTTTGTTTTGCAAGTTCGAAAACACATTCGAAAACAATACCTCTAGCACCACCAGTTACAAGCACTAAATCGTTTTTAGCTAAAACATTATTCGATTTTGGCTGTATTTTGGTTTTTTGCATTACAGGCATTATCCATTTGCCTTTATCAAAACCTACCTCAGTATAAGGAAATACTTTATCAATAGCTTTTTCAATAATATTTTCCCATTTTTCTTTACCTGCATCTATTAGTTGGAATTTAATTTCAGGATACTCAAACTGTAGCGATTTTATAAATCCTGCTGGAAAACTACCTAATAATTTAGTTATCTTTTGGTTGTTGCCAAAAGTTCCGTCTTGTGTAATAGGGCAAATAATTCGGGTTGATGCATCGGTAAACGAAATTGAAAGTTTCTTAAATACATCATATAATTTTATAACCTCTTTATTTAAACTAGATTGAATTTTGTTTAAGGTAAGAGAATATATTTTTTGATAGAAAACTGTAATAATTGTATCTGCTTCTGAAATAACTTTGTCATCAAGTTTTAGAATTTCAGCAGTAGTATAGAACGAAGTATTTCTATTTAAACCATTAAGTTTAGTTTTCCATTCTTTTTTGTCTTTTGCTGCATCAACAATTACAATTATGTTTTCAGAATTGAATTTCTTTATATCGTAGGCTTTTAAAAGCTTAGTTTCGCCACTGTACAAATAATTATTAACTACTTCAGAATAAACGGTTCTGTTTTCGTTTGTTTCTTCAATTGTAGTTTCTTGTTCTGTACTTGTAGATGCCGATGAGGCTAGTTTAGCCAACTCGTTAGCTAATTCGCTAATAGTACGTATTTGATCAGGCTTATATTCTTTATTAAGATTGTGTTTTTCAACCATTGTACCCCAAATCTCGGCACGTTGAACAGAATCAATACCTAAATCGGCTTCTAAATCTAATTCAATACCAAGCATGTCAGCAGGATAACCTGTAGCTTCAGCAATAACCTCAGTACAGCCATCAATCCATGTTGTAATATCAACTTGTTCGCTCGCTGTATTTTCGACAGTTTTGGTTGGTGTTGCTATTTTAGCAAGTTCGTTAGCTAATTCGTTAATAGTACGAATTTGTTCTGGTCTATATTCTTTATCAAGATTGTGTTTTTCAACCATTGTACCCCAAATCTCGGCACGTTGTACAGAGTCGATACCTAAATCGGCTTCTAAATCTAATTCAACACCAAGCATATCAGCAGGGTAGCCTGTAGCTTCAGCAATAACCTCAGTACAACCAGCTATCCAAGTAGAAATATCAACTTGTCCGCCACTTGTGCTTTGAGGGGCATCAGTAGGTCCAGCTAATTTAGCAAGCTCGTTAGCAAGTTCGTTAATAGTACGAATTTGTTCTGGTCTATATTCTTTATCAAGATTGTGTTTTTCAACCATTGTACCCCAAATCTCGGCACGTTGAACAGAATCGATACCTAAATCGGCTTCTAAATCTAATTCAACACCAAGCATATCTGATGGGTAACCTGTAGCTTCAGCAATAACATCGGTGCAACCTGCAACCCAAGTAGAAATATCAACTTGTCCGCTTGTTGTATTTTCAACAGTTTCGGTTGGTCCTGCCAGTTTAGCAAGCTCAGTAGCAAGCTCGTTAATAGTGCGTATTGTACCTGGTCTAAATTCTTTATCAAGATTGTGTTTTTCAACCATTGTACCCCAAATCTCAGCACGTTGAACAGAATCGATACCTAAATCGGCTTCTAAATCTAATTCAACACCAAGCATATCTGATGGGTAACCAGTAGCCTCTGCAATAACATCGGTGCAACCTGCAACCCAAGTTGAAATATCTACAGTTTTTGTATTATTAGCCTTTGGTGTTGCAACAGCAGGAGTGCTATTGTTTTGTTTTACTGTATTTGTATTTGTTGAAACACTAACTGTTTTGCTAGTTTTTACAAAACTACCACCATCATTGAATCTTTTATAAGCTTCATCTAGTAATGCAATAACAGCAGGTTCGTTATTTTCTAAGTAAGAAATAAATGCTTTATCTCCAATTATTCCTCCCTCTTCTGAGTTGTTCGCATCAGTTTTAATATAATCGATGCTTGCTAAATATGCTTTAGCACGACGGAAAGTTTCCTCGTCGCCAACTTTTGGATGTAATGAAGGTACAGCTCTATAATCTTTTTTGTTTAGAGTTGCTTCAATCATTTTAGTTAATGCCCAACGTGGACCAACTTCTAAAAATTCAGTAATACCATCCTTATATAATTTATTTATATCGCGAGGCATATTAATAGGAGTTGTTAACTGTTTTGATAAGTGTAACGCAAGTTCTTTACTATTTTTAAACTCAATATATTTACCTGTAATTGTAGATAAAATAGGAGTTGTTAATTTATTTGTAGGTAATTTTTCTATTGATTTTCTAAATGCATCAACAGCAATTTCCATAAATTTAGAATGGAATGCAGAACCTATTTGTAAAACTTTAGGGTCGTAATCTAATGTTTCGGCAGTTTCGGCAGTTTTAAGAACATCTTTTTCTACACCCGCCAAAATGAATTGTCCAGGAGCATTTGTGTTAGCTAAAACTACGTTGTCGCCAGCTAAATCTAGTAAAGCATCTTTTTGTTCTTCAGTACAAATAATGCTTAACATTTTATATTTGCCTTGCTTGTTTCCTAGTTTGGCAGCTTCAATGCGAGCAGCAACTACTTCAAAAGCAGTTTCTAAATCCCAAACTCCTTGGAATGCTAAAGCTGATATCTCGCCAAAGCTGTGACCAATCATTACAGAAGGTTTAACACCCATTTGCTCATATACTTTTGCAAGAGCTAATTCAATTGCAAATAATGATATTTGTGCACCTTCTAAGGTTGATAAATTTTCGTTTGCTTCTTGTTCAGAAACATTTCCGTAAATATTTTTCTTTAGTTCAAAGTTAAACCTTGCAACGGCTAACTCATCTACTTTATCAATAATTTGTTTAAACTCAGAATTAGTATTGTATAATTCTTTACCCATTGAAATATAATGAGTTCCTTGTCCTGGAAAACAGAATGCTAATTTAGGCTGAGTTTTTGATAAATTGTTATGGTAAACTCCTTGTGTCATTAAAGGCTTAAGCGATTTTCCACTTTTTAGAAAAATAATTGCTTGACTAATTTTCTGTTTTAAAACTGTATCATTATCAAAAGAAACTGTAAGTCTAATATCTCCGTTGGAGTTGTTTATCATATTTTTATCTCCTGTTTTTACAAACTCTTCTAATAAGGAAATAAGCTCTTCGTTTGAACTTGCTTTACATACAAAAACATCATTCATTTCAACATCAGCTTTTGATGTTTTACTGTTGTTGTCGTCATCATCTAAGCTTACAACACCAAAGAAATTTGAACCGCCAAGACCTAATGAGTTAATGCCACCAGCTGTAAAACTGCTATCTAATTCAGTTGTACCTTTTTGTGGTTGTACTAAATGTAAAATATCTTTAATTTCTGGTCTAATATTTTTTAAGTTGCTAATACCAGGAACTTTTTTATGTTCAAGCGATTTTAATACACTAAGCATTCCTGCCGCACCCGAGCCACCATAAAGGTGTCCTATATGAGATTTAATTGCAGTAAGATGTAATGGTTTTGCTGAGCTATTTGCTCTTAATTCTTTAGCTAAAGATTGAGCTTCTAATATATCAGAAAGTTTATTTGCCGAACCGTGAGTGTCAACAACACCAATTTGGTCGGGATTAATACCTGATTTACTTAATCCTTGTTTAATTGAATGACGAAGTGCAATCTCTGATGGGGCTACCATCGATTTTGAAGCATATTCTGATGAGCCACTTATGTTGTGAATTACACCATAAATTTTATCGCCATCTTTTTTAGCGTCGCTATATCTTTTTAATAGATAAAGTACTCCACCTTCACCAGGAAGAAATCCATCACCACTTTCGTCAAAAGGGGCTGCTTTGTCTTCCGACATTGCATCTAATGTTCCTACAGCTGATACAAAAGGAGCAGAGGTATGTCTATTTAATCCTCCTGCAATCATCATATCAACATCAGTGTACATTAGTTGGTACATAGCTGGTAAAAATGCGGCTAAACCAGATGAGCAAGCTGTGTCAACTGTATAGTTAGACCCTGTGCAATTTAATCTGTTTGCAACAATACCAGCATTTATATTTGACATCCACCCAGGAAGAGTTGCTTCTGTGTGAGGAGGTCCATCTTTTATTATTTGTTTTTTTACACCTTCAAAACTAAGTTCTAATTTCTTTTTGTCAAGACTTTTAATTTTTTTAGTTTGGTTTATGGCTGCTATGTATTCATCAATATATAATGGGAATGAAATATCAGAATAGTTATCGTCGTGCATTGCACCTATGCTAACACCAATATTTTTATTGTCTTTAATGTCTAAACCGTAGTCAGTAAGTAATTTATCGGCAATTTCTACAGATAGTAATTGGGCTGGTGAAGTTTGAGAAATTGATTTTGGAGGTATCCTAAGTCTTAATGAATTTACCTTAGTTTCGTTAATTAAAGCAACTTTTTTAACATTAATTCTTTCGTTTTCAGGGCCTGTAATGAAATTATCCTCCCATTTCATTTTTACAGGGTCAACATCTGTAAATAAATTTTTTCCTGATGAAATATTCTTCCAAAATGTATCTTCGTCGTTAGCTCCTGGCAATCTAGAACTTATACCTACAATTGCCATTTTTCGTTCAACTTTTTTTCTTTCAGGAATTTTATATTCAGGTGCTTGTTCTATAATTGTATGGTAATTAACTCCACCAAAACCACTAGTTGTAATTGCCGCATATTTACTGCCATTTTTTAAAGCTTTCCATTCTTGTAATTTTGTAGGAACAACTAAACTATCTGATTTTAATTTTGCGAGAGGAGTTAATTCTTTAAATCCAGGCATATGAGGAATTGTATTATTACTCATTGCCAATATAGTTTTAATTAAACCTGCAATTCCTGCCGCAGCTTTTAAATGACCGATTTGAAATTTAACAGTACCTAAATTCAAAGGCTCTCTTCCTTCTCTATCGCCACCATAAGTCATTGATATTGCATCGTACTCATTAGCATCGCCAACCACGGTTGAAGTAGCATGAGCTTCTAGAAATTGAACATCTTTAGCCGCAATATTTGCAACTTTAAGAGCTTTTTTCATTGCAATTGAGCGTTGTTTAGCAGAAGGATTGTATATTGCTTGTCCTGCACCATCACTAGATGAGCCAATACCTTTAATTACACTGTGAATTTTATCGCCATCAGCAATTGCATCTTCTAATCGTTTTAAAATAACAACTCCACCGCCTTCTCCAATAACAAGACCATTTGCGTCTTTATCAAAAGGGTTAGATGCTCCATCAACACTTAATCCTCCTAGTTTTGAAAAGCCAATATATATAGCTGGATTAATACCTAAATCGACACCACCAGCAATAGCGATTTTAGCATCGCCTGCTAATAATGCATTGCATGCAACCGAAAGAGCCACAAAAGAAGAGCCACAAGCTCCGTCAACAACCATATTAAACCCCTTTACACCAAACACTTGTGCTATTCTGTTTGGTATAGATGAAACAACTCCGCCAATTGTAGAAATTGCAGGGTGCCATTCATGACCTCTTTCTTGTACCGCTTTTGTGAAATCTTGAAATAATTCTTCTTTTTCTTTTTCGTTTAAACCTAGTTCGTTTAAATATGGAGTGAATTTTCTAAAAAATTTAGTTCTATTTATATAGGCACTTACATGAGCATATTCATCAACACCACTTCCTCCAATTATTGTAATAGCGTCTTCTAATTCTTTCGATTTTGGTTTGATTCCTGCATCTTGAAGAGCTTGTCTAGTAGCTTCAATACCTACTAGTTGTGCTTTGTCTACTCCTTCTAAATTTTTGGGAGGAATGCCATAATCAAGTGCATTAAATTTAAAATCTTTTAAGAAAGAACCTTTTTTAGTTACACTTTTATAGTCATTTTTTTCCTTAGAAGTAAACGAGTCCATATGCCATAAATTATCAGGCATAGGTTTAATAAACTGTTTTCCGGATAGAATATTTTTCCAATATTCTTCAACATTATTCGCTTCGGGAAAAACACATCCCATTCCTACAACAGCAATATCGTAACTTGACATATATTAATTTTATTAAAAAATTCTAATTAATAATCTAAAATAATCAATATCAACTTGTTAAAAAGGATTTTTATGCCTTATGTTTAGTATGGCTTTGAAATTATAAATTAAATTGCCAAATGTTGCTATTAACTATGTAAAATAAAAGTGCGAAGATATAAAATATATACATTATTCAATAAGATTATAGCAAAGAAAATTATGGATTATATATTAATATTATAGAATACAATCAAATAATACAGGTGTTGCCGTGATTTATTGGTCACAGTGAGAGTTAAAACTATGCACTTTAGTGCATCTTGCTTTCAGCTTCTAAAAAAAATGCAAACCGACGAACAAAAAATAACCAACTGATGAATAAATTGTCTTGTTTAAATATTTGAGTTGTATTAAATGGAAATTTGATATTCTTGTTAGTTATTAGAAACTTTTAAATGATTTAAATGAATTTTATTCGTCAGCCAAACCTATGCACTTGCAGTGCATAGGGGTTTGTTTTTTATTTTTTAAGAGTTTAAGATTTTAAGCAGAGCTTGTTACGCTTACAATTTTAAGCAAATAAAAATGGAAAAAGAAAAAGTAGAAAAACCGAAAAGCTATTTG
>Ga0256827_10000720_pt1 | contig 20816 bp, 18 predicted proteins | sample CV84metaG_FD_185977 | JGI IMG/M metagenome (GOLD analysis project Ga0256827, IMG submission 185977) | Hydrothermal vent microbial communities from East Pacific Rise, Pacific Ocean - CV84 | ecosystem: Environmental > Aquatic > Marine > Hydrothermal vents | place: Pacific Ocean: East Pacific Rise... | reverse complement strand
CGATGAAGAGCGGTTTGGTGCGGTGCGCGTCGCCGATTTTTCGCGCTTAACGTATTCCGCAAGCTGGGCGTCGGACAATTGGTTGTCCGACCCCACCAAAAGCGGCGGGGTTGCGCTGGATTTGCATATTCACGATCTCGATTTTATCCAGTATCTATTTGGCGCTCCAAAATCAATTGCTTCGTCGGTAACAAAATTTGAAAACGGCGTGGTTGGTCATCTCGACACCACATTGGAATATGGTGAAAATCAATTGGTTAAAGCGACGGCGAGTTGGATGATGCCCGAGTCGTTTGTCTTTGAAATGAGCTTCCGTATTCTTTGCGAAAAAGCCACCTTTATTCTGAATTCGCACGCCGAACTGCCGCTTACGGTTTATCCCGTCGATGGTGAAAAGTTTGTTCCCGAGTTGCCAGAAGGCGACGGATACAAAGGCGAAATTGAATATTTTGCGCACTGTCTTTTAAACAACAAACCCCTCGAAGCCATTACGCCTGAACAGGCACGCGAATCCGTTCGAATGGCGCTGGAGACTGTACAATGATAAAACAAACTATTGGAATTTGTTCGTGGTCGTTAAAAAATAATCTATCTGAAATCACGGCGGTTTTGCAAGAAACAGGTGTTCGTTCGTTGCATTTAGATGTGGCTGTGGCAGACGAATTTGCGGAAGCCATTCAACAAAACAGTTGGTCGATTTCTGCTACGATGTTGAGTTTTCCACAAGAGGATTATTCGACGCTCGAAACCATTCGGGAAACCGGTGGAATTATGCCTGACGATGTGTGGGAATCCAATCGTCAGCTCGTGGTGGACGCCATCGAAAAAACAGCTAAATTAGGTGTAAAAGATCTCACTTTTCATGTTGGATTTATTGATCATAACGATGTTGTTGGTTATCAAAAATTTACCAAGCGTATTCTTGAGCTTGCCGATGTTGCACAAGAAAACGGGGTGATGATTTTAATGGAAACCGGTCAGGAAGTGGCGGCCGATTTGCGTCACTGCTTGGAAGAGCTTAACCATTCTGCACTCGGCGTAAATTTTGATCCAGCCAATATGATTTTGTACGGAAAAGGAGATCCGATTGCCGCAGTAGATGTTTTGGCGCCGTGGATTAAACACGTACATATTAAAGATGCAACCGCTGCCACCCAACCCGGAACCTGGGGTACAGAAGTTCCGTGGGGCGATGGTGAAGTCGGCCATAAAGCCTTTATCCAAGCTTTGGATAAAATGGGTTTTACAGGTGCCGTTGCCGTTGAGCGCGAAGCGGGAGAAACCCGCACCGCCGATATTAAATTAGCGATACAACGATTAGGAGAAGAAGAATGAGTGAAGTGAAAAAACCTTCCGCTATTGGCGGTCGTTTAGCGATAATGATGTTCTTGGAGTTTTTTATCTGGGGTACGTGGTATGTTTCGATGGGTGGATTTTTATCAACCGAAATTAGTGTAGGAAACTTTAGTGGAAATCTGTGGGGGAACACATTGGGTTGGGCCTATTCGGTCTTTCCTGCCGCAGCCATTGTTTCTCCTTTTATTCTTGGAATGCTTGCAGACCGTTTTTTTAATGCTGAGCGTATTTTGGGTGTTTTTCAGATTTTGGCCGGAGCCACTTTCCTTGCTCTTCCGCCGCTTGTTCATCAATATGGAGAAGTTGTTTTTATGCCGTTACTCATGGTTCATGCGATCTGTTTTGTCCCTTCATTAGGCTTAATTAACACGATTGCGATGAAGAATATGACCAATCAAGAAAAGCAATTTCCCTTGATTCGTGTTTTTGGAACGATTGGTTGGATTGTTGCCGGAATTGTAGTCTCTAAAGTACTTCATTTCGAAAAAGGGCTTCAGCAATTTTCAGTTGCAGGTGGTGCATGTGTGTTGATGGGTCTTTACGCCTTTACACTTCCGCCAACATTGCCAGCCATGAAAGGAAAAAAAGTGGCGGTGCGCGATGTGCTTTGTTTGGATGCGCTTGCAATGCTTAAAGATCGAAGTTATCTTATTTTTATGATTGGAAGTATGTTGATCTGCATTCCTTTGGCGGCTTATTATGCAAGTGCAAATGCTTTTGTTGGCGGAATTGGGATTGAGGATCCAACCTTTAAAATGACCTTTGGGCAAATGTCTGAAATCATCTTTATGATTATTATGCCATTATTCTTTGCAAAACTAGGGGTCAAAAAAATGCTTGCACTCGGAATGCTTGCGTGGGTGATTCGTTATGCTCTGTTTAGTTTTGGTGCAGTCGGTCCCGTTGCGTGGATGGTGTTGTTGGGCATTCTTCTTCATGGAATTTGTTACGACTTCTTCTTTGTTACAGGGCAAATTTATACCGATAAAAAAGCACCCGAAGCGATTCGCGGGCAAGCGCAAGGTTTTCTTGTTCTTATGACGATTGGTGTGGGCTTGTTAATTGGTGCTCAAGTCATCGGGAAAATTCAAAGCAAAACGGTATCGCCTTTTCCAGGAACGCCGTGGGGTGCGGATAATTCGAAAATGGAAAGTTGGATTAAATCTAATCCCGTTGGAGCCGCCAATTATTTAGAGGCTGGAAATAAAATGATTAAACCGATGGAAAAAGCGTTAAATGAACATAAGCTTGTTCTAAAAACACCCCTTCCTGCAGATGGATTTAAAACACATTTAGACATTGCTAAATTTTCTGCATCTAATCAGAAGCAACTGCTCGGTTGGCAACAACTGCAGTGGAAATCGTTTTGGATTTATCCCGCATTAACTGCTCTCGTTATTTTGTTCTTTTTCCTCTTCTTTTTCCGTGAAAAGAGAGAGGAGTCGAGTGCGGTTTAAACTATTCTTTTCTTCTTTTAAAAAAGGTCAGCCTTGTGCTGACTTTTTTTTTGAAAGGAAAGGGGGGTAAAAGGTTTGTTTTGTGGGGTAATTTTTGTTTTTAAAAACGTCTTATTCACATACCTTGTTTCAAAAGCTTGGAATAATTTGATTTTTCAGTTAGGTTAAACCCTTCTTAACCGATGGAGACTTTAGTAGATGAGCAGATATTTAGCACAAATTAGTAAATGGGGAACGGATCGAATCTATAAAAAGACAGAGACTTTTCTTCTTCGTCCGACGGTAGAAAAGAGGGCACTCGATGTGGCTGCGCAAGTTTTGTCGGATATTCGAGAGTTCGGTGATAAAGCGTTAATTGATTTTATTCGACGGTACGACAAATCAGATATGTCGATGCGGCGGCTTTTGGTAACCCCTCGAGAAATTTCAGAAGCTCGAAAACTTGTGGACGAAGAGTTTAAGGTGGCGGCTCAAGATGCGTTAAAACGAATTGTTGCCTTTTCTGAAAAAGGGTTGCGTGATAATTGGTCGATGTCCACACCGAACGGCGGAGAGCTTGGGGAGCGATTTATTGCGTACGATCGAATTGGTGCATATATTCCAGGCGGAGCTGCTCCGTTGGCTTCCACAGCGCTTATGACGTTGACGTTGGCAAAAGTTGCTGGAGTAAAGGAGCTTGTTGCTTGCTCGCCCGCCAATGCCGAAGGAAAGTTGAATCCATATATTATCTATGCGCTTGATTTGGCTGGAGCAACAGAGATTTACAAAATGGGAGGCATTCAGGCTATTGGAGCAATGGCGTACGGAACAAAAACCGTGAAAAAAGTGCGCAAAATTGTGGGGCCGGGTGGCCCGTATGTTACGGCGGCAAAGCGATTGGTTTATGGAGATGTTGCACTTGATATGGTGGCAGGCCCCAGCGAAATTGCTATTTTGTGCGATTCTACAGCCAACCCCGCTTGTGTTGCGGCCGATCTGCTTTCGCAAGCGGAACACGGTACGGGTTCCGAACGGGCACTGCTTGTTACCACTTCTCAGAAAATGGCTGAGATGGTTCGTAAAGAGGTTCTTAGCCAAGCTAGAATGCTTTCTAGAAGCGAGCCCATTAAACATGTTTTACAAAATGGAATGTTGCTTGTGGTGGTTAAAAGCATGAGCGATGCCGTTAAGTTGTGTAATAAATTTGCGCCCGAACATATGGAATTGATTGTGAATTCTCCTGAAAAATGGGTTGATAAAATTACCCATGTCGGTGCTCTGTTTATTGGGGAGTGGACCCCCGAATCGGTGGGTGATTTTGTAGCTGGACCCAGTCATGTTTTACCCACGGGTGGTTCTGCGGCCTATTTTTCGGGTTTAACGGTAGAAGATTTCCGTCGCCGAATCAGTCATCTTCGATTTACCAAAGAAGATCTTCAAGAAACCCTCCCAACCATCGAAGCCTTTGGTCGGGTAGAAACCTTAGATGGACACGCTCGATCGGCCACTATTCGCTTTGAAAAATAGGCTGAGGCACTTTGTGTAATCTGAGCCGTATCTTTTAGAAAGGTGCTGTTTAGCGTATTTTTAGAGTGGCGATTCCGATGAGGGCAAAGATGATGGAGAGAATCCAGAAGCGGGTTACGATTACGGTTTCAACCAATTCGACGGAGCGATTTTCTGCTTTGGCGCGGTCTTTTTCGAGGAATTCGAAGTGGTGGTGAAGGGGTGCGCAACGGAAAACGCGTTTTCCAACGCCGTAGCGTTTTTTGGTATATTTAAAGTATCCGCTTTGAATGACTACACTGAGTGCTTCGATTACAAAGACCCCGCCAATAATGATGAGCAGTAGCTCTTGTTTGGTTAGGATGGCAAACATGGCGATGGCTCCTCCGAGTGCGAGGCTGCCGGTGTCGCCCATAAAGATTTTAGCGGGGTGGCAGTTGTACCATAAAAATCCTAAACCCGAACCGAGTAGGGCGCCGCAGAAGACGGTAAGTTCGCCTGTTCCAAGAACAAAGGGGATTTGAAGGTAGGTGGCGTAGTTGTAGTTTCCTGCCACGTATGTGAGTAAAAGATAGGCCATTGCCGATGAGTTCGAGCAGCTAATGGCTAGTCCGTCGAGACCATCGGTTAAGTTTACTGCATTGGTGGCACCCACTAAAACAATCACGAGGAAAATAAATCCTCCCACAAGACCAAGGTCTAAAACAGGATTTTTGAAAAAGGGAACCATTAAATCGCGAACGCGTTCTTGCGTGTCGGGCATAGACCAAAGGATCGAGAAAACAACACCGGCCCAAGCAAGTTGAGCGAAAAATTTGACTCTAACGCTTAAGCCATTTTTTCGTTTTATTTTAAGGTAGTCATCGGCGAATCCGATTGCACCCATTAGGAAGAATGTGCTGAGGGTTAGTAAAATATATCGGTTTGACATATTGGCCCAAGAGATGGTTGCCACTCCTGCGGATAATAAAATAAGCAAACCGCCCATGGTTGGGGTTCCCACTTTGTGTGCTTTTTGTAGGCCTTCCACACGGGTGTCGGTTTGCTGTTCACCAAAGTTGACGGCTTGTAATTTTCGGATTAACCACGGCCCAATGAGGAGTGAAAGAATAAATGCGGTTGCGGCTGCGCCAAGCGTTCGAACCGAAATATATTCAAACAGGCGAAGGGGGGAAAAGGAATCTTTAAAGTAGGATAGATAGTATAGCATAATTAGGTCTCCATTAAAAGGTTGGTTATTTTTTCAAGGTGTTCCCCGCGTGAGGCTTTAAGTAAAACATGATCTCCGACACAGAGGTTCTTTTTTAGGAAAGGAAGGGCTTTTTCTGGGGTAGAAAAGTGGGTGAAAGAATAGCGGTTTTTCGGGTCGAAATGGTGGGCGAGTTCGCCAATAATTACAACACGCTTGAAAGCGAGATTCTTTACAAATGTGCCGAGCTGCGCATGCTCTTGAGCGGCAGATTTTCCCAGTTCGCGCATCCCACCGAGTATAACCCATTTTTCCCCCACACAGGATTGTTCTGCAAAGGTTTGAAGGGCGGCACGCATGGAAAGTGGATTTGCATTGTAGGCATCATTGATAAAGCGAATACCCTCTATTTCAATCTCTTCCCAGCGCATGGGGGGAAGATGAAAATGGAGCAGTCCATCGGCAATTTCTTCGGGGGAAATGTGGCTTTCCAGCCCCAAAACAATTGCGTTAAGTGCATTGTGCAACATGTGTTTTCCTGGAATCGGTAGACGATAAAGATGGTGGTCTACTTCGATGGTTTGTTCGTCTACTATTCGTCCTACATAATCTGCGGGAGCCCCCATTGAAAATGAAGCTACCCGACACGGTGCTGTATCTTTTAGCAACGTAAACCATCTGCTTTCTGCATCCAAAATGGCAAGACCATTTGGCGGTAAGGATTTTAAGAGGTCGCCTTTTTCCCGAGCAATATCTTCTACGGAATTAAAATATTCAATATGCGCAGCACCAATTGTGGTGATGATTCCAATGGTGGGTTGCGCCATTTTGGTTAAGCAGTCAATCTCTCCAGGATGATTCATGCCCATCTCAAAAAGAGCATGTGTTGTTGAGCGGGGCATCGATAAAATGGTTAGTGGTAAACCGATGTGGTTGTTTAGGTTGCCTTGGGTTGCGTGTGTGCAAAACGATCTGGAGAGTACCGCTTTGCACATCTCTTTTACGGTGGTTTTGCCTACACTGCCTGTGATGCCAATGGCGGTTCCGTTCCAACTTTTTCGATAGTTTGTTGCCATTTGTTGTAAGGCGAGTAGCGGATCGGAAACCGATAAGTAAGGGAGGGGAACCGTTTTAAAATGGTGCTGAATAATTGCACCGATGGCTCCTTTTTTTACAGCTGCGTCGATGAAGGCGTGTCCATCAAAATGTTCTCCGCTAAGAGCCACATAAAGATTGCCGGGTTGAAGGGTTCGGGTGTCGGTTGAAATTCCTGTAATTGAGCCTGTTGGCGGAGCGGGGTTCCACGCTTGTTTAACCCAGGTGGCTAGTTCGCTAGGGGAAAAGTCGAGGTTCATCCTAAAATCTCCCGTACCACATCTCGGTCATTAAATGGAATGATGGTGTCTCTAAGTTCCTGATAGGTTTCGTGCCCTTTTCCGGCTACGAGCAGTATATCTTTTCTTTTAAGTTTCGACAAACCAGCTCGAATGGCTTCGCGGCGATCTACCACCACATCAACGTTCTCTAAGCTTGGCATCCCTTCCAAGATTTCCGCAATAATTTCTTCGGGCTCTTCTTTGCGTGGGTTGTCGGATGTAACCACAATATGATCCGCAAGCTCGGCGGCAACTCGACCCATTAAACGCCGCTTTTTTCGGTCGCGGTCGCCCCCGCATCCAAAAACAACAACCAACCGTCCTTTGCAAATTTCTCGCAACGTTTTGAGTACATTTTTTAGTGCGTCGTCGGTGTGGGCATAATCGATGAACACGTGCAATTTTTTACGGTTTTGAACGCGTTCAAGTCGCCCCGAAACCGCAGGTATTTTTGAAAGGGTTCGAATCATGGTATCGAGGTTTAAACCTAAAACACCGCCTGCTGCAAGGGCTGCAAGAACGTTGTAGATGTTAAATCGACCCAGAAGCTGTGATCTTATTTTCCCCTTGCCCCAGGGGGTGTGAATGGAAAAGGTGCTGCCTTTTTCGGTTAGCATTTCGTGGGTTGCGTACACGTCTGCGTCGGGATTAAATCCGTATGTGCAAGTAGTGGTGTTGGCGTCTAAAAGAGTTAAAAGACGCTTCCCCCAGGGGTCGTCAAGATTGATTACTGCAGGATGCCCACCTTTAAAAAGTTTTGCTTTAACCAAAAAATAGTCCTCTAAGGTGTGGTGGTAATCGAGGTGATCTTGCGTTAGATTGGTGAAAAGGGCTAAAGAAAAAGTGATGCCTTCAACACGGTGTAAATCGAGGGCGTGCGAAGAGACTTCCATCACGGCGTGATCGCATTGAGCGTGAACCATTTTTTGGAAGAAGTCGTGAATTTCTGGGGCTTCTGGCGTGGTTCGGGTAGCGGGTATTTTATGGTCGCCAATTTCGTATGCCACGGTTCCAAGCAATCCTGTTTTGTGTCCTGCATCTTGCAAAAGATCTCGAAGCAGATAGGTAACGGTAGTTTTTCCGTTGGTTCCTGTGATTCCAATCACACAAAGTTCTCGCGAAAGATTTCCGTAAAATTGGCTGGCTAATAATCCAAGAACCTCTCGTGCATTTTTAACTTGGATGTGTACAACACCCGCCTCAGAAATTGTGGGGTATTCGGAGACTACTGCGGTTGCTCCTCGGTTCAGCGCATCGCCAATATATTCTGTTCCGTCGGTGTGTTCTCCCGAAAATGCAACAAAAAGACCGCCTGGACGGACCTGCCGGGAGTCGTAATAAATACCGCTAATTTCGGTTTCTACGTCACCAGAAATTTGCTGCGTGGGGATGGATTCTATAAGCGTTTTAATCTTCATTCGTTTGGTTGGGTTATATAGATTCGATGAATATCAGGCGGAATGCGCAAATAGCGCACGGCAAATTCAGCAATTTTACTAAAGGCTGGAGCGCAGACCGTTCCGCCAAAATACTTTGTTTTACGACCGTTCTTAAAGATGCCCGGGTTGTCGGCCACCACAATAATGGCAATTCGTGGGTTTTCGGCAGGAAGAAATCCAACAAAAGAAGAGACAAACCTTTTTTTGTAATATCCGCCACCCTCCTCTTTAGGACGAACCTTTTGAGCGGTTCCCGTTTTTCCCGCCACGGTATATCCCTTTACCCGTGCTAAAGGTGCGGTGCCGTCGTCGTCGGTTACATGAATTAAAAGTTGTCGCATTCGCTTTGCCGCCTCGGGGCGGAGTGGTCTTCCCAAAACAACAGGCGGAAAATCCATTATAAGTTGATCGTCAGGGGTCACAATTTTTTTGATAATCTGCGGTTTCATCTGCACCCCATTGTTTGCAATCGTGCTCATCATCGAAACAACTTGTAGTGCCGTTACACCAATCTCATGCCCCATTCCGATGCGTGTGATACTGATTTTTGACCAATTTCGTGGAGAATAAAAAATGCCGCGTTCTTCACCGGGCAGCTCAATCTTAAACCGTTTTCCAAAGTGAAAATCCTTAATGGTTTTGTACAAAAGAGCCGGTCCCATTTTTAAGGCAATTTTTGCGGTTCCAATATTGCTCGAATGTTTAATGACATCCGAGACAGGAATTTTGCCCATTGCGTGGCTGTCGTGTAGCGCTTTTCCGCCATACACCCAGTAGCCATTTTCGCAGTCAATAATGGTGTTTTCAGAAACAATTCCATGATCCATTGCCGCCGCAATAACACACGCCTTCATGGTAGACCCCGGCTCGTATAAGGTGCTAATCGGTCGGTTTCTGCGCCAATCAGGTGGAGACGATCCATAGCGATTAAGCTCGTAAGTCGGGCTAGAAGCCATCGCCAAAATTTCTCCTGTTCGTACATCTTGCACAATCGCCCAAGACGCTTCCGCATTAAACTCATCGCGCATCTTTTCAATCGTTCGCTCCACAAAATCTTGCAGACGCTGGTCGAGTGTAAGAACCACATTGTTTCCATCCTCGGGTTCAATATCCACGCTTCGGGTTTGATAAATCTCGCGGCGACGACCATCTTTACGGCTTACCCTTCGCCCCTTTTTCCCCTGTAAAAATTCATCCATCTTTTGCTCAACACCTGCCCCTCCAACCCCCTCTTTATTCGCAAAGCCCACAACGTGCGCCATTAAAGCACCTTTTGGATAGTTCCGAATCGGCGCCTCTTCAAGCATAATCCCGCGTAAATAAATGTTGGTAGACCCGTCGGGTAGATTTCTCGGCGTGTAGTCTAATCCAAATGAGCGACGGTGAAAGCGCTTTAAACGATAGTTCGGAACATATTTTTTTATCCGAACATATTGCCTTGTCGTGTCGGAAAGCTTTTTGCGAATGGTCCAATCCGAAATATGAAGCTCTTCCGACAAATACCGACAAACCTTATTAATGTCACCATGTTTCGAAATATACGACGGATCCGCACAGATATGATAAGCCGGAAGATCCATCGCAAGAATCTCTCCATTGCGATCCACAATCCGCCCCCGATTTCCCATCGGTTCCCAAATTAACTTTCGACCCGCAAGAAGCGGCTCTTGAATCCATTTTGCAGGGTCTAAATGCAATTGAGTTAAACGAGCTCCAACGCTAATAAAAAAAGCACTTACCAGCACCATTAGCACTATAATTCGCCCTTTACTCCTGACCTCCGACATATCTAACCCTTGCTCCCATAAGGAACTCCACTAATCCAACGACACCAACGAAGCGCCCTTGCTCTTTCGACGATACCCAATGCGCACAATTTGAAACTCTTGCGGCATACTCATTCCCAAATGATATTTCCGAATGGCTCGTTCCAAATTAATCGGAGAGGTTAGATTCGACCAACGATCTTGCTCACTCACCAACAACTTGCGCGCCATCGCCAACGATAGCTCCTTCTTCTTAATCTCTCGACCCAAGCTGTTGCACCGAGCATCAATCCACATATAGCTCAAACCCAACACGGCAACCACCACCAGCACCGTAGCCAACATCATCGGAAAAGGTACCTTAACCTGATTTTTTTTCATCTTCTTTTTTCGTTTCGCTGCCATCTCTTTATCCTCCCACTTGCACCGCTCTCAACTTCGCCGAACGAGATCGCGGATTGCGATCTTGCTCCTCTTTTGTTGCCACTAACGGTTTCTTCCAAATCCACTTCACGGCCGGCTCATCAAAAATGCGCCGCACCCCTCCTTGCTGTAACGACTCCTCGCGCGGTACGTGCCGATTAAAAAATTGTTTAACCAATCGGTCCTCCAAACTATGGAACGTTAAAACCACAATCCGCCCCCCAACAGCAACACGCTCCACCATCTGTTCCAACACCTCTTCAATCCCCGCCAACTCCTCGTTAATCGCCATTCGTAATGCTTGAAACGTTTTCGTCGCAGGATGGGTTTTCCTTCCACGTCGTCCCCCCTTCGCACGTTCAACAATCCCCGCAAGTTGTGCGGTAGTCTCAATATGTAATCGCGAACGCGCATCAACAATCGCTCGGGCAATCCGACGCGCACTTCGCTCTTCGCCATAACGGAAAATTAAATCAGCCAACTCCCGCTCCGATGCGCTATTCACTAAATCTGCTGCTGTCACTTCGCCACGTTGATCCATTCGCATATCAAGAGGACCATCACGTAAAAAGCTAAATCCTCGCTCCGCCACATCCAACTGAAACGAGCTCACACCAAGATCCAGCAATACGCCCTGCACCTGATCGATCCCAAGATCGTCAAGTCGTTTCGCCATATTTGAATAATTGTCGTGTACTAATTTCACCCGTTTTTCCGTCCCAAACTTTTTCTTCACTCGATCAATCGCATCTAGATCACGATCAAACCCAATCAACATTCCATCTTCATCCAATTGCTTTAAAATAGCTTCCGCATGTCCCGCATTTCCAAGAGTCCCATCTACATAAACTCCATGAGTGTCGGTTATTAACCCCCTTAAACACTCCTCTAGCATCACCGGTATATGCACAAATCCACCTGCTCCTTTCCTAGTATCCACCATAAAAAATATTTTCCGCTTCCGGAGAATTCTCAGGAAGCGCCAAATCAAAATTCTCCACGCTCCACAACTCAATCCGCGTAAGCGTACCCACCAAAACCACTTGGTTCTTCACCTCGGCATGTGCCAACAAATGATCCGCAATCCGTAGCCGACCTTGTGCATCCCAGACCAACATCTCCGCCGTCGATGTAAACGACCGAATCGTCTGTTGTGCATCACGATCTACTGTTGCTTTTTCCCGAAGTTCCTTTAAACGACGCGCCATTTCCATCTCATCATACAAATAAAGACACTTCTCATCTGGATGCGGAAAAGCAAACATCCGATTCGCCGGAGCCGTTAAATTGCGCCAAGACGATGGGAAAATAATCCGTCGCTTTGCATCTAATGTATGGGTAAACGACCCTACGAATAACGCCTGCATTTTTTGGATTGTTTCTGTCATATCGCTCCACCTCGCTCCATTGAATGGGTATTTCTCCCATATCGCTCCACCATCGTCAATTTATTTTTTGCTTTTTTTTATTCCTTATGTTTTAGGAAAAGAAAAAAAGAAGGATCTTTTGGGGTTTTGATAGAGAGAGGTTTTTTTGTTGAAACACGTTTTGTTTTGTCAAATATGTTTTTTTGTGTGATGTTTTGTGTTGGTCGTTAGGTGTGGCGAGTGATGTCACTGTTTATTAAAATATAAAAAGAAAGGATGTTGTTATGAAAAAAGTGCTGATGGGATTGAGATTTTTGTTCGTAAGTTTGTTGTTAACGTCGTGTGTGACGACATCTACTTCCGTGAAAAAAGCGTTTGGCAAGGATATGTACACGCGTGTGAATATATCGTATGAAGTGGGAAAAGAGAAAAAAGTGTTTTCTACGAATTATCACATAGGGAAGATGCTTCCTGCAGGAACAAAGGTGCGTATTACAAAAATTACTTCAAAGGTGATTTATTTTACTGTTGTTGATACAAAAACAGAGTTTCGGTTGTATTATTTGCCTAAGTATACGGTTGTGCCGATGGATAAATATGTTGAGCGGATGTTTAGCGCAAATAATGAGATTTTGAAAAAAGGTTTTTCGAAGAAGGAACTTGCGGCGATTAAAGCGGGAAAAATTGAAATTGGAATGAGCAAGGCGGCGGTGCTTGTTTCGTATGGCTATCCACCTGCACATCATACTCCATCTTTGTTGGATAATTCTTGGAAGTATTGGATTAGTCGATTCAAAACACGTGTTGTAGAATTTAAGGATGATAAGGTGATTAAGAAGTAGGAATTTTTGAATGATGTTGTTTGATAGTCATGTGCATTTTGATCGGTTTGTGGCGGAGGGATCGCTTTCGGATATGTTGGAGCGAGCTGAAGCGGCAAAGGTGTTTGAAATGTTAGCTATTGGTGGATCGGCAGAAGCGAATGCGTTGTCGATTGAGTTGGCGAAAGAGTATTCTGACCGTATTTATGGATGTGTGGGGTTTGATCGGGATGAGGCGCTGAATGCGTTTGATGTTGAGTTGTTTCGGGCGCAATTGTCGGATCCTTTGGTTCGTGCGGTTGGGGAGATGGGTTTAGATTACTTTTATTCGAAGGAGACGGCGAAGGAACAAATGCGGTTGTTTAAGCTGAATTTGGAGTTGGCGCTTGAGTGCCAAAAACCGGTGGTGGTGCACTCGCGTGATGCGGATGAAGATACGCTGGGGATTTTAACGGATTTTGCACATGCGTGGAAGGGCCCGTCTGATGGACTGGGCGTGCTGCACTGTTTTACGCGGGGGAAAAAGATGGCTCGTTCGCTACTCGATTTGGGTTTTATGGTTAGTTTTAGCGGGATTGTTACGTTTGCAAATGCAGATCCGTTGCGGTCGGTTGTTTCATATGTGCCGGATGATCGGTTGTTGATTGAAACGGATTCGCCTTATTTGGCGCCTGTTCCAGAGCGTGGAAAACGCAATGAACCTGCTTTTGTATTTCATGTGCTTAAACAGCTTGCTGAATTACGTGAAAGTTCGGTAGAGTCGCTGGCGAATTTAACTACGAAGAATGCGCGACGTCTTTTTGCGCGATAACTTACGGAGATTACTTATGAAAAAAATTATGCTGCTAACGCTTGTTTCTTTTACTGCTCTTTTTGTGAGCGCTCAAACAACGAATGCGCCAATTGAGAAGGTTAAAAAGAGGGTGCTTCCGAAGATTAAGGTGACTGGCGACCGGGTAAGTTTGCGTGCAAAGCCAGAGGGAGAGTCCGAGATTTTGGATCGTGCGATGCATGGGGATGAGTTTGTTTTATTGGGTGAAACCAATGGATGGATGGCGGTGCAGGCTCCAGATACAATTGATTTTTGGGTTTTTGGAACCTATTTGAAAGATGGGGTGGTGCAGCCTAAAAAGCTGAATGTACGCTCTGGTCCGAACCAAAATTATAGCGTGATGTATGTTGCGAAGCGGGATGAAAAATTGCGGGTTCGTGGGGCGTCTCGGGAGTGGACAAAGGTGGCGCCAATGGCTGGTGCAAAGGTTTGGATTAGTGCAAAATATGTTAAACCTGTTGTGCCGCCCAAACCTAAAAAGGAAGTAGCAAAGGTTGTTCCTGTACTAAAAGAAACCAAAAAGCCTGTTGCCGTTACTTCTAAAAAGGAGAAAGAGAAGCCGTTGGTGTTGGTGTTGGATAAATCGAAGGAACAGGGCATTTTTGCGAAGGTTCCGGGTGTGCTCCGAAACGCCACACCGGGTTTGTACAAATTGGTTTTGGTGATGGGCGATGATGAGGAGACGATCTGTCTGGTACGTGGAAATGAACGGCAGTTGAATCACTATCTGAATCGGTCTTTACTCTTGGAAGGGAAGAAATATTGGGCCAAGGATGTAGAGTGGCCTATCTTGAATGTGAGCAAGATCTATTTGAATCCCATTATAAAAGAGTAAGTGGATTGGCCATGAAGTGGCTAGCTGATTTGCTTTATCCGCGCCAGTGCTTTGGTTGTGGTGCTTCTGCACCACAAGATTTTCGTTATTTTTGTTGGGATTGTTGGGCGGATATTCAGCCGCTTGAACCTCCGTTTTGTCATCGATGTGGGGATCCTGTTTCGGGTGCTGTGGAGCATGAATTTGTCTGTTACGCCTGTTCTGCAACACCGCCGTTTTTTACTTTTGCTCGTTCTTCCACTCGGTACGCCGGGTTGGTGCGGGATGCTTTACGCCATTTGAAATATGAACAAGCCCTTTGGTTGGCGCCCGATTTGGCTCAGTTGCTTACCGCTACTGTTCGTTCGGAATATCATAAAGAAGCATTTGATGTGGTTGTTCCCGTTCCGCTTCATGCAATGCGCCGAAGAGAGCGCGGTTTTAACCAGTCGGGCTTACTTGCGCAAGCCTTAGCACAGCAACTGGAAAGCACTTTTATGCCCCGTGTTCTAAAACGAATTCGACCAACCATTTCGCAAACGAATTTGACAGCTCGCGATCGGCTTAGTAACGTATCGGGAGTTTTTCAAGTGAAGAAAAGTCGCGCAATCGTCGATCGTAAGGTTTTGTTGGTTGATGATGTGATGACCACAGGTGCAACAGTAAATGCCTGTGCAAAAGAGCTAAAGAAACATGGAGCAACGTCGGTACATGTAATTACGGTAGCACGCGGTTAATAATGAGGATTTAATTATGGCACTATTTGGAAGCAAAAAAAAATATTCGACAATTATTGTAAAAAAACGAGAAGTACCCGATGGGCTTTGGACCAAATGTCCTTCGTGTGATGAGATTGTGTACAAGGACGAGATTGCTTCAAACATGGAAGTGTGCACAAAATGTGGACACCATTTTACACTTCCACGCCAAGATCGCATCGATTTGCTTTCAGATAAAGGTACCTTTTCCGAATGGGCAAAAAATATTTCATCGGTCGATACCCTCGGCTTTACCGGCAAACTTTCATATATCGACAAGCTTGAAGCCAACAAAAAGAAGAGCCATTGGGACGAAGCCATTACGGTGGGTGGATGCACCTTGAATGGGCAAAAAATAGGGTTAGGTGTAATGGACTTCTCCTTTTTAGGTGCCAGTATGGGCAGTGTTGTTGGCGAACGTGTAACCTATCTTATTGAACGTTGCACCAAAGAGCGCAGACCTGTTGTTCTCTCTTGTGCCTCGGGTGGAGCTCGAATGTACGAAGGTCTATTAAGCTTGATGCAAATGGCAAAAACCAGTGCAGCATTAGCACGGCACGCCGAGGCTGGGTTGCCCTATATTCCCATCTTAACCCACCCAACCATGGCTGGCGTAATGGCCAGCTTTGCCACACTGGGTGATGTAATCGTGGCAGAACCAGAAGCCCTTATTGGATTTGCCGGACCGCGCGTCATTAAAGAGACCATTCAGCAAGATCTGCCAGAAGGATTCCAACGCTCAGAATTTTTACAAGAGCACGGCCTGATTGATATGGTTGTTCCGCGGCAACAGCTTCGTGAACGAATTATTTTACTCCTCGAGTATCTTTCACCCGATGCCACCGCATAACGAATCGTTCGAAAAAGAGCTCTTTGCTCGAACCGCACTTGGAATTAAACCCGGGCTAGAAAAAATATTGGCTCTGCTTGATTCATTAGGAAATCCGCACCAACAATTAGCCGTTATTCACGTGGCCGGAACCAACGGGAAAGGGTCGGTTTGTGCGATGCTCGAATCGGTTTTGCATGCATCTGGATTCAAAACGGCTCTATATACCTCTCCTCATCTACTCGCTTTCTCCGAACGGTTTCAGATAAACCGAAAACCCATCTCTTCCAAAAAGTTAAAGCAGTATCTTTGTAAAATCCAAACAGCAGATCACGCACTTGGAGATCGTCCCGCAACTTTTTTTGAAATTTCAACAGCCCTTGCTTTTCAATATTTTGCAGACGAACACGTTGATCTTGCCATCATCGAAACAGGAATGGGCGGGCGATGGGATGCCACCAATGTGGTGATTCCTCTGCTTTCAATTCTAACCCGAATTGATCTCGATCATGCGCAATATTTAGGTGCAGATATTAAAAAAGTTGCGGCCGAAAAAGCAGGCATTATTAAGCCCGGGCGACCCGTCGTCTCTGCGCCACAAAGCGATGAGGTTTGGGCTGTTTTAGAACAAGCCGGCGAACCCCTCTTAAAAAGCGAAGAACTTGTTTCCATACTAAAAATTGCAGCACCACAAAAACTAAAAATAGAAACCCCTTCGGAAAATTTACCCCCCATAAACCTTCCCTTATATGGAGCTGCCCAGCGTGAAAATGCTGCACTTGCAGTGGCCGCACTCGATTTGCTTGGTTCGATGCTTGAATTTGAACCCACCTATAAAAAAGGGCTGGAATCGGTCATCTGGAAAAGTCGTTTTGAACGTATCCAAAAAGATCCGCCCATCATCATCGATGGAGCACACAATCCCGCAGCCGCACAGGCATTGGTTCAAACCCTTAAAGAAATATACCCAAACCATCAAATCGGTTTTATTCTTGGGTTCTTTGCCGACAAAGAGATTCTGAGCATTTTAAAAACCATTCAGCCCGTCAGCTCTACAGCATGGCTTATTCCCCTAAACGAAAACAGATCTGCTGATGTGTCGGACCTGTCTGCTCAGGCAAAATCAATTGGACTTCAAGCAACCGCAACCAGCGCCTTAGAAGCGTGGGATGCGGCGCAGAACTGGCTTAACGACCGGCCGCGACGTTTGCTCTGCATAACCGGCTCGCTGCATCTTCGCTCGGTTTTGGGCCTCGAGTAGCGCACGCTCGCAACTGCCACGAACACTCGGGTCGTACCCGATAAAATTTGTATCATAATCGGATGCTTCGGGGTAGCCGTCATCCACAAATATTTGAGTTGGTGTTTTTCTTTTCATGCCGCACATTCTTCGCTCTTTGTGTTACAAATTGATGAGCATTTCGTGAGAGTTCGTTTAGAAAAAAGATTTGATCGACATCGTTTGTCTCGCCCATTACATTTTGCTTTTGGTGCAAAACAAAGGAGAAAAGCAATGATTAAACATGTGGTTATGTGGACGTTAAAACCCTCTGTTTCAGAGGAAGAAAAGATGCAAATTAAACAACAGCTAGAAGCACTAAAAGGGGTTGTTCCAACCCTGAAAGAGATTGAAGTGGGTGTAAATATTCAGAACAAACCCGCTTCGATGGATTTGGTTCTCGTCTCTACATTTGATTCAATCGAAGATCTTCAAGCATACGCCAATCACCCAGCGCACCGCAACGTTGTCGACTTTGTTGTCCCCCGTGTTGAAAAAAGAGCCGTGGTTGACTATCAGCTTTAAAAAAAACTTGATTTGTTGGGGTGGATTTCTTGGATAAAAGTTCGGTTAAAAATGAATAGGAGTTGACTCTTTTGGTTGCTTTGTTAAAAATGGATTCTTTCAATTGTGTATCGCTTTATTTGTAAGGGAGAACGGAGTATGGCTAAGAAGAAATATGTTTATTTTTATGGTGTGTCAAAAGAGTTGACGGAGGGAGATGGCGGGATGAAGGCTATTCTCGGTGGAAAGGGTGCAAATCTTGCGGAGATGGCGAAAGCACTTTTACCCGTGCCCCCTGGGTTTACGATTTCGACAGAGGCTTGTGCGTATTATGTGAAAAGTGGGGGCGATTTTTCACCTGAAATGGAGCGTCAGATTAAGGCACAGTTGAAAAAGCTGGAAAAGCATATGGGTAAAAAGTTGGGGGATCCAAAGAATCCGTTGTTGGTTTCTGTGCGTTCGGGTGCTGCGGTTTCGATGCCAGGGATGATGGATACCGTGCTTAATTTGGGGCTAACCGATAAGTCGGTGCTCGGGTTTATTGAGCAGACGGGGAATGAACGAACGGGCTGGGATTGTTATCGACGTTTTATTGATATGTTTGGTGATGTGGTGATGGGACCTGAGACGGGGTTGACACATCATGATTTTGATGCCGAGCTTACGGCGATTAAGAAAAAATATAAAGTGAAGGATGATACGGATTTAACGGCAGAACAGCTGAAGGAGTTGGTCGCCATTTATAAGAAGGTGTATCAGCGGAAGGTGAAAAAACCTTTTCCTCAGGATCCGATGCAACAGTTGGATTTGGCTATTCGTGCGGTGTTTGGATCGTGGAGTTCTGAGCGTGCGGAGAAGTATCGTCAAATTAATAAGATTGATGGCTTGTTGGGAACTGCGGTAAATATTTGTTCGATGGTGTTTGGGAATATGGGGGCTGAGTCGGGGACGGGTGTGGCGTTTACGCGTGATGGCGGTACGGGGCATAGCGAACCGATGGGCGAATATTTGGTTGATGCGCAGGGCGAGGATGTGGTGGCTGGAATTCGGACACCGCGACATTTGTCAGATATGCCGAATGAGTCGTCGCCAGTTTGGAAAAAGGCACACACACAATTGATGCGTATCATGGCGCGCTTGGAAAAGCATTACAAGTATCCGCAGGATGTAGAATTCACGGTTCAAGAGGGAACGCTTTTTATGCTTCAAACGCGAAATGCGAAACGTACGGGGCTTGCGGGAGTTCGTTGGGCGGTTGAGATGGCTACCGGAAAAGATGCCTATACCGGCGAGGCTCAGCCCAAGATTTTGACGCAAAAAGAGGCGTTGAAAACCATTACGGGCGGCGATCTTGAACAGTTACTTTTCCCTATTTTTGACATTGCAGCAGAGAAGAAGGCGCTTTGTGTAACCCAAGGGTTGCCTGCAGGTCCAGGGGCTGCTGTTGGTAAAATTATGTTTCATGCGAAAGATGCGGAAGCTTTGATTAAGAAAAATCCCTCAGAAAAGATCATTTTGGTGCGCCAAGAGACCAGTCCCGAAGACGTAGGTGGAATGTGGGCTGCTCAGGGTGTGTTGACTTCGACAGGGGGAATGACATCTCATGCCGCTGTTGTGGCGCGGGGATGGGGAAAATGTTGTGTTTGTGGAGCTGGTGATCTTCGGATTGATGAGAAGAAACAACTCTTATGTGTTGGAGATTTAACCCTGAAGCAGGGCGATTGGATTAGTCTGAATGGTTCGACGGGAAAGCTTTATGTTGGAAAGTTGCCAACGCAGGTTAGCCCGGTGATTGCAGCTGTTGTTGAAAATAAGGCAGCCGCAAAGAAGGATCCTATTTATAAGATGTATATGCAGATTTCGAAGTGGTCAGATCAGTTTAGAAAACTGAAAGTTCGCACAAATGCCGATACGCCAAATGATGCCAAGGCGGCGCGCTCTTTTGGAGCCGAAGGCATCGGGCTATGCCGAACCGAGCATATGTTCTTCGAGGGCGATCGAATTTGGGCCATCCGAGAATTTATTCTTGCTGAAGATGAAAAGGCACGGAAGACAGCTTTGGCTAAATTATTGAAACATCAGCAAAAAGATTTTGAAGGGATCTTTAAGGCGATGAATGGGTTGCCCGTAACGATTCGGCTTCTTGACCCGCCATTACATGAGTTTGTTCCCCATTCTCGAAAGGATCAGCAAGAGATGGCGAAGCGGCTTGGTGTTTCGCTTAAGCGGGTTTCGGATCGTGTGACAGAGTTACATGAATTTAATCCTATGTTGGGGCATCGGGGCTGTCGCTTGTCGATTACTTTCCCTGAGTTGTGTGTGATGCAGACGCAAGCAATTATTCGTGCAGCATGTAAAGTGGCGAAGGCAAAAAAACCGATAAAGGTACTTCCCGAAATTATGATTCCTTTGGTAGGAACAAAGGCCGAGCTTGATTTCTTGGAAAAAATTGTGCGCAAAAATGCCGATGCTATTATTGAGAAAAATAGTAGTAAAGTGAAATATATGGTGGGAACCATGATTGAAATTCCGCGGGCCGCTTTAACGGCAGATGAAATTGCGGAGACGGCCGAGTTCTTTAGTTTCGGAACCAACGACTTAACCCAAATGACATTCGGCTTTAGTCGTGACGATATTGGAACTTTCTTGCCTGATTATTTGAACGCAAAGATTTTACAGTCCGATCCGTTCCAGCATTTGGACCAAAGTGGAGTGGGGCAACTTGTGAAGCTTGGTGTTGAACGTGGCCGAGAAACACGACCTAAGTTGAAATGTGGTATTTGTGGTGAGCATGGTGGAGATCCCGAAAGCGTGAAGTTCTGTGCAAAAGTGGGGCTTGATTATGTGAGTTGCTCGCCGTACCGGGTTCCGATTGCTCGATTAGCTGCGGCACAGGCCGTTATTGGCTAGGTTAAATCGTGCCACAGAAACGGGCAAATCCTTTGCCCTTTAAAATGTGGCACGTTCCATCATTTCCAGAACGGTATATTTTTAACCACGGAACACACCGAACACACGGAAACCAGAACGGTATTTTTTTTAACCACGAAAAACACTAAACACACGAAACTTGGGGCGGTATTTTTTAATGTCCAGAACGGTATTTTTTTAATTAAACACT
>Ga0256827_10000719_pt1 | contig 20841 bp, 20 predicted proteins | sample CV84metaG_FD_185977 | JGI IMG/M metagenome (GOLD analysis project Ga0256827, IMG submission 185977) | Hydrothermal vent microbial communities from East Pacific Rise, Pacific Ocean - CV84 | ecosystem: Environmental > Aquatic > Marine > Hydrothermal vents | place: Pacific Ocean: East Pacific Rise... | reverse complement strand
TTCTCTGGTTTTATCTGCTTCATAGACAAGGGCTAATCGTACAAACCCTTCTCCTTGTCCCTCTCTACCCAAGAATGAACCAGGGATGACTTTTAGATTGTATTCTCTATAGAGTCGGGTTGTAAACTCTATCTCATCTTCTACTTTTAGCCATATATAAAAAGTAGCCTCTGGTGGGGTTATACCTAAAACCTCTTTAGCAATTTCAAAGTTTTTGATATATTTGGCTCTAAATGCATCAACATGGTCTTGGTCTGCCCATGCCACAGCTGAAGCGTGTTGTAGTGGAAGAGGGGAGGCACACCCTACATAAGTTCTGTAGGTCATGTACTCTTTTAATATTTTGGCATCTCCAGCAATAAATCCACTTCGTAGTCCAGGAGCAGAAGAGCGTTTTGAGATAGAGTTGATGACCAAGATATTTTTAAACTCACTATTTCCAACTTCTATACTCGCATTGAGCAAAGAGGGGAGAGGTTTATCTAAATAGAGGTCAATATAACACTCATCATTTAATAGTACAAAATTATGCTTTAGTGCTAATTTAACCCAATTTTTTAGCTCATCTATTAAAATAGTTGATGAGGTTGGATTGTTTGGAGTATTGATAATAACTAAATCACATCGCTCTAAATCCTCTTCTGCAATAGTAGGTTGAAAGTTGTTCTCTCTAGTCAAATTCATGTATATAACTTCTGAACGAGTAGCTTTAGCTGAACCTTCATATATCTGATAAAAAGGGTTAGGGTATGCCATTACAGAGTTTTCTATGTCATGTAGCAAAAATTGAGGAAAGTTAAAGAGTACTTCACGCGTTCCAAATGTTGGAATAATCTCTGCTTGATTAAGTGTCAACCCAAAACGTTTTTTAAGATAAGTTAACATCCCTTCTCGTAAAACAAGTTCTCCAGATGTTTTTGGATATTTATTGAGTAGTGTGGCTGTTGAGCTAAGTTCATCTAGAATAAATTGTGGTGTCTTAAATTGTGGTTCGCCAATGGTCAAACTCAAAGGAGTATACTGATTGGTTGGTTCTATTGGTTCTAAGAGGTTGTTGAGTTTTTCAAATGGGTAGGTTTCAAAGTTCACGATATAATATGCCCTAATTTTTTAGAGGATTATATCAAAAAGAATATAAAGTCAAGTAAAATTATTTACTTGACTTTATATTTCTTATTTGTCACAACCTGCAATGGTTTTGGCATCTTTTAATTTTTTGTAGTTATCGTTATGTAGTACCGCAGGTTTTAAATCTTTACAGTCCACTGTTGTACATGGAATAGTTTCAGCCATAGGAATTTCAATGAATTCCTCCCCTTCAGCCTCTTCTAAATCATCGAAGTTACAAGTTTTCCCCTCTTTTAGTTTGGGGTCTTTTTCTACAGAAGTGGTTCCTGATTCAATTTTAATCTCAGGTATTATCTCGATAACATCCTCTTTATCTACATTTTTACTGGTAGGTAGTTTTGTTGCATCTGCATAAGCATAAGGTGTTAATGTAATTAACAAAAATATACTTAGTTTAAAGCATTGTGAAATGGTGGTCTTCATAATCGATTCCTTTGTAATGAATTAATTCAAAAAGTAAAAATTAACATTTATTCATACAAATTAATACCTTATCACGATTAAAGTATAAAAAATATCAAATAAATGCCAAACTAAATAATACTTTTAAGATAATCATATTACACTATAAATAATTAAATCTAGGAGAGAATTATAATGAATAAAGTAACCTTACTTTTTTTGGTGCCCGTAATGATGTTTGCTGGAGAGTTAAAAGATACCCTTCTTAAGGCAAAAAGAGAGCATAAACCAATAATGGTCTATGTCAAAGCTGAATCTTGTCAATTTTGTGACAAAATGAAAAAGAATACACTGAGTGATCCAACGGTTCAAAACAATATTAGTGACTTTTTATTTGTTGTTGCAGATAAAAATAGTTTGGATGCAAAAAAGTATCTACCTTCAACACGATATACCCCAACAGTCTACTTTATCTCTTCAAAGTTTAAAGTGGTTAATACTGTAAAAGGTTACTTGGGTAAAGATGATTTTAATCTCTGGGTTGATGATAGTAAAGCAAAGCTAGGAATGACTGGTCATTCTCAAAATGCTGAAGCGGTTGTATCTACAACACAGAGTGATATTTGGATGTATGATATGGAGTCAGCAAAAGATTATGCCACTCAAACGGGAAAACAAATTATGGTTTATATTGATAAGTCAAACTCAAAGTGGTCAAGGAAGATGAGACAAAATACATTTACCAGTGATAGTGTTAAAGAGGCTCTCTCTAATTTTGTATGGGTAAAGATTCAAAAAGATAGTGCAGAGGCAAAAAACTACAATTTTACTCCTAAATATGCACCAAGTGTCTATTTTTTAAGAGCTGATGGAAGAACTTTAGCTGTAGCTGAAGGGTACTTTGGAGATAAAGATTTTTTAAAGTGGGTTCGTTACGCAAAGTCTAAAATATAGAGAAGAGTGGTGGGTTGCTTTTTCTGCAACCCTTTCTATCTAAAGTCCTGTATTACAAGATGCAATATCCCCACTCTTAATACCTTTTCTAAACCATTCAACTCTTTGAGCAGATGAGCCATGAGTAAAAGCATCTGGAACGACATAGCCTTGTGCTTGTTTTTGTAACGTGTCATCTCCAATAGCTGATGCTGCTTGTAATGCTTCTTCTACATCTCCTTGCTCTAGGATATTAAATCGTTTATGTGCATGATGTGCCCATACACCTGCATAACAGTCTGCTTGAAGCTCTACGCGAACTTGTAGTTGGTTTGCTTGTGCCTCTCCACGAACTTGTTGTTTCATCTTCTGTACTTTGTTGAGTGTTCCTTCCATATTTTGAATATGATGTCCTATCTCATGTGCCAATACATAAGCTTGTGCAAAATCCCCTGTAGCATTATGACGAGTGGCTAGCTCTTTAAAAAATCCTAAGTCTAAGTAGACTTTTTTATCTGCAGGACAGTAGAATGGCCCCATTTGTGCAGAGGCATGACCACATCCACTTTGTGTTGAACCGCGATAGAGTACCATCTTCGGCTCTTTGTAAGTCGCTCCATGTGCTTTAAAGATATCGTGCCAGACATCTTCTGTATCTCGTAGAACTGTCGATATAAAACGAGCCTGTTTATCATCAACTTTTTGGTTGACCTGTGTGGTTGTGCCTCCTCCTGTCATAGAGGACAATGGGTTAAATCCAGAGAAATAAGCTACGGCTCCTAGACCAATAACTGCCCAGCCAAATTTTGTTTTTAATAGAGGTTTAACCAGTGGCCATAAAAACATCATGGTTCCCATAGATGGCATACCTCTCATACCTCCACCAGAGCTACCACTACTACCTCTTCTATCCTCTACATTACTACTTTGATCACGATCTTCCCATCTCATATAGGCTACTCCGTTATTTTTTGATAAATTATACCACAAGTAAAATTTGACTACAATATTAATAATTGTTTTATAATTAGGAGTTCTATGTGTCTTTAGCGTTAGCACGAAAATATCGCCCTGCATCATTTGATGATCTTATTGGTCAAGAGGCTGTCTCTCAGACATTGAGCTTGGCTCTTGATAGTGACAGATTGTCTCATGCCTATCTTTTTTCAGGTCTACGAGGCTCTGGAAAAACCTCGACAGCTCGAATATTTGCTAAAGCTTTGCTTTGTGAAAAGGGTACAACCTCACACCCTTGCGGGGTATGCTCTCACTGCATAATGGCTCTTGAATCTCGACATATGGATATCATTGAGATGGATGCCGCCTCAAATCGGAAGATAGATGATATCCGTGAGTTGATAGAGCATACCAAGTATAAACCTTCAACTGCACGTTATAAGATTTTTATTATTGATGAGGTTCATATGTTGACAAAAGAGGCATTTAACGCCTTACTTAAAACATTAGAAGAGCCTCCCGCTTTTGTAAAGTTTATCTTGGCAACTACTGATCCACTAAAACTTCCTGCTACTATTCTTAGCCGAACGCAACATTTTAGATTTAGGAAAATATCTCAAGGGGTACTGGCTAAACATTTAGCACATATTTTAAACTTAGAGGGGGTAGGGTATGAGCAGAATGCATTGGATATTATCGCCCGTTCAGGAGCAGGAAGTGTAAGAGATTCCCTTACCTTATTAGATCAGGCAATTGTCTACTCTAAAAACTTTATTGATATCTCAACAGTTACAAATATGTTGGGGATTATTGAACCTTCTGTATTTGAAACACTTATTGAAAATATTTTAGCAAAAGATGAAGCAAATATTTTAAATTTTATTCGTGAGGCGAGTGAATTTGAAGCTGAGATGGTTATTGATGAGATGATGCTCTACTTAAAAGAGATTCTCCTTAGCGGTTCAAATAAGATAACTCCTCTGATTATCGAGAGGTTTTTTAGAGTTTTAGCCGAATCTAAATCACTATTAAGCATAGGAAGTGATGGAGAGTTTGTTCTCTCTTTAACACTATTTAAAATGATGGAAGCTCTACAGATACAAGATATAGATAGTATGATACGTACTTTAGAGGGTGAGCTAAGAGGGGTTGATATTAATAGAAATCAGTCAGCAACTCTTAGTAGTTTAGAAAAACCTGAACCCGTGGTAGAGAGTAAAGACACCCCCCCTGTTGATGAAACACCTGCTCCTATTATTAAGGAGGTAGAGAAGAAGCCCCCCCTTAATAGAGGAGAACAACTATTTAAAGAGCTGGTTGCTAAGATGTATGATCGAAATTATGAACTTGGAGAGTGTTTTCAAAACTCTATATCATATGTATCTTTTGATAAAGGTCGTTTAACATGGGAGTCTTCAGCATCTAAAGAAGAGAAAATTTTACTTAAAAATAATTGGAGTCTTATTCGAATGTTTATGCAAGAGCTTTTTGGTTTTGAGACTAAAATTAAAAATATTGCAAAGGATTTACCCTCCTCACTAAAAGAACCAATACCGATAGTTAATAGTTTTAGTTCTCCATCTGAATTTATAGAACCTATCTCTATGGTAGAGGATGAAATCTTAAATCAGGGCATACCTATAGAGCAGTATGATACTCAACCTCAACCTCAATTTCAAGAAAATGATGAGATGCCGATGAAAAGCTCTTGTGTTGCACCCAGTGATGGTGGTGTTGAGTCTGCAAAAGAGAAAGATGAACGAACTATATTAGATGAACCAATGGTTGCAAAAGCATTAGAGCTATTTGCACCAAAAACGGTTAGAGTCAAAAGAAAAGGCTAGGGGGAAGAAAAAATGTTACTTGCAGATATAGGAAATACCCGTGTTCATATCTATGATGGAGAAGAGGTCATACATCTTTCTCATGATGAGGCGATAGAGCTTTATTCTGACCAAAAACTCTTTTATATTACAGTAAAGCATCAACTTAAATATAAGCTAGAGTATTTGGGGAATTGGGTTAATGCTTCGAATAAAATGGTTCTAAAAAAATCATATAATACGATGGGAATAGACCGAAAAGCGTTATGTTTATCTAAAAGAGATGGTGTTTTTGTGAGTGCAGGTTCTGCGATTACTGTTGATGTTGTTGAAGAGGGTATTTATCAAGGAGGTTTTCTTCTTCCTGGGATTAGAGCTTACTTAAAGGCTTATGCTTCTATCTCTCCTGCATTGGATATTGAATTGAAGAGAGATGTTCTTTTAACTCAACTACCTCAGACAACTAAAGATGGGATAAGCTATGGTATACTTTCGTCGATAAAAATGCTCATAGAAAAACATCAATCAGATAAACAGCTCTATATATCAGGGGGAGATGGCGAGTTTCTTGCCTCGTTTTTTGATAACGCTATTTTTGATGAGACTCTGATTTTTCAGGGCATGAAAAATGCATTAAACAGTGCAGATGAAAAGGTATAAAATATGTTAACAGTAGCACTTCCAAAAGGGAGAATTGCAGAGGAGACTTTGGCAATCTTTGCCGAAATTTTTGGTGGAGAGTTTAAGTTTGAAGGGCGAGAGCTTATTATGGAAGTGGGAGATTTCCGTTTTCTAAATGTACGAAATCAAGATGTACCAACTTATGTAGAACATGGTTCTGCTGATATTGGCGTTGTAGGGCTAGATGTTATTACTGAAAAAGAGCTTGATATTGTAAAGCTGTTAGATATGCAGATGGGTAAATGTAAGGTTTCGATTGGGATTCGTAATGAAGATGAGCTTGATTGGAGTAAACCTAATATAAAAATTGCTACTAAAATGGTTAATATTACAGAGCAGTATTTTGCGAAAAAAGCAGTAGGTGTTGAGATTATTAAGCTTTATGGTTCAATTGAATTAGCTCCTTTGGTTGGTTTGGCAGACGCTATTGTTGATATTGTAGAGACAGGGGCAACAATGAAAGAGAATGGTCTGAAAGTAGCCGAAGATATTATGGACTCTTCTGTACATTTAATTGCTAATAAAAACTCCTATTATGCTAAAAAAGACGAGGTTCTCTCTCTTTACGAGAAGATAGATGCCGTGGTGCAGAGCCGTGTCTAATGCCCTTGATTTATATGCAAAGGTCGAAGATTTATTAGGAGTTACAGAGGTTACTCCTGTGTTAAATAGCTATTATTATGAGACACTTGATGAACTCTCTTTTAAGACACTACTTGATGTTGGATGTGGCTCAGGGGGATTTTTAGCAGAATTTTCTACACGTTATCCTGCTGTTGAAGCAAAGGGAATTGATTTAAGTCCTATTATGGTAGAGATGAGTCAACAAAAAGGGCTTAATGCTCAATGTATTGATTTATGTAAGGTCGATGGTAAATATGATGTAATTACTGCTATTTTTGATATGGTTAACTATCTTGATGAAAAAGAGATGAGACGCTTTTTACGCTGTATCGAAGAGCATTTAGAAGAGGGTGGATATTTTATCTGTGATATAAATACGCTTTATGCCTTTAAGATAGTTGCCTCAGGCTCTTTTATAAAAGACGGTGGTAATCGTTTTGTTACTATAGATAGTGACTATGTTGAAGAGGACTCTACTTATTATATGGATTTTACACTGTTTGAGAAAAAGGGAGAGTGTTTTGTAAAGTCACAAGATAGTATTACTCAGTATTTTTATACAGTAGATGAACTTAAAAAATTAACAAAAATGAAGCTTGTAAAGAAGATACCTATTGCTATTTATGGTGAGACAACTGAAAAATTCTTTTTGATATTTAAAAAGTAAGGAGGTCGGCTTTTGCCGACCACTGAAAGTTGTAATTATTTTTTAATCATTAATGATTACTTTTGCATACATACCTGGGAAGATATTTTTGTCGCCTCTATCAAAGGTAATACGCATTTGAATTTTATGTGTCATAGGATTTGCATCAGGAACAATAGCTTTAATTGTACCAATAGTCTTATACTTAAGCGATGGAATTTGAACAACAAGTTGTTGACCTACTTTTACTTTGGCAATGATACTTTCAGATACAGAGACATGAATCTCTAAAGATTCTGTATCGGTTAGCATAATGGTTAACATTCCGGGCATTACCATATCGCCTGGTTTAATATTTCTTCGTACCACAATTCCATCAGATGGGGCTTTCATCTTTAGGTAGTTAAATATACTTGCCATCTGTTTCGCTTTTATGGAGGCCTGTTGTACCATAACTTGTGCAGAATCTAGCATCGCTGAGACATTTTCAGCTTGTGCATCAAGGTCATCAATATCCATCATGGGCATTTTTTTACGCTCTTTTAGTCGATTTTTACGTTTATTGATATTCTCTAAACGTTTTCTCCAGAACTCAACCACAATTTTTGACTGTTCAAGCATTAAATCTGCTTGAGATTTCATAATGTCAAACTCAGCAGACTCCATTTCGTAAAGTTCATCCTCACGTTTAACTTTGTCTCCAACCTTTACAAATACTTTTTTTATATAACCCATATATCTACTACCTATCATCTTTTGCCCATCAGAGACAACAGTACCTGTAATGGTAATGTTGTCCGCTTTAAGTGTCATGATGAGTAGAAAAGTTACAATTAATGCTTTTTTCATTTCTGTCCTTTTTTGATGATGTCTAAATTACCATTTACGTACATTGATATGACACTTTAAACACTGTTGTGAAACTTTACTGTATGCTTGAAGAGCTTGAACTGCATCTCCATCTTCGAAACGCTCTTCTATATCTTCTGCTTTTTTAACAATTTTCTTTTTTATCTTATTTGTCATCTTTAAATTATTGTTTAACCACTTCTCATAAATGTCTGTTGTTTCCACCTCTGATTGTATCTGACGTACCTTTTTTATGGTCTCTTTGAGCGTTTTTGTACCATCTTTTACTATGTCGATATTATTATAAAAGAAGCCAGTTTGAATATCTTGCATTGCTTGAGCCATTTTTTGCATATCTAAGATTCTATCTGCCTGAGTGTAAGGGGTTGCTGAAGCAAAAGTTGCTAGTATTACGGGTGTGATTAGTAGTTTTTTCATACGTTTGTATCCTTTTTATTTAACTTATTAATCTTATTGTAACAGATTATCTTTACAGATTCTCTTTAATTTGTAAAATGGGAATTTATTCATTCCTTTGATAAACATTATACTTTTTAATTATTTTTTTTTATATAATTTAAGTATCTTTTCAAATAATAATTGATAGAATCCTCTCATAACAACAAACGAAAAGGACTTTCCCTATGAAAAAAATTGTAATTATGAGTGCCATCACAGCAGCTATGTTAACCACAGCGTCAGCAGACTTCTCTTTTGGAGATATGTTTAAAGATATGAAAGATGCAGCTACATCTATGAGTAAAGATGCTAAAGATTCAGTAGCATCTATGAAAGATGGTGCAGTTGAGACTTCTAAATCAGCAGAGAGAACAGTAACCAATGTTAGTTCTGATATGAAAGACTCTTCTGTAAAAGTATCTGATGATCTTAAAACAGCTGAACTTGCAACCTCTAAAGATTCAAGAGATTCAGTAGTTGAGCTTGCAGAAGATACAAAAGACTCTATTACTAATACAACAAAAGATCTTAAAGACTCTTCAACAATTGCTTCTAAAGATATGAAAGACTCTGCAATTGCGGTTTCTAAAGATGTTAATGATGCAACTAAAACAATCTCTGCTGATACTACTAAAAATGTAACAACTGTCTCTAACGATACAACTAAAAATGTATCAACAGTATCTAATGACACAAGAGACTCTGTAAAAACTGTTTCTAGTGACACTAAAGATTCTGTAAAAACTGTTTCTAATGATATGGATGATACAGCGAAAACAGCATCTAATGACGCTACAACTTCAGTTAAAACTGTTTCTGATAATGCTAATGACAGTGCTAAAACAGCATCTAATGATACAAGAGACTCTGTAAAAACTGTTTCTGATAATGCTAATGATGCATCAAATACAGCATCTACAAATGTAAAAGATAGTGTTGAAGATAAAAAATAATCTTTTATCTATCTATTGATGAACTGCCAAAAAGGTAGTTCATCTCTCTCCTCTTCTAAGTTTTTTTGTTTATTCCCTCTCTTTTTTATATTTTATATAACTATTAATTAATTAAATTTATAATCAATTCTTTTTGTAAATATATAGAAAAAATTATTAAAAAATATTTATTAAAGTATTGTTTTATCATTAAAAAAATTAATTATTTTTAAGTATTTTTTAAAAAATTTAATGATAATATCTCATTATTAAATAAAAGGATTGTGATGAAAAAAATTACACTTGTCTCTGCGGTAACCGCAATGATATTAACTACAGCTTCAGCAGATTTTAGTTTTGGAGATATGTTTAAAGACATGAAAGATGCAGCAACCTCTATGAGTAAGGATGCTAAGGATTCAGTTGCTTCTATGAAAGATGGTGCTGTTGAAACTACAAAATCAGCAGAGAGAACCATTACTAATGTGAGTAGTGATGTAAAAGATTCTGCTGTAAAAGTTTCAGATGATTTAAAAACAGCAGAAGTAAACACAACATCTCATATTAAAGATAGTGTAACTGATTTAGGAGAAGATACTAAAGACTCAATTAAGAGTACAACGACTGATCTTAAAGACTCTGCAACTATTGCAACAAAAGATATGAAAGACTCTGCAATTACACTCTCTAAAGATGCAACAGAGACTACTAAAACTGTTTCGAATGATACGACTACGAATGTAAAAACAATTTCTAACGATACAACAACTAATGTCAAAACAATCTCTAACGATACAACAACTAATGTCAAAACAATCTCCTCTGATTTGAATAGTTCTGTATCAACCATTTCTAATAATGCCAATGATACAGCTAAAACTGTTTCAACAGATGCTACATCTTCGGTAAAAACAGTTTCAGATAATGCCAATGATACGGCTAAAACTACGACAAATGATGTAAGTGATTCTATAAAAACAGTCTCTGATGATACAACAGATGCTACAAAGAGTGCGACTACAGATGCTAAAGAGAGTGTGGATAAAAAATAATCTTATAGGAGTTGCTCTTCTATAGGCAACTCCACTCTTTTCCTTACTTTAAATATATCCGTCACTTTTTGTAGCTTTCTTTTTTTATCTCTCAAAAGCACTAATCTATCTTTATGCTATTCATCAAAAAATGTTATTATTGGTATTATTTTAAAACCAAAAAGGGATGATAATGAACAAAAAATATAGAATGTTACTATTGAGTATCATGCTGTTTCTCTTACCTTCGCTTCTGCTATCTGAAGGTAGTAAAAATCTTGCTGTTTTCTACACAGTTGATGGAAATATTGAAGCAAAGTACAACAAAATTGTTGCTGAAGAGTTACCAAAAATTGGCTTTAATTCTGCCGACCCACATCATAGAGTTAATGACCAATACAAGAGTAAATATGGCTCAACAACACTAGATGTTCTAAGCTTTTTACCTGTAGTCAATGACAACAATGTGATGCCTCTATTTAATATTGATCCACGTTTGGCAGGTTTTGCTCCGTTTAATATGTTGATTCATAAAAAATTAGACGAAGATGTTACTCATGTAGGACATTTAACTCCTGAGGCTATTTTAGATATTATTGGTATCTCTGATAAAGAGGTTCGAGAGAAGTTTATTGCTTCATTTAAGCCCCTTGATAAACTACTGGATAAAGAGTTTGGTAGTGATAAAAAATCATATAAAACTTATACAAAATTATCAAAAGACAATATGTTGAATTTTGAATATGAGTTTGAACGACCAGAAGATATAGATGATTTTGTAGATGAGTTTCAAAATAAGTTTGAGATGAGTTTTATTAACAAAGAGTATCTTATTGCAGGTTTTCATGATTTTATGGGAACAGATAATGGCGAAGATATTTTAGTGAATTATGATATCTTTTGGGGATACTCTTTATGTCATTTAGAGTACTCATACAATATGTTTGATAATAAAGGTGCAAGACCAGATGCGGGACTTTTTGCTCCATGTACAATGTATATGTATGTACGAAAAGGTTCAAATAAGCTTGTTGTTGGAATGCCAAAACTTGTAAATATTATGGATACTTTAGGGGTAAAAGAGCCTTCAAGAGTTGCTCTAGTTAAAAAACTTGATAGAGAGATACCTGAAATTTTAACAGCTTTTGGTATGAAAGCAGTAGAGAATGTAAACCCTCTAAAAGAGACTCCTAAAGAGAAGTTTAATCCTGCAGCCATTGCTGTCTCTTTGGCTAAAACAACTGAAAAGATTTTAGAGAAAAAAGAAGAAACTCCTGAAGTTACTAAAAAGGCGGAAGAGGTTAAAGAGATTAAAAAAGAGGTGGTTTTAGAGACTAAACCAACTGTTGCTGAGCCAAAAAATACCCAATCAATTGAGGCTAATGGTAAGTTGATTAATATTAAAATCCCTGAAGTTCCAAAAGTTCCTACTGCACTAAAAGTTAAAACCAATGGTCAAACATCAACAAGACGAGAGGGTGCTATTCAGTTCTCTAAACGTATGCCTCCTAATTATTTAACGAGTGAACAGCGTTATGGAAAAGATGGTAAAGGTGCATCTTTGACACAAAGTACGGCAACAGTTAAAGTAGGAGAGATGGATAAAGGCAGAATTTCTGCTTATCTAAGAGATACGTTGATTGATGTCGAAACAGCTAAAAAGAAACTGGAAAATGCAGGCTTTGAAGTGATTGCTGTGGCTCCTTTGGATAAAAAGAAAAAGCTTATTTCTGTTGTTTTTACCAATGAGGCACTTAAGAAGATAGCAGGAAAAACAAATCGTGGATTCTATGGAACCTTGAGACTTCTCATTGACCCTAAGAATAACCAAATTAGTATTACCAATCCTCTCTATTTAGGGAAAGCGATGATGCAAAATGATTTTGATGAAGAGGCTTCCAAAGAGATTTTATCAGCGTTAACCAAAGAGTTCTCAACAGCTAAAAACTCATTGGATAAGTTGAAATATCAGCTTCTTCCAAAGTATCAGTTTATGGATGGTATGCCATTCTATAAAGATATGGAAGTTGTAGCTAGAGGCGATGACTTATTGGAGAAAATTAAGAAGAAAAAGAATAAAAAACGTGTTGTTTTTGAGTTAAAATTGCCAAATGGTTCAACACTGTTGGGTATAAAACTTTCAAAGAGAACACGAAAATTCCCAAAAAGAATTGGAACAAATAATGCAGGAATGCTACCTTACCCTATTCTTGTAGAGAATGGAGAGGCAAAAATTCTTGAGCCAAAATACTACCTATCTTTAATGTATCCTCAACTAAAAATGGAAGAGTTTATGACAATTGCTACAGTACCTGGTGCGATTATAAAAGATTGTGGAAAGGTATTTAGATAGAATAAAAAATCTCTTAGGGCAGACCTATTCTGCCTTGAGTTTATAACGATGCTTCAATAAGCACCGTTTAAAGCGTAGAATAGAGGAACTATTTTTTCTTTGAAGCTTTCTCTTTGAGTAGAGCAAGTTTCATATCATTAAGTAGTGCCTCTTTTTGAAATAGTTTTACCTTCTCTTCAGAAATCTCTTTTGCTAGTTTTGCTAAGTTTAATTCCATCTCTTCAATAGTAATCTTTTTTATAGGCTCTTTGGCTATGACTACTTGAGTTGTTGATAGTGCTAAAATTGTTCCTAATGCTAGTGCTTTAATGGTGTTCTTCATTAATTATTTCCTTTTTATGTGTGTTGTATTTTATTTTTATTAAAGTTGCTCTTGAGCTTTTTTTAAAGCTTCAATAACTTGGTCAATGTTTGATTTTGGAATATGTACTTTCCACTCAGGTTCTGTAGCATCTGCTTTAAGATTAATTCCTATACTTGCTACACTTTCACTCTTCGCCCCATAAGGTTGGGCAATGGTCGTGACAGTTATCTTTCCTTTGGTTCCAGATAGTGTCATCTCATCAATAGGAGTTATAGTTCCACTCATGATATTCCTTATTGTTTAATTTTACAAAAAATTATATCATGATTTCAATGAATTGAGAAGTTTTTTACTTTACTTTTATCATATAAAACTGTTTTGAGCGACTATAGCTATCGCTCTCTCCTACAATAACAACAGCTCCATCCGTTGTACGTGTTAAGGCATGAGCAATATCTTTGTTTTTATCGCCATATAATTTTGACCAAATAAGTTTACCTTTTGAATCAAGAGCAATGATATAGTTATCAAAATCTCCTTTACCCATAGAGTTGGTTGTTCCTGCGACAAGATAGTTCCCATCTTTTGTCATAGTAATGGCATTACCTTCATCATAATATTTGAATCCATAAATTTTAAACCAAATAAGTTTACCATTTTTATTAAAGTACATAACCGCCAAATCGGTCTGTTCTGAGTTGTAAGAGCGAGTAGAGCCTGTTGCTACAAAACCACCATCTGGAGTAGGGGCTACAGAATTTATGATATCATGGTCATTTTGACCTAATGTTTTTGCCCATATTTTTTTACCATTTTGGTCAAGTTTCATAAAGAAAAAATCTGAATCTCCTGCACGATTGACTTCTCTTGCTCCTACCATCATAAAGTTACCATCGGCTGTACGTGTTAAGCTTTTTGCTTCATCATTACGCTTGCCTCCGATGGTTCTTTTTGAGATAAGGTTTCCATTTTTATCAAGAAGAATAATATAGATATCTTTATACCCTTTTTTTGAAAATGATTCACTGCTTCCTACTACCATAGCTCCACCACTATTGGTACCTGCAATCCCTCCTGCATATTCGTCTCTATCGCCACCAAATGCTTTTTCCCATAGGAGTTTTCCCTCTAAAGAGACTTTTGCTACATAGATATCTCTGTCGGCATTGTGGTTAAATGATTTTCCTGAACCTAAAACCAGTAGACTCCCATCTTTGGCACGGCTTATTGCTACACCTCTATCTGATTTTGCACCTCCTAAAAGCTTTCTCCATCGGGTTTGCCCCTCTACATTGATACGTGTTACACAGATATCAGAACGCTTTGCATTAAATGATTTGCACTCTCCTACCACAGCTGTATCACCATTCTCTAGCATAACTATGCCATTTGCTATATCATCATCCTCTCCACCATATATCTTTTGCCATACAGTTTCAAAAGCAGGTTTTATTTTAGCTGGCTTTTGTATTTTTGCATTGTCTGCAACAAGGTAGCTACTCGCCAGTGCCGATATTAAAAGTAGTTTACTACAAATTTTTATCATTTTTTTTCCTTATTATTTTTTCATCTATTATACTCTATCTAGATATATCTTATGTGGATAAGGGTTGTTTTCTTCTATTCTTATCGATTATGATTTTTTTCTATACATAAAAAAATAGAAGAGTAAAGTAGCATATTAAAATATAAAATATCAATCAAATAGTTTTTTAAGCTTTATGAGATAAGAAAAGTATATACTTTATCATAACTTATAATTAGGAATAGTAGATAATGAGACAAATTATTTTGATAATAGTGCTGATTTTTAGTACTAATATTTTTGCTTTGGATGTGAAGGATAGTAACACAACCGCTCATGAAACGGTTAAAAAAAAGAGCTTATCGGGTAAAAACTTGGTTGTTTTTATCAGTAATGGCGACTTGCAAGTGGCAGGAATGGGCTTGGGTATTGCTTTAAGTGGTGTAAAGCAGGGTGCAAATGTAACGGTAGTTATAGGTGCAAATGCTATTAAATATGCTCTGAATGATGGTGACCAAAATATCTATTTTGCAAAAGGAAGGACTCCACGAGCATTACTTCAAGATATCATTAAAGCGGGAGCTGATGTACAACTCTGTTCTGCTAATACCGATGAGATGAATTTGGATGAAGAGGATTTTGTGGAAGGGGTAAAAATTGTTATCTCTACCCAAATTTTTGCAAAAGTCTTTGAAGAGAAGACACGGGTAATAAGCTTTTAGAAGCTTATTACTAAAAGACACGACAACGACTTCCCATTCTTTCTGCAAACTCTTCTAAATCAAGTTCTTTATTTTCGTTATTATCTACCAACTCAAATTCACGCATAAGACGCATATTTTCTAAATCATTCTGTTCTATGGTTCCACTTTTATCACTATCAAATTTAGTAAAAATATCTAGACTTAATTCACAAGATTTTGCTTCCTCTTTTGAAAGTTTATGGTCTCTATTATTATCACACATTCCATAAGCGATATTAATTTGTGCCTCTTCTGGCATCTCTTTCTCAATAGTAAATTTCTGTTGTTTCCGAGGAGGGTCTATAAGTACTTTAAACTCCTCTATTGAGAGTAGTTCATCTCTATTTTTATCTGATTTTAAAAACTCATCTGAACTCATTCGACATTTATCAGAGGTAAACTCTACAAGTGTTATCTTTTTATTTTTATCTTTATCGCAAATACCAATCATTTGGTCGAGTTCATTAAATATTTCTACTTTTGGTGCTTTTTTTACATCGGAAATTTTAAAACTCTTTTTAGGGTCACTACTATACTCTAAAAATGTATCTGAGGTCATAAAACACTCTGCTCCAGTTAGCTCAATAAGTGAAATCTCTTTATCTTTATTCTTATCACACCCTTCAAGACTCTTTTTAAACTCTTTGACTCTATCAATAGGTTTTTTAACTCTATCTCTTGGAAATGGTGGTTGCATCATACCCATAGGTTGGCTCATTGATGCTAAAATCTCTTCACGAGTGATTTTCTCATCTTTGTCTCTATCCATTCGTTTTATAAATATTTGAGGGAGAGGGCAAGCTTTGTTCAGATTTTTTTGACTAAAGTTTCTGAAATCTTTCTCTATTGTGGTCTCTGTAAGTTCGATAATACCATTACCATCTTTATCACACTTCTTAATAAGACTTTCGGCACGTTTTAATTGCTCTTTCTCTTTCATCTCTTTTGAGAACTGTTTAAACTCTTGAAACGAAAGTCGTTTATCATGGTTTGTATCGTAGTTTTTAAAAACCTTTTCCGAGAGTTTCTTTTGCTCTTTCTCTAAATCAAAACTGTTGGGATTGGCACTCACTAGGGTTGTAAAGAGAAGAATATTTATATAAAGTCTGTTCATTTTTGCTATTCCTTATTAATTTCTACTATTTTACTCTCTTGATACTTTGAAAACCTTAATAATAAAAAATTAAATAATAAAAAATAAAAGCTTCTGTTATTTTTGGCTACAATTCTAAAAAAATGAGGAAACTACTATGTCTGCTCCAAAAGCAAAAAAAATTCCAAAAGAACTTATAACTCATAATCACAAACGAATTGATAATTACTACTGGTTAAATAATCGAGAAGATGAAGAGGTTATTGCCTATCTTAATGCTGAGAATACTTATACTCAAAATAAGTTAGAAGATACCCAAATACTCCAAAAAGAACTATTTGAAGAGATAACTGAAAAAATAGTCAAAGATGATGCCTCTGTACCCTATAAGATGAATGGGTACTGGTATTACACACGTTATGAAGATGGAAAAGATTATCCTATCCACTGTCGAAAAAAAGAGAGTTTAAAGAGCCAAGAGATTATTCTTTTAGATGTTAATATTTTGGCAGAGGGGCATAGCTACTACTCTGTTGCAGGGATGAGCATTAGTCCTGATAATAAGATGCTCTGTTTTGGTGTGGATAATATAAGTCGTCGTATCTATACGCTCTATTTTAAAAGTCTTGAGACCAATGAGATATTGAGTGAAACGATAAAACAGACCACAGGTGGTGCAACATGGGCAAGTGATAGTAAAACTATTTTTTATGCACAAAAAGATGAAGCTACTCTGCGTTCAAATAAGATTTTTAGATATGAGTTAGGGAGTTCCGATGAGGTTGAAATTTATCATGAAAAAGATGAAACCTTTGGGACTTATGTCTATAAAACAAAATCTAAAAAATATATTATTATCGGCTCTTATAGTACACTCTCTACAGAGGTTCAGTTTTTAAAAGCAGATACTCCTAAAGGAGAATTTCAGGTTTTTACACCTCGTGAAGCTGATTTAGAGTACTCGATAGAGCATTATAATGAGACTTTTTATATTTTGACAAATTTAAAAGCTAAAAACTTTAGATTGATGTATTGTGGTTTAGAAGAGACAAGTAAAGAGCAATGGATAGAGAAGATAGCCCATCGAGAAGATGTTCTGCTTGAAGATTTAGAAGTTTTTAATGACTTTTTGGTTTTAGAAGAGAAAAAAAATGGTTTAACTGAGATTTGTATTATGCGTCAAGATGATAATAGCTCTTACTATTTGGATTTTGGAGAAGAGAGTTACTCTGCCTACACCACAACCAATGTTGAGTTTGATACAGATGTTCTACGTTATGGTTACAGCTCGATGACAACGCCCTCTTCAACGCTTGAATGGAATATGAAAAGAAAAGAGAAAACGCTCCTTAAAGAGACAGAGGTGTTGGGGAGCTTTAATAAAGAGGATTATATATCCAAACGAATATGGGCTACAGGCAAAGATGGTGTAAAAATTCCTATCTCTTTGGTCTATAAGAGAGGTTTAGAGTTAAATGAAAACACACCTCTATTACAGTACGCTTATGGCTCTTATGGACACTCTATGGATGCCTACTTCTCTATAGCGAGACTCTCTTTGCTTGATAGAGGTTTTGTTTATGCCATTGCACACATTCGAGGAGGAGAAGAGCTTGGAAGAGGGTGGTATGAAGATGGTAAATTGTTGACAAAAATGAATACTTTTACCGATTTTATTGCCTGTTCGGAGTTTTTAATAGCAGAAGGTTATACCAGCAGTAAAAAACTCTTTGCCGAAGGAGGCAGTGCAGGAGGAATGTTGATGGGGGGTATTGTGAATATGCGACCTGATTTGTATCAAGGTGTTGTGGCACATGTTCCTTTTGTTGATGTGGTTACAACTATGCTTGACGATACAATTCCTTTAACTACAGGAGAGTATGATGAGTGGGGAAATCCTAATATTAAAGAGTATTATGATTACATGTTGAGTTACTCTCCTTATGATAATGTAGAGAGAAAAGCTTATCCGAATATGTTGGTCACAACAGGACTTCATGATTCTCAAGTTCAGTATTTTGAGCCTACTAAATGGGTAGCAAAATTACGTGATTATAAAACAGATGATAATCTACTGCTTTTACATATTAATATGGATACAGGACATGGTGGAGCCAGTGGACGCTTTGAGGCATTCAAAGAGGTAGCAATGGTTTACGCTTTTTTATTGAGTCTCCTCTAGGCTCTATTTTATTGAACAACTAAAAGGATTATAATGATAATAGTAATACATGGTTTTGGGAGTGCAGGAAAAGGTGGGAAAGCGATGCTGTTTCGAAAACACTTTAAGAGTCAGGGGTGTATTGCCCCTTCTCTTTCATATATACCTGATTTGGCTATAGATACTTTAGAGCAGTTAATTGAATCATCTAATGATAAAATAACACTTGTTGGCTCTTCTTTGGGGGGATATTATGCTATCTATTTGGCTGAGAAATATGGATTAAAAGCTGTACTGATTAACCCTGCTGTAGACTCTAGTAAGACACTAAAAAAACGTGTTTTAGAGATGAATGGAATGGCAACAAACTATCATGACAACTCACAATTTACTTGGAATATGAATCATGTAGAGATGTTAAAAGAGTATAGTGTTGATGAGGTTAAAAATGGAGAGTATCTTCTGTTGTTGCAGACAGGAGATGATGTCTTAGATTATAAAGAGGCTGTTGCAAAACTTCCTAATGCCAAAATGATTATAGAAGAGGGTGGCACTCATCCCTATGAGGGGATTGAGCGACACTTTGGAACAATATTAGATTTCTTTAAATAGAGGTTAGGCTACGGCTTTTGTCTTGTGTGGTAGTGAAGAGAGTGCAACTAATTTTAGTTCGATATCTCTACCCATAGCTCTCTCTGCTGAGTCGATAATAGCTCTAAATGTTACTAAGTCACTCTCTTCTGAAAAGAGTAGGGTATCTGCTCCATGGTCAAGAGCATCTAATAGCATTTTCCCTGCTTTCAAAGAGGCTAATTCTGGGTTGCTTTTAACCAAAGTTTGTCCTGCTAATCGTGTAGCACTTGGGAAGTTTATAAATGTTGCACCTATTGCTTCTACACTCTCTTTGGTACTTTTAAGAAGCTCTTTTTTATTTCGATTATTAACATAAAGAGCAATTTTATGCTCATGTAATGAGGCTGTATCTAGTTGGTTATTTCGTTTTTTTGCTACTAAATTACAGATTCTATCCATAATTGAAAGCTTTGTTGTTATTTTAACTTTAGATTTTAGCGTATTAATTATTTCACTATAATCCTCTCCATTGAGTAGATTATTTTCATACTCACAGTAGGCAATACCTTTGAACTCATCATTGATAGCTTCAAGAATAGCTATTTTCTTATCTTCTTCTTCAACATTTTCAATCAGACGAGAAGCTAAAACTAAAATAGCATCACCAATATATTCACGGTTATATTCAAATGAAGATGAAGCGTAGTGAAGAGGATAGAGGCTCTTATAAAAATCTTTATCTTCATCGTTACTAAATGGAGCTAAAATTTCAAAGCTTTGCATAAAATCACTGTTATTTAAAGTTAGTCCATTGTTTGAACGGTAGGCTAATGCTGGGTCTATTTGAATCTCTGTTCCTACTTTTTCTACAACCGTAGCAATATTTTCATCAGCAGTTGTTACCAGCTCATTTACTCTTAAGATAGTGTTTTGGGTAGGGAATGAGAAGTTTGGGTTTTGAACTTTAATCATCTCCAAAATCTCTAATAGCGTTTGATTGCTTTTTACATTTAAAGAAAAATTCTTATAATACGGCAGATAGTCTGTTTGAGCATTAAAAAAAAAGGCTCTAATGGTTAAGTTTATCATAATACATTCCTATAATATTAATTGTTTATATCTATATAACCATAGTTGTCGTTAAGGAATAGAAGAAAAAATTAAAAAAGTATAAAAATATTTTAAGGTGTGTAGGGATGTTTCTATTATAAGCGGTTATTTTTATTTATCTCTAGGGCAAAAAACCCAAGAGATATTATTTTAAGCAGTAGCTTCACTAAAAATTTGAGTCGCTTTTTGAACATGGAATTTTAATCCAATTTCTGCTTCTCCACATCCTAGTGCCAATGCAACCATCTGTGGCATATGAAGAACAGGAAGCTCTATATCTCTACCGATAACTTTTCCAACACTATCTTGGTAGGTATCCATTTTTAAGTGACATAGAGGACAAGGTGTAACCATCAGGTCAGCATCATTATCAATCGCATCTACCATTGCATTACCTGCAAGAACTTCTGATGTATGATTCGCTTGAAGTTCAACATGGAAACCACAACATTTATTTTTGCTCTCATAATTTACAGGGTTACCCTCTAGAGCATCAATGAGGCTATCAAGAGAA
>Ga0256827_10000718_pt1 | contig 20841 bp, 26 predicted proteins | sample CV84metaG_FD_185977 | JGI IMG/M metagenome (GOLD analysis project Ga0256827, IMG submission 185977) | Hydrothermal vent microbial communities from East Pacific Rise, Pacific Ocean - CV84 | ecosystem: Environmental > Aquatic > Marine > Hydrothermal vents | place: Pacific Ocean: East Pacific Rise... | reverse complement strand
TTTACTTTGCCGAAAATATTTCTAAAGAACTCGATGCAAAAATATACCTCAAGCGTGAAGACCTTAACCATACAGGTGCACACAAGATAAACCACTGTGTAGCGCAAGCAGTCCTGGCAAAACGTTTAGGTAAAAAGAAAATTATCGCAGAGACTGGTGCAGGACAACATGGTGTGGCTACCGCTACGGTTGCAGCACTCTTCGGTTTAGAATGTGAAGTTTTCATGGGTGCAAAAGATGTAGCGCGTCAAGAGCTCAATGTTTTTCGTATGAAGCTACTCGGTGCTAAAGTGCACGCTGTAGAAAGTGGTAGTAAAACGCTTAAAGATGCCATGAATGATGCCATACGCCACTGGGTAACTCACGCTCGTGATACCTACTACCTCATAGGTACCGTCGCAGGCCCTCACCCCTACCCTATGATGGTACGTGATATACAAAGTATCATCGGTTGGGAAGCAAAAGAACAACTGAGCGTTGTAGAAGGTTGTTTGCCTGACAAAGTCATCGCGTGTATCGGTGGTGGTTCTAATGCACTTGGTATATTTAACCATTTCTTAGACGATGATAGCGTAGAGTGTATAGGTATAGAGGCTGGTGGATTAGGACTAGACTCTAAACATGGCTGTTCACTGGAAAAAGGAAGCCCTGGTGTACTTCATGGACAACTTAGCTACCTACTTCAAGATGAAGATGGACAGGTGCAAGAAGCACACTCTATCTCAGCTGGGCTTGACTACCCAGGCATCGGGCCAGAACACGCCTTTTTTAAAGACAATGACATCGTAACCTATGACCACATCACCGATGATGAAGCAATAGACGCCTTTGTATGGCTCTCTCAAGCTGAAGGTATCATACCTGCCTTTGAGAGTTCTCATGCTGTAGCATACTTGAAAAAAATGAAACCAGCAGATGTAAAAGGTAAAACTATCTTAGTCAACCTCTCTGGACGTGGTGATAAAGATATGATACAAGCACAAGATATACTAAGCAATCAATTTAAATAGAACTAAAGGACTATAAATGAACTTCGAACTAACCATTGCAAAAACTACTGAAATAGAAGCAGATTTAGAACTGATACTCGTCATAGACAATGATTTAAAGCACCGTTTTGTGCAAGACAAAAAGCTTCTTAAAAAAGCTGGTTTTGAAGGTGGACAAGATGAAGCTTGTTTGCTTGTCGGACAAGACAGACTCTATGTAGGTGCTAGTTCTTTAGCAAGTACTTCTTTGCGTACTGCAGCTGCTACTGCCATGAAGAGCCTTATAGGTAAGTCATATAAGAGCATCAAAGTATCAACCTATACCAACAAAGGATGTACTTACTCAATTCGTGCGATGATAGAAGGGTTTATACTTGGTGCGTATACGTTTGAAACGTATAAAAGTAAAAAGAATGAGAGTAAGATTAAACATATCACACTCTCTTTAGATGAGTATAGTGGTATGGAGCTTGATATAGAAAAAGCTTCTGTACAAGTCCATAAAGCACAGATTATCGCTGATGCAACGAATTTCACACGTGACATAGTAAATACCACTCCTGATGACTGTTACCCAGATGTGATGGCTAGCATCGCTGAAGGTATGGCTGAAGATACGGGGCTTACATGTAATGTCCTTAAACCAAAAGAACTCAGAAAAGAGAAAATGGAAACACTTCTAGCCGTGGCACGTGCGTCTCGACATAAGCCTAGAGTTATTCATCTTTCACATAAGCCAAAAGGTGCAAAAGTAAAAGTAACCCTTGTGGGGAAAGGACTTACTTATGATTCGGGTGGACTTAGTCTGAAACCGGCGGACTATATGGTAACTATGAAATCTGACAAAAGTGGTGGATCTGCTGTGATGGGGATTATGAAAGCCATTGCAGAGATGGACTTAGCTATAGAAGTACATGGTTTCATAGGTGCAGTGGAAAATATGATAGGTGGAGATGCCTACAAGCCAGATGATGTACTTGTGGCTAAAAATGGTAAGACTATAGAGATACGTAATACAGATGCAGAAGGTCGTTTGGTACTTGCAGATGTACTTTGTTATGCACAACAAGAGGTAAAAGCTGACTACATCTTCGACTTTGCAACGCTTACTGGCGCGTGTGTAGTTGGTGTAGGTCACTACACTTCAGGGGTCATGGGTAACAATGAAGAAGTCAAAGCCATGGTTGTAAAAGAGGCAAAAAACTCTGGTGAACTAGCAACTGCACTAGACTTTAACCCTTACCTCAAAAAGACCATCAAGTCTGAGATAGCAGATATCTGTAACATCTCTAATACTCGTTATGGTGGGGCTATCACTGCTGGGCAGTTTCTCTCAGAGTTTATAGATAAAAAGCACACAGACAAATGGGCACATATTGACATTGCTGGTCCTGCCTTTGTAGAACATGCTTGGGGTGAAAACCCTCATGGAGCAAGTGGTGCTGGTGTGAGACTTATGATTAAATTACTTGAAAAGTTAGCGGAGTAAACGTGTACATGGTATGAAGACAGCGATATATTCACTCATAATACTTTTTATTTTAAATGCTTGTCAAGGAAGGGGACTACCACCCCACCCTTCTGCACCTAAAACTTTATTTGAAACAAAATCTAAATCAAAAAATAATGCAGCTAGTCCTGACACTAATCTTTCAGAAGAAAAAGAAAACTATCCTACATTAAAGTTAGAAGGTAAATCCCTCAAAGAATCATCACATCTTGCAGATATACCCATTATCAATAAAATATCGACTTCATTGCTACCAGATATCAATAAAATACCTGTTCTTCGTGATTTACAAAAGTTACTCCCTACGGGTTCTAAAGTAGCAAAGACACGTGTAAAAAAAATAAATAAATATACAAATACAGAAAGCTTTTCGGGTGGTTCTGTTGTTGATGGTTTAGATATTGGACTGGTACGTCTTGGGCAAAGTAGTCACTATACCAGACTTATTTTTGACAGTTATCAATGGGAAGGATATGCACAGTTACCTATTAAGAAAGTGCAAAATTCTGGTACCTATATATTTACATATGAACCAAAATATAAACGTATTACAGCTATATTAGATGGATACCAAGCTTTTTCTGCCCTTGTAGGAAATCATGATGATCTTTATGTAGGTAATAACATGGTCAGAACCATTCACTTGGATGAATATTTAGATAAGAGTGGTTTTAAATTTACCATTGAGCTTAAACAAGAAGCAAAAATTAGGGTCTATGAACTTCATAATCCTGCACGTATTATTATTGATATGGCACCGCTTAGCGAGGATTAAGATAAAGCATATTCTCTTCTTGATTGATAAAAAAAGTAAACTGCTTAAAAAAATTCATACCCAATAGACCATCGATACCATCTCTTTTGAATGGTGCGATAGTTACTTCTATATTGGAAAGCTCTAAGTTTCCTACTCTAAGACTAGAGGCATTACAGAGTTTAGCACTCACATCATTTCCCGCAGTTTGTAGTATTAAGTCATCTCGTATAACTTCCAACATAGAAGCCTTATCTTCATCTATAAATATATAGCTTGCTCCTGTGTCCAGTACAAGGGTAAAAGCATTACCATCTAAAAATAAATTGACTGTATAGTGGTTAGCATATTGGTGTAAAGCAATGGCATATTTATACTCATCTTCCTCTTCTTTGTCTATAGTATTTAAAAGTGTTTTTACATTTTGAGCATACACTTCATCATACTGTAGTCCTTCCAACAGCATCCCTGCTTCATCTATTTTGTCCAAACGCATATAGAGTTGTGCCAAGCGAAATTTATAGAAGTTATCATCCCCATCATAGGCTATCATATCTTCTAAAAATGTGATAAGTTTTGCATATTCTTTTCTTTTAAACAGCACATCAATATGCTGTATGGCAACATCTCTCAGCTGTGTAGCTAATCGCTTATCTTCATTTTCAGAGACATAATCTTCTTTTGCTTGTATGATGAGTTCTATGGCTTTTTCAAGATTGCCCTGTGCAATATGTATGGTAATTATAAGTTTCCACACCATACTTTCAGGGACATTGTCTAAAAATGTTTGCATATATTCTAACGCGAGTACAGGATTTGTTTGTGACAAGGTTAAAAGATATGCCTCCATACGTTTTCTATTTTCATTTGTACTACTGTCAAGATAAAATGCCAAAGCATCATAAAACAGATTATCTTCTAGTAGTTGTGAGAGCGTCACTTTTTTTTCAGCCTCTCTATTTATTTGAGGTATGGTACTCTGTGGTAATGCTGTTTTAGATAACTCATTATTGTTTGGTTGTTTTATTTGTTTTATAGGTTCACTTATAGGAAGATTTATACTAAAATAATCCAACGATAGCCATGCCAGCAGCACAACAAGGATAAAAAGTAATATTGTTTTAATCATATGACATTTTAGCCAATTTACCGCCCTTTCACCAATATTTAGCTAAAATCGCGTAATATATTTACCAAAGGAATTACCATGGGACTAGGCATCGGACTTGTAGGACTACCAAATGTAGGGAAATCTACCACTTTTAACGCACTGACAAAAGCACAAAATGCAGAAAGTGCCAACTACCCATTTTGTACTATTGAGCCAAACAAAGCTGTGGTACCTGTACCAGACAAAAGACTTGATGCGCTTGCAGACATAGTGAACCCTGAGAAGATTCAATACTCTACACTTGACTTTGTAGACATCGCAGGACTTGTAGCAGGTGCTAGTAAGGGTGAAGGTCTTGGTAATAAGTTCTTAGGAAACATTCGTGAAACAGAAGTCATCTTACACATCGTTAGATGTTTTGAAGACCCTAACATTGTACATACGGAAGGAAGCATAGACCCTATACGTGATGTAGAAATCATTGAGCAAGAGCTTTTATTTGCTGACATAGATGCAGTACTCAAACGTATAGAGATGCTTAAAAAGAAGGCCAGAGGAAATGACAAAGATGCCAAGGAGCAACTAGAAGTTGCAGAGGCACTTCTAGCTCACATAGAAGATGGTTCACCTGTTTCTACCTTTCCTGAGTTAGAATCAGATGGTTTTTTAGCGATGAATAAAGACTTGCGTCTGCTTACTTCAAAACCTATCATCTATGGTGCCAATGTAGATGAAGATGGTCTCACTGAAGATAATGATTTTGTACAAAAACTCAAAGCTTATGCCCAGGAACGAAACTCTGAGGTCATCAAGCTGTGTGCCAAAGTAGAAGAAGACATGGTAGACTTTGATGATGATGAAAGAGATGAAATGCTTACAGACCTAGGTGTAATAGAGTCAGGACTAGAACAAATCATCCACAAAGGTTTTGCTAAACTTGGTTTACAGTCTTACTTTACTGCGGGTGTAAAAGAGGTACGTGCTTGGACCATACGTCAAGGCACAACTGCACCTAAAGCTGCAGCAGTCATCCATAATGACTTTGAAAAAGGGTTTATCCGTGCCGAAGTCATCGCATATGAAGACTTTGTTGAGTTTGGTGGTGAGCAAGGTGCTAAAGAGGCTGGTAAAAACCGACTTGAAGGTAAAGAGTATATCGTTCAAGATGGCGACATAATGCATTTCAGATTTAATGTATAATACATTTAATAGAACGCTAAATGAGCAAAGCTCATCTTAGCTACGCTGACGCTGTGTCTACTTCAGCAGTAAGCTCACGCGACTTGTCGCTTTTAAGAGTAACGAAGGATAAAGAATGAAAAAATTATTTCTAATCGGGTTTATTGGTTTGGTATTAGTAGGGTGTGACAGTAAAAAAGGTACATTTTTAGAGAGAGTTGAAAGTCAAAATACACATGCACAATCTATAACAAAACTACAAAATCTTATAAAAGAACAAGGTTTAACGCTTTTTGAAACCATAGACCACAAAGCCAATGCTACTGCTGTAAAGATGAACCTAAAGCCTGAGACTGTAGTCATCTTTGGTAATCCTAAAATGGGAACTGTACTCATGAACTGTAACCCTTCTATGGGGCTTGACTTACCATTACGTATACTCGTGTCTACAGACTATGAAGGTATTACAAGTTTTACATACACAAACCCAGAATACTGGTCACTTAAACACAACATAAAAGATAAAAACTGTTTAGCCATACTCAATAAAGCGAAAATGGCTTTAGGAAATTTAACTGAGAAAGCAAGTAAGAAATAAGATGCATAAAAACCCAATAATTAGTACCAATGAAATACTCTACCGTATTCAAAAAGCACTTAGCCTCTCTATGGCTGACATACTAGAGGCCTACAAGCTTGAAACATATGAGATAGAACCTAGCCACTTAGAGTCCCTACTTAAACGTCGTTTAGACAAAGGATTTAAGCTTTGTAGCTATGAAGAGTTAGGGGTCTTTTTAGATGGTTTTGTTACCCTGAAACGTGGACCAAGCCCTAAAAAAACAAATGACGATGAAGCAGTAGAACTCACAAACAACCTCATACTTAAAAAGCTACGTATAGCCCTAGAGCTTAAAGAAGCTGAGACAGAGATTATCTTCGGTCTTGCAGATGTGGAACTCACGAAACAACAGTTAGCCTCCCTCTTTCGTAAAGAAGGACATAAAAACTTTAAACCTTGCTCAGATGAATTACTTATGGCATTTTTAGAAGGATTAGATGAGTTTTATTATGTTGGTGGAGATATGGAAGAGTAGATGAAACATACAGACTTTTTAAAATCACTTAAAACTTTAAAAAGTCACCTCGTACAAACTTCAAAAAAGAAAACTACTTTACCTTCTTTAAAAGACACTACATCTAGCAAAACATACTGTAGCTGCCTAGATGCAGAAGGAGAAAGAAAATACCTATACAGTACCCAAGAAGAATTAGCATACATACTTGCAAAAAAAGACATATTGTTATACACCTACCCGTGCCCCTCTGAAAAAGGATGGCATTTAACCAAAGGCTAAACCTCCAACACCAACTTCACAGGACAGTGGTCTGAGCCCATCACTTGATCTAAAATATCTGCATCCACTATCTTGTCTTTTAAGTCATCTGAAACATAAAAGTAATCTATACGCCAGCCCACGTTGTTACCTCTTGCTCCTGCTCTGTAACTCCACCAGCTGTAACGGTCTTCTACATCACCGTGAACGTGTCTAAAGGTATCTATGAAGCCTGAAGCCAAGAGTTTGTCTTGCCATTCACGCTCCATAGGTAAAAAACCTGAAGTCTTTTCATTGGCTTTGGGACGTGCTAAATCTATGGGATGATGCGCAGTGTTTACGTCACCACAGACTACTATAGACTTTCCTTGTTTTCGTAAGTCTAGTATGTGGTCTAAAAAGCGTGCATAAAAGCCCATCTTGTACTCTAGACGTTCATCATTGCGTTGCCCATTGGGAAAATAAACGTTGAAGTAAGCGATATTTTCAAAATGATACTCATTGATGCGTCCTTCATCTAAAATGTCTACGCTCTCACAACATGATGCCTCACCTTTTACATCTGTATAGAGTGCAACACCTGACTGTCCTTTTTTCACAGAGGAATTGATGCTTTGGAACTTGTAGTTACGTTCAAAAATACCATCAGGTATTTGTTGCGCGGTCGCTTTGATTTCTTGGAGTCCAAGAAAGTCTATATCTTCTTCATCTATCCACTTAAGTGCATCTTTTTTATCTACTGCACGTATGCCATTCACATTCCACGATATAAAAGTAAGTTTTGCCATTGTCTTGCCTTAATATTTTTATGCAATAATAGCGAAATCTAATCTATTAAGGCTAAAAATGGCACACTCAGATAAAGAACGCTGGAATGAAAAATACCAAGACAACCAAATACCCAATACACCCATAAAACTTGTGACTGACTATGTTAAACTAGCCACGGGAAAACAAGCACTTGACATTGCCTGTGGTATGGGTAGGCATAGTAAGTACTTAGTTTCTCAAGGTTTTGATGTAGATGCATTAGATGTCTCTTCTGTTGCCATAGCATCACTACAAGGGTTAGAGCACATACATGCCATAGAGGTAGACTTTGACAGTTATGTGCTCCCTAAAGAGAAGTATGACCTTATAGTATGTACTTACTACCTTGAGCGTAAGCTATTCCCACAGATGATAGAAGCACTTAAACCAAATGGCATCATACTCATGGAAACATTTTTACATAATGAAGTGAATGAGAGACAACCTTCTAACCCTGCTTTCATGCTCAACGAAGGTGAATTAGAAGCATATTTTGATGAGAAATGTAAACTCTTGCACATACCAGAGTGGTTAGATATAGACTATAAAGGCTTTAAGACCATGAAGACTTCCATGGTGGCTAGAAAAAAGAGTGGTGGTATGACCGATGAGGACTTTTGGGCATAAGCCCATTAGTTTACAACACTTACCTTCGTACCATTATGTACATGTTTAAAAATAGTTTTAGAAACACCATAAGGAAGACGTATACAGCCATTAGTACCAGGGTAACGTTTTACATATTTACTTGCATGTAAGCCAACACCAGAACTGGTTAAACGCATCCAGTTTTTAAGTGAAGCTCCTTCGTAGCGAAGTCCAGTTTTACATCCTCTAAATTTACGTTTATCCCCATGATAGACTCTTTTCTTACCTCTATAATAGTTTCCAAAGATTGTTGACCGTTTATCAGATATTTTTTCTGTAATTTTAAAAGTTCCCATAGGTGTTCTTTTATCTCTGTATATCTTAGTATTTGGTTCAAACTTATGTTTGGCACCTGTAGTACAGGGTGAAGAAAGTGCTACTTTATCATCTACATATAGCTTGACTCGTTGTTCACTTACATCGATTTTCAACTGTGTATTCTCAGCTGTAGACTGTGCTAAGAGCTCTTTGTTTTTAAATACTTTATAACTTTTACGTAAGTTGGTTTTTTGTTTAAATTCAGCATAGGTTTTAGGAGTGGTTGGTTTAGCTATAGGTTTTGTTGTACAAACATTTGTAGGTGCAGTTTGCTTCCATGGTACAAGCGATGCCAAGTCATAGCTACAGCCATTAAGTAATAGTATGGAAGAGACTAAGCATAATTTTAAAGTTATTTTCATAATAATCCTAATTATTTTTAGGTATTTTAACTTAATTTGTTAAAGAAGGAGATATAAATAGAAGCTCTAGGTGTAACACCTAGAGAGAAGAGAATTAGTTAACGATACTTACTTTTGTACCTTTTCTTACTTTTTTAAAGATGGTTTTTGCTACTTTATATGGTAGTCTAATACAGCCATTGGTTCCAGGGTAACGTTTTACATATTTACTTGCATGTAGCCCAACACCTGAACTGGTTAAACGCATCCAGTTTTGAAGAGAAGCACCTTTGTAATGTAGTCCTCTTTTACTTCCTCTAAACTTTCTTCTATCACCATGGTAAACTCTTTTGCTTCCTCTATAGTAATCACCAAAAATTGTAGAACGTTTATCAGCTATTTTCTCTTTGATTTTAAATGTACCTTTGGGTGTATGTTTATCTCTATATATTTTTGTATTTGGCTCAAACTTACGTTTAGCACCTGTAGTACACGGTGAACAAAGTGCAACCTTGCCATTTACATAAAGTCTTACTCTTTGTTCAGAAATATCTACTTTTAGTTTAGTATTTCTACCATTTGCACATGCCAAAAGTTTTTTATCTTGATAGACTTTAAAACTTTTTCTAAGATTAACTTTCTTTCTAAAAGCTTCATAGCTACCAGAACTTGCTTTCATCAAAGCAACATTTTTAACTTTTTTATCTTTAGGGAATTTAATATTTTTTGAAATTTTATCCAGTTTTGTTTTGGTTGCTTTTCCTACCCAACCATCAGCAGGAGTAAGTTTATACATTTCTTGAAAAGCAATGACGGCTTTTTTTGTATTTTCACCCCATTTTCCATCAGATTTGAGGTCAACATTTATTTTTTTATCTCTTGTCAATGCAATTTGAAGATTTCTTACTGCATTATAATTATTGGTACATTTATCGTTTAACTCCATGTCACATATATCGTTATGATTTGTGAAATATCCTTTAGCATTTGCCACAGAAATTAACATAAGAGCACTCAGTAGTATTTTGTTTAGGTTAATCATATTGTCTCCAGTAATTGTGATTGAAGACATTTTAGCAGTTTAATATTAATTAATTATAAAAGTTTACTTAGTCTTTACTTAAATAAATAAGGAAGAGACAAGTCCTATTATGCCACCAAACACCCCACCCCACACTACTAACCAACCTAAATGTGCTTTGATGAGTTCTTGTACCAATTCTTTCACCATCTTTGGAGTAAGCTCATCTAGGCGCTTTGTAATAAGTGCTTCTACAGAGTCTATCATATCATCGGAAAGTGCTGAATGTTGTATATGATGATCAAGTTGTGCTTTAAATGTATCTGATGAGACTATGGAGCTTACTGCAGATTTTAACTTACGAGAAAAAGGCTCTCTCAGTCCATCTAATGCTTCTTCTCCTCCAAACATACTTATGGCACCACCAAACTTAGACTCCATCACTGTCTTTGAGAGTGCATCAAAAGCTGGAGAGAAGTCTGCACCCTCTACTAAGGGACTAAGATCTATTTTTTGTTCTTCTTTGCTAAAGAAATCACCCAGTTGTTCTTTGGTAAAAAACTGTTTCATTATCATCACTCGTATAGATTCTTTAAAGGTTTTAAAATTTTTCTCTATGACTCCTGAGCCATAGAGTAATGGTACACGCTCAAAAAGCATGTGAATAGCAAGTTGATTGGTGATGGCACCTGAAAGTGCAAAAAGTCCTGTAAAAAGGAGTGGATTATAATATTGTATGGGAACAACAAATGATAACCCTATAAGTAAGATAGCTAGTAAATCTGTAATAAGTGATTTAGACATTTAAGAGTAAACCTTTTAAATCTTCTACAGTTCTCACAGCATCCATATGCTCTGTAAAGCCCCAATCAACCATAATGTAATCCATGTTGGCTTCTTTTGCTGCCATTTCATCACGTGGTCCATCACCTATAAAAATAGCCTCTTCCTCTTTTACATCTAAGGCATCTAAAAGTTTATAAAGCATATCTGGATGTGGTTTTCCTTGAAGCACATCATCATAACAAGCGATACCATCAAATATCTCATAGATTGCTAAGTGTGTAAGAGACTCAATAGTTGAGCCTCTGTAGGCATTGGTTGCAACTGCTAATTTATATCCTTTCTCTTTGAGTGAGAGAAGCATTTCTTTTATACCTGCATAAAGCGCTAACTCTTTATCATGGTTCTTGGTATAGTACTCTGAAAACCACTTTTCATGGTCTTTATCGAATGCTTTAGCATGATAGAATGTTTGTGCAGGATTAATGGTATGGTCATTGACTAGTCTAAGTATATGCTCAGACTCCATAGGAGCAAAACCCAAGTTTTTGCGCACATAATTAATAGCATTGGCTATGGTAATGGAAGAATTTACCAATGTACCATCCATATCAAAGACAATAAGTTTTTTTTTCACTATTTAGATTTCTTTGTATTTTTAGAGTCAACCCTATTGAACTTAATATAGATAGACAAACTTACAAGTAACAAGGAAACCCCCCCAATAAGATAGACAGCATATTCAAGCTTATCTGGTGCAGTAAGTGCGAATTTAAAGACTAGCATCAATGCTTCTATAGAGAGGGCAATGATGATAGAGCCTAAGAATCGTACCATCGTCTGATGACTGTCACCTGCACCCTGCCTTTTCTCTTTTCCCAGTACTTCTTCTTCAAATATGGCTTTGACGAGGTCAAAGATAGCCAGTGAAAGTGTAAGCAAGATGGTAGCTTTAAACATTTCATTAATATCTATGGACATAAAATCAAATCCAAAATGAAGAAATGATGTAATCCCTTTAATAAATAATAACAAAGAAACAGCAGCAAGGGCTACAGAAAATGAAGTATAGGCTACTTTACTTATTGTTCCAGAAAATGAATCTACTGAACTTGGATGTACCATACGCAAGATATTTGCCAGTGAAATATCGACACAAATAATACATAAGAGATTGTCTTCTTCATCATAAATAGGAAAAGAAGATGTCACTACCATCGTATTGCTTATCAAAGAAGGATATGGGTCTGTAAGCGTACAACGGTGTTCTTTTATAGTTTTGTAATAGTAAGCTCGGTCACTTCTGTCCTCACCTTTTCCGATACCTCTTAGTTTTCGGTTTCTAGAAACATTATCAACCATTTGTATACCATTACTATCGAGAGCATAAATGGCTTCAGCTTTAGAGATGCTATCATTTAAGCCTTCTAGCTTTGATAGTACAGTATTAATATCAGAATTTTTAATATTTTGAGATATATTTCTTCCCATGATATAACATAAATAAGCTCTTGCTTTTACCCGTATTTCTGCATATTCTTTTATCTCTTTAATTTGCATAAGTCATCCTTATTAAATAATAATATACTTTATAATACTTTACCTAAAATATCTGTAAAGCTAACCTTCTGATTAATCGCTACTTCTGGGAAGATACTGTCTTTTTGAGAAAATGTTAAGATAGTAGAACCCATCTCAAACCAGCCAAAAAGCTCCCCTCTTTCAAGTGTTAAGTTCTCATAAGTATAATGTTTTGGTGCACGTATTTCAGAATTAGTACGAATACTCTCTTCAAAAGTCAGCACCATTTTACCAACATTGAGTGCCCCTACAAGTACAAGCACTTGTGTTTTCCCTTTTTCATCTTCACACTCTATGACCACACGCTCGTTTTCTATAAATAAGTCTTGCATATTACGTAAGAGAGGGAAATTTACGGGGTATAGCTTACCAGGAATGTGTGTGAGACTAAGGATTTTAAGTGTCATAGGCATATGGTAACGATGGTAATCTTTGGGTGAGAGATAAAAGTTTATAAACTCCCCACCTTCTACTGTTTCAGAAAGACCCGAATGAAACTCACCAAAAAGTCTGTCTATATCATAAGACATCCCTTTTATTTGATAGGCTCTTGCCTCTGTAATAGTTCCAGCATCTGTGATAAGTGCATCTACTCCTGAGATAAGTGCAGACTTGTCTTCTGGCATAGCAGGAGGCACTTCAAAGGCTCTCGTAAAAAGCTTGTTGAGTGTGGGATAGGCACTTGGTTCTTTAAATGCTGTCATATCTAAGCCCATAAGCTTTACATAACTTTTGTTAATAAAGTTTTGGATTGTTGGTGAAAACGCTTTAGATGCAAATTTACCAAATGCATTAGATATGATAGAGGTGTAGTGTTTTTTATTCATGGTCTCTTCCTGTAAAATGTTTAAGTGCATCTTTCATAAGTGCAATATGGTAATTTTCTTGATGGTTTATGAAGTCAAAAAACTTTGCTAATTCTTGACTTTCTTTACCTACTGCTTCTGAGAGTTTTATACACTCTTCTTTTGCTGCAAGTTCTTCATTGATACCATCTTTTAGGAAGGGTATAACATCATCCACTTGATAGAGCTCTTTCATCACAATGCGAGGCACTGCGAGTATCCCCATTTGTGCACCCATCTCTCCAAAACGTTTTAAATGAAAAAAGCTTTCATCTATGAGTATTTGAAATATTCTGTTCATATAGGCATCAGTACTATGTGCTTTAAGGTAGTTATAAATGAGGATGAGTTCATACTCTTTGTAAGTCTCTTCAAACAAAAAGAGTGTTAAAGCATCCGTAGCATCTTGTGTAAGTGCCATACCAGGCAGTCTACGTTCCATATTAAAAGCACTTATCATTTCATCACTCATATGAGAAAGTACATCAACCATATAGTGAATATCGGTTGCTATTCTTTCTGCAAGTGCTTTATCAGGAGAACTAAGAAGTTGTAAATCTATTTCATTAAGTCTCACTATAATGGCATGTAAAAGATCACTCAATCTTTCTACCTTAATAGGAATGGCATCTCTGTCATAACTATAGGATTCATCTAATTCTATAAGTTCATTTTCTAACCATGTAAAATGTCTAAAAAGAATATCTGAAAAATCAAAAAGCACTTGTTTATTTTTTGTTTTAGACATAAAGCCTGCCATAAGCATTTCTAGCCAAGCCTCATGTGTTTTAATCATTACGGTTTTCATGTTATTCTTTTTCCTCTTTTGGTACACAACTATGTACTACTTTATAAGTTATCACAGGATAGTCTGTTTCTTCCAAGCGTTTCGCATAGGTATCAACAGCTGCTTTAATGGCTAAAGCAACCATCTCAGAACATGCTGCTTCTTCTGGAGGAAGTTTGTCTAAAAAGTGCATAGTTGCTTCTACTAAATCATAGATCCCTTTAAAGTGAAGCCCCTTAGCTTCTTCTGTAAGCATAGAACCAGCCACAACTGTTGTGGTACAGCCTATAGCTTGAAAACGTATGTCATCTACATAAGGTTCGTCTTCATCTTTGCCTACTTTAATGGCAACAGCTACCTTTTCTCCATTATCAGGATTTTTTCCTATCCCATGCGCATCCGCGCCTTCTAGGGTTCCATAGTTTTTTGGGTTCATCATATGTTCTATCAGTTTTGCATCCATAGACATTATATTGAGTGCTCCTAGTCATTTATTGAAAGTATTATATCATTTGTGATTTAGAGTTGTGGTTGTTATGTGAAATTGGGTACTATATTTTTAATAATTAAGAGGGAATATGCATGGCTAAATATGTACTTTTTGACACAGAAACAACAGGCGCAGGAGAAAATGACCGTATTATACAGATAGGTGCAATGATTGTACACAGTAAAGATGAAGTAGAAGTCTATGATGAACTCTGTTCGACTGAAGTACCCATATCTCTCGAGGCTATGGAAGTACATAACATCACACCTGATGTCATAGAAAATCAGCCACCTTATAATGAACTTGCATTTTCAAAAAAACTAGAAGCCTATAATCAAGAAGAAAACTACCTTATAGCGCACAACATTAAATTTGATTTATCTATGGTTGAGAAAGAAGGATTTGAAAATGCCTATACGCTCATAGATACCCTACGCTGTGCAAAGCATTTACTTCCCGATAGCCCTTACCATAGATTACAGTACTTACGTTATGCGTTAGAACTCTACAAAACTGAAGGAGCAGAAGCTGCAAAACAGGGTGTAACCATAAAGGCCCACGATGCCATCGGAGATGTACTAGTAATGAAGCTTCTACTTTCCAAACTCGTTCTACTTGCTAAAGAACAATTCCCTGAAGACAAAAATCCCATGCAAACCTTAGTTAAACTTACCGCAACACCTGTACTTATGAAAACATTTAAGTTTGGGAAATACAAAGGCAAAGAAATAGCTGATGTAGCCAAAGAAGATGCTGGTTATCTCAAATGGATGCAAGGCAATATGGAAATGGACGAAGATATGAAATTTACACTAGATTATTATTTGGGTTAAACCATTTTAAGTATAATACACCATTAAAAACTAACCTATTTATTTGGAGCGAACTATATGTTAAGATTTGCACCTTCACCTACAGGTGATATGCACATAGGTAACCTGCGTGTTGCCATACTAAATTACCTTGTGTCACAACAACGTAACGAGAATTTTCTTGTCCGTATTAATGATACAGATAAAATTCGTATTATTGAAGGTAAAGACACTGAAATTATGCAAGTTTTAGAAAAGTTTGCACTTGTTCATGAATCGGTCTTTCATCAAAGTGAACACCTACATATGCACCAACTTATGGCTATTAAACTTTTAGAACAAGACAAAGCTTTTGTCTGTATCTGTTCAGAGACAGAGATTGAGGCAGACAAAGAAAAAGCCAGAGCCAATAATCTTGACTATCGCTACTCTGGAAAATGTGAAAATAAAGACAAAGCCCAACACCTTAAGCTCAAAGAGAGTGGCACTCCCTTTGTACTACGTCTCAAAAAGCCTTCACATGACATTTGCTATCATGACCTTATAAAAGGAGATATCACTGCCACACCTGATGATATAGATGCCTTTGTTATCTTACGTGCAGATAGTACACCTACAGACAATTTTGCTTCTGCTTGTGATGATATGCTCTCAGGCATTACCATGATTATACAAGAAGACAACAAACATTTGGAAACAGCTAGACAGATACACATTAAAGAACAACTTGGATTTGATGCCCAAGTAGCTTATGCACACATACCTGTCATTCTTAATACATCTGGCAACGCTATGTCAAAATATGACGATGCATGTTACGTTATGTGGCTGTTTGAGGAAGGGTATATTCCTGATGCTATCATCAACTATTTACTCTTACTAGGCAACAGCCAAGTATCTCAAGAAATATTTACACTCCCTCAAGCCATAGAGTGGTTTAAACTTGAAGATATTTCAGATGTTGCTGTAGTATTTGATATAGACAAGCTTCGTTTTATTAATAGAGAACATCTTAAAATGATAGATGACAAAGAACTTTCTAGTCTCTTTGGATTTGCCGATGCAGACATAGGAAAACTTGCTAAGATTTATTTAGAAGAAGCAAGTACCATTAAAGAACTAAAATCTAAAATAGATCCTATTTTTGCTCCTAAAGACTTTGAATGTGAGTGGTCTAATCAAATGCGAACTATGGAAACATTGGTACAAGATGCACCTATGTTTCCTGAATTTAATGACTTCAAAGTCTATGTTATGCAAGAATCTGGACTGAAGGGGAAGAACTTCTTCAAGCCACTTAGACTACTTTTAACTGGTGCAGAATATGGCCCAGAGCTTGAAGATATTTACCCACTTATCAAATCATATTTACTGGAGATTGCCTCATGAATGCACTACTTTATGCCCTTGTACAAACCTTACACACTGTGATTAATCTTTATATTTGGATTATTATCATTGCTGCACTTATTAGTTTTGTTAGACCAGACCCTTATAACCCTATTGTTCAGGTTTTACACCGTTTAACGGAACCTGTATTAAACTTTATTAGACAAAAAATGCCCTTTGTTATTTTTTCAGGGATTGATCTTTCACCACTTGTAGTGATTTTAGGACTTCAACTGCTTGATAACTTTATGATGCGTGCTATACTTGGATAAGTATGAAAATTAAAACTTTTTTATTGTCACTTTTTTTAGGACTAGTACTTACACATATATCACTTCAAGCTAAAGCACTTACCTACTGGAAAGTGCATAAAATGCCAAAAAGTATTGAAAAAGACTATTATATTTGGCGCCTGCTATCTCAATCGAGTACCACAGCTACAGAAGCACGAAATATTATACAAGAGACTGAACATCTTAACAAGAAGATGAGAACAGCCTACAAAAAGAAAACCGGTTTTAAAGCTCCTAAAATCAGTTCTTCACGTGATGTGACACCTGACTATATTTGGAAAAACCGTTCAAAAGCAAATAAGTATTTTAAAAAAGGGCTTTCTCTTCTTAGAAAAAAACAGCCAAAAGTTGCTGCAAGTTATTTTGATGCAGCACGAAAACACTACAAAAAACGCCATGAGATAGACAAAACACTTTTTTGGCTCTATTTGAGTACCAAAAACAAGGTTTATTTAAAACATTTGCAAGCAAGCCATAGTCCAAATATTTACACACTTTTAGCAGCAGATAGCATCAAAGGGAAATACCCAAAAACCATCACTGAGAAATTTAGAAAAAGACGCACTTTTGGCTTTGATGTGAAAAACCCTATCACATGGGCAAAAGTAAAACAAAAAATGAAACATTCTTCTAACTCCCGCATAGATGATTTAGCAGATGATTATGCTTCGCAAGATAGCATAGGTATCTACACCTATTTAAAAGCCAAAGCAAGTGAACACAAAAAATCATACTTTCCTATGCCTTATCGTGATGCAATGAGAGGGATGACAGCACAGCGTCAAGCCCTCATTTATGCCATAGCACGGCAAGAGAGCCGCTTTGTACCTGCTTCGGTGTCACGTTCTTTCGCTTTGGGGATGATGCAGTTTATGCCATTTTTAGTAAAACACATAGCCAAACAAAAAGGCTATAAAATGGACTTAGACGAAATGTTTAACCCTTACAGAGCCATAGAGTTTGCAGACTACCACCTTGACTATTTAAACAAATATCTTTACCATCCACTTTTTGTTGCCTATGCATATAATGCAGGTATAGGATTTACTAAAAGATATTTACGTAACCGAAATAACTTTAGAAACGGCCCATATGAACCGTATATGAGTATGGAGATCATGAAAAATAATGAAGCACGAGAGTATGGTAAAAAAGTATTGGCAAATTATGTGATTTATCTCAATAAATTGGGAGTAACTACACGTATGACTTCACTAGTAAAAACTTTAGCTACACCTTCTAAAACAGATAAATTTAGAAAATAATCCTCTAATACCCTTTTTTAGTATATACATATTTCGCCACTTTGGCGAAATGTAAATTACCTTTACCATAGTTATCACTTGTTAATGTAAGTTTAAATATTTTTTGAGCAGTATGAGGAAAATGTACCAAATAAAAAGTACTCCAATCAGAAACAAAAGATATATCTTTAAGTTCTGGGCTACTTTTTTCAAGTACTTTTATACTTTTGACATTCTTTCCATTAAGTAGTAAAGAAAACCCCTCTTTTGTGAAGTTTTGTATTTCGCTCTCTTCCGCATAAAAGCCTACAATGAATACTTCATCTGCTTTCTTCTTTTTAGGATTATAAAGATACGTAGCCGTAAGGAGTACTTGTGTGATACCTTCTTGTTTGAGTTGTATCTTTTCTGTTTTTTGTAGTTGTTTATGATAGATTTTATTTTTTTCATAGACTTTGATGAGTGCTTTTTCTTCTTTAGAAGTACAGGCATTAAGAAGAAGAAATACTAAAATATAGGACAAACTCTTTAGCATATTCACTCCTCATTCATTTTGCAAGAGTTTAACATAGTTTCAATAAACATTTAAGTATAATTTCTCAATTATAGTTAAAGGGTTCCCGTGAATAAAAGAGTTGCTGTAGCATTTACTGGTCCATCAGGCAGTGGAAAGACTTCTCTTGTAGAAAAAGTAGCCACTGTGCTTATAAAAGATAGACAAGTTGCTATTATAAAAAATGACCCAAAAGACAAAGCACTGTTTGATGTAGCAGGAAAAGACAGTCATAAGTTTTTCCAAACAGGTGCAGAAGTGGTTGTCACTTCGCCTACACGTACCACGTACTTTTCGCAAAGAGAAAAAACACTAGATGACATCGTTAGTATGATACATGATTTTGATATCTTACTTGTAGAAGGACTCAAGACCCTTCCTCTTCCTCGTATTGCCATTTTTAGAAATAGCATTGATGAGAGTTATTTTGAGTGCTCTGAAGCCATCGCTACTGATGAAAGTATTGATTTAAATGACTATACCATACCCGAGCACATTACCCTACTAGATTTAAACAACACTACACAAATTATTGAGTGGATAGACGCTCATGCTAAAACTGTATAAGAAGGACAAAGATGAACACTATATTTGAGACCATTAAAGAAGTTGCATTTAAAATTGATACTGCCATTAAAACAGAAGACCTTGGGTATTCTAACAGCGAAAACTCATCAGGAGAAGATCAGCTTAAACTTGATGTGCAGTCTGATCTTATCATAGAAGAAGCCTTTGCCTCTGTGGCAGTAGTTAAAAACCTTGTAAGTGAAGAAAAAGAAGGTGTACTTGAACTTAATACTTCTGGTACCTATACCATCTGTTATGACCCTCTTGATGGTTCTTCTCTAGTAGATGTAAACCTCTCTGTAGGATCAATATTTGGCATCTATGAAGGTGAACTAAAAGGTGAGAATCTTGTTGCTTCTGCGTATGTGGTTTATGGGCCTAGAGTTGAACTTGTCATCGCTGAGCATGCTAAAAAACCTATACTTTACCGTGCTATAGGTGAAGACTTTAAATTCATAGGTGAAATAGAAATGGGTGAAAAAGGTAAACTTAATGCACCTGGAGGCACACAACAAAATTGGTGTGACTACCACAAAACATTTGTAGATGATCTCTTTGCAGAAGGATATCGTTTACGTTATTCTGGTGGTATGGTTCCTGACTTACATCAAATCATGCTCAAAGGTGGAGGACTCTTCTCTTACCCTGGTACATCAGACAAGCCACACGGTAAATTAAGACAGCTTTTTGAAGTGATTCCTTTTGCATTTATATACGAGCAAGCTGGTGGACAAGCTATCAACAACAGAGGAATGAGACTTATGGAACTCGTGCCTTCTCATCCCCATGATACAAGTCCTTGTTTCTTTGGCTCTAACTATGAGATAGAAGCGATGAAAAATGCTTATGGAATCAAAGCCTAATGTCTGAACAAGTGCTTGATGAGTGGCAAATAATTCTTACGCAGAAAAAAGCTGAATTAGAAGCTTGCCAAAAAGAGCAAAAAGTAAAGAGTTGTATGCAGTGTGATAAACTTCTAGACTGTATAATACGAGATAGTTACATTAAAGCAGTCTATGACAGTATGAGTAAGGGAAAAGGTGGAGGATTCGAATTCTAATCGTTTTTTTCTTTTATCATTTTTAACTTTTCTTTCCTAGTCATCTTCTTTTTTATTTCATATTCTCTTTTTGAAGCAGCACTTCTATCATCATGTACTTCGTTATATACAAGTTTAACTGGGCGTCTTATACGTGTATACTTCGCACCTTTATCTGAACCATTATGTTCATCGACACGGCGTGCTAACTCTGTGGTAATCCCAGTATATAGTGTGTCATCAGCACACTCTAAAATATAGACATAATACATAAGATGTATTTTAACAAAATAATTGGATTTTTATATTTTCTCTAAATCAAACATATTAAAGTGTTTATCTATAGTAGGTGCAATAAAAATGATATCTGAGAACTCTATTGATTTAATATAACTTTTAATTTGAATAAGTCCATTAAGTGTATATTCATAGAGTATGAT
>Ga0256827_10000717_pt1 | contig 20873 bp, 20 predicted proteins | sample CV84metaG_FD_185977 | JGI IMG/M metagenome (GOLD analysis project Ga0256827, IMG submission 185977) | Hydrothermal vent microbial communities from East Pacific Rise, Pacific Ocean - CV84 | ecosystem: Environmental > Aquatic > Marine > Hydrothermal vents | place: Pacific Ocean: East Pacific Rise... | reverse complement strand
ATGACACAAGGATTACAATAATATGAAAAAGCTCTTCCTCTCTTTACTCTTTTCAACATTTCTCTGTGCCGATACCATAGGAGGAGAAGCTTCGATTGGATACTACCATCATACACTTGAAGGTAGTAGTAGCTATCATTCGTTTAGCGCAACTGACCTCTCTGATACTTTAGACTTTTCAGGTAGCCAAGATATTTTTTTTAAAATATATATAGAACATCCTTTCCCACTTTTTCCTAATGTAAAAATAGCATACCATTCACTCTCACATGATTCAAATACAAATGTAAAATATTTTACATGGGGAGATATTCAAAACTTTACAGGAAGTGTTGAAAGTAGTCTATCACTAAGTTATACAGATACCACACTCTACTATGAGCTACTGGACAACTGGACTGAGATAGATGCTGGTTTTACCTTTAGATATCTAAAAGGAGATATGCATATTGATACTTCCTATATGGGTGATGCAGTAGCCTATAGTACCTTAGTACCTATGCTCTATGGAAAGGCACGCTTTAACATACCCTCTACAGATCTTTCATTTCAATTAGAAGCAAACCTACTAAGCTTTTCTGGTATCAGCACCTATAGCTATGAAGTAAGCACTCGTTATTCTTTTCCTATGGGTATGGGTATTGAAGCAGGATATAAAGCTTTTCATTTAGACAGTGATGACCTTGTAGACGGGTTAAATACAGATATTGATTATACAGGGCCTTATGTCTCTGTAGTTTGGGATTTTTAATGGCAAAAACAACGAATAGTAGTTCTGAAAAAAACTTTCCTCGAAAACAACGATTTAGAAATGTCAAACAAGGCAAAACACCTACAGAAAAAGAGATAAAAAAAACCTCTCTTTCTACTGAAAACTATGCTCCTGTAGGTCTAAAGATAAAAGCTTTTTTAACCGATGCTTTTATGCTTGTAATGCCTATTATGTATGTGGTATTTTATCTCATTATGGGTGGACGAGAAGGCTTTGCTGAAGATAGAGTACTTGGGTGGATTTATATTCTTATCCCTTTAGTGATTGTACAAACATTATTTATGTACCGTACAGGACAAACACCAGGATACCGTGCATATAACATTAAACTTATAGATGAAAACTCCAAAGAAAAACCCTCTGCTTTTATCATTATTTTTAGAAATCTCTCTGCTATTCTTTCACTCTTTACACTTTTTGGTTGGCTATTAATGTTTTTTAGAAAAGACCATAAAACACTACATGACTTACTCTCTGCTACTGCTGTTGTAACAACCGATGATAAAAGAAAATAAAGCACTCTCTCCCTCTTTTATGTCTCCCCTTTTAGGAGCATACTATTTCTTTTACTTTGCTCTTGTAGGTGTCTATGTTATCTTTATGCCTAAGATATTGCTTGAGTTGACCTATACCCCCGTAGAGGTAGGTATCATTTATGCTGCTGCACCTTTCATGCGTTTTCTACTTCCTTTTGTATTTAGACACTATGTTACTCTCACACCTAATGTCTATAGACTCTCCCTACTTTTTACTTTTATAGGTACTTTAATCTTTTTACAAACTGTGGATGATTTTTATTTTTATCTCACTGCAAATCTTCTTTTTGGAGCAGCAATGGGTATCTCTTTACCCTATGTTGAAACGATTGCTTTAGCCTCCCTGTCGAAGCAACACTATGGCAAAGTACGATTATGGGGGTCTTTGGGATTTATGGGTATTGCTCTATGGTTAGGAAAGGTTCTCTCTTCACCCTATGAAGCACTTTACTATCTTTCTGCTACTGCTTTTTTAACCCTCATCTTTGGGGTACTACTTACCAAGTATGATACTATATCACATAGTTCTGCTAAAGATGATGCCTCTTTTTCCCTCTCAAAGTATTGGGCATTTTGGGTATCTATTTTTCTGATGCAAGTAGGGTTTGGTGGTTTTTATAATTTCTTTACCATCTATGAAACATCTCATGGCATATCACTGGAAACTACTTCATGGATGTGGAGTTTTGGTGTTCTTTGTGAAATTTTCATGCTCTATTTTCAAGGTCCTCTTCTTCAACGAAACCTATTAAATATTTTACAATTTGCTACACTTATTACAGCCTTTAGATGGTTGGTTCTCTATCTTTACCCCGAATCTGTAACTATTACTTTTGCCACACAGTCACTCCATGCCATAAGTTTTGCACTCTACCATACAGCTGCTATTACCTATGTATTTTCACTCTATACACAAAAGAAGTTAGCCCAACAGTTTTTTCTAGGTATTGCCTTTGGGTTAGGAGGTTCTGTTGGGGCTATACTCTCTGGACAAATTTATGGGGAGTATCTCTTTTTAATAGAGTCTATTATCACCTTGTTTGCTTTTCTTGTTTTACTTATACATCAAAGACGCAAAACACATATCTCAAAAGAGGGAGAGACTCAATGAGCCACTACAGTCATGCTGTCATCTTTGCCGGTGGGCGAAGTTCTCGTATGGGGAAAGACAAAGCCCTGCTTCCTTTTGGGAAATATAAAACACTCACTGCTTATCAACATGCAAAACTTAAAAAAGTTTTTCACACCGTATCTATTTCAGCAAAAGAGAATAAATTTGATTTTGATTGTCCAATTATTACAGATATCTACGAAGAGTCATCTCCCCTTGTAGGAATACTCTCTATTTTTGAAACCCTACAAGATGTAGATGAAGTATTTATTTTAAGTGTTGATGCACCTTTTGTAGATGAACTGATCATTAGACAAATTATAGAGAAAAATACTAAATCAGCTGATGTTGTCGTAGCAAAAAGCCCTAATGGTATACAACCTCTTTGTGGACTCTATAAAAGATCCATTTTGGCACTTGCACACAAGCAATATAAAAAGAATAATCACAAGTTACAAGACTTATTAGCCATAGCTACTACTGAGACTGTAGTATTCAAAGAGAATAAACCCTTTACCAACCTCAATCATCCAAAAGAGTATGAAGAGGCCTTAAAGTTAAGTCTTTAGTTTGTATTGATAGTGGAGCAACTACCCCCATCTATCATTTGTGTCATAAGTTTTCTAGAGAAGAAAACAAACTTTTCAAAGAGTGCTGAGTGATATTTATCTTTATGGTATATCATTAAAAAGTCTCTTTTACACTCAAAATTTTGTACTGCTACTTTATGTAATTTTTTCTCTTTCAATTCTCTCTCTACAGAAATTTTAGAGATACATGTCAAACACTCTCTATTCATCAATATACTCTTAATAGATTCTGTATGTCCAAGTTCTAAGAAAATATTTAAATTATCTATTCTCTCTTTTATATAATCTAAAAATACCTCTCTTGTCCCCGATCCCTCTTCTCTTAGAACCCATCTTTTATCTGCTATCTCATCTATGGTACATGATTTACAAAGATTTTTATCTGCCGTAACAACAACTAGCTCATCTACCCCTATCTTCTCTTTTATAATCTCAGACCCCGATACAAACCCTTCTACAAATCCAATATCTATAGTTCCATTCTTAATCATATCTGCAATCTCTTTTGTATTGCCTTCTTTAAGTGTAATCTTTACATCAGGGTAAGAACTCATATAGCTACAGATAATAGCAGGCATCAAGTAATCCACAATGGTAGTACTTGCCCCTACTCTAATCATCCCTTTATTTTCTGAGTTTTTAAACTCATACTCTATATCTGCTAATTTTTTAAAGATAGGTGCTATCTCTTTATGAAAAGCACGTCCTACTTCATTGAGTACTAATTTTTTATTGATTCTATCAAAAACAGGACGCCCCAAAATATTTTCTAATTCTTTAATAGACATAGAAACTGCTGATTGGCTCAATTTCATATCTTTTGCTACATTTGTAAGATGCCCTGAGCTAACTACATTTAAAAATATTTGCATTTGTCTAAGTGTTAATTTCATTCATTATCTCTTTTTTAATCTATATTATTAATTTATTCCGACTTTTTTCGTCATTTATTTGGTAATTATATCAAAATTATAGTAGACTTCGGCAAATATTATCAATAATTTTGAATAAAAAGGATTTTTATGGCTTTTTCTCCACAAAACCGTAAAGGAACATTAAGTGGTATTTTCTTTGTTGCTATTTTTGCATCTGCTGCAACTTTTATTGCTGATTTAGCTCCCATAAAAGCGCTGGGACTATCTCCTCTTGTTATAGGTATTGTTATGGGTATTTTTTATGCAAATACACTGCATAACCAAACACCTAAAGAGTGGCAAAGTGGTATTACTTTTTCGGGAAAAAAGATTTTACGTTTTGCTATTGTTATCTATGGTTTTAGAATTACCTTTCAGCAAATTGCTGAAGTTGGAATGGATGGCTTTTTAGTTTCACTCATTATGTTAAGTTCAACACTTATTATTGGCTCATGGCTTGGTACAAAAGTGTTTGGAATGGAGAAAGACACTTCAATCCTTACAGCCTCTGGTGCAGCAGTATGTGGAGCAGCAGCAGTACTAGCAACTGAGCCTGTACTAAAAGCAGAAGAGTATAAAACAGCTATTGCTGTTTCTATGGTTGTACTCTTTGGTACTATCTCTATGTTCCTCTACCCTGTACTCTATACAACTATTATTGAAAATGCTACAGGATTTTTACATATGAGTGCTAGAGAGTTTGGTATCTATGTCGGTGGAACTATTCATGAAGTAGCACAAGTAGTGGCAGTTCCTGCTTCTGTACCAGGTGCACCTACGGAAATGGCAGATGCAGCTGTTATCGTTAAGATGACAAGAGTGATTATGATTGCACCTATGCTTATTGTTCTTGGTCTTTACCTTGCTTGGGATGCCAAAAGAGCTGGTGGCGCAAGAGATGAAAAAATGAAACTTGTTATCCCTTGGTTTGCTGTTTACTTCATCATGGTTGCGGGATTTAACTCTTTACATCTCGTACCTCAAAATATTGTAGATATTATCAATGAAGTAGATACTTTCTTGCTTACTATGGCAATGACAGCCTTAGGTATGGGCACTATTTTCTCTAAATTTAAAGGGTTAGGCCTTGCCCCTATTTACACAGCACTGAGTATGTTTGTCTGGCTTGTTGTAGGTGGATTTATGATTACTAAACTTGTAGTAGAAGTTTTATAAAACTTCTACTACAAAAAGATAAATATTTTATTTTCTTCTCCTATAACTCAACGCTTCAAGTATATCTTTTTTTTCTATCTTCTCATGTTTATTTAGGTCAGCGATAGTACGTCCTATCTTTTTTACTGAAGCAATACTTCTATGCGAAAGTCCAAACTTTCCAATAGCAGACTCTAGTATCTTATCTGCTTCACTACTCAATAGACAATAAATTTCTATCTCCTCTTCATTTAGTTTGCCATTAAGTCTCTCTTGTGCTCTAGACTTTTGCATTTTAAATGCTTCTATCACAGATTGATGCATCCCTTCAGATGTTACATCACTCTTGTCATCACTCTGTACCTCTTGCATGACTACAAATAAATCTATACGATCTAAAAAAGGGTCAGAGAGTTTATTAGCATAACGTTTTATCTCCATCTCTGAACAACGACACACCTTTACTTTGGAAAGTAAGTTCCCACATGGACATGGGTTTTGAGCTGCAACAAACATAATATCTGCTTCATACTCTATCTTTGCATTAACCCTAGCAATATGCACTTTACGATCAGATAAAGGCTCTCTCATTGCCTCAAGTACTTGTTTAGAAAAATGTGGGATTTCATCAAAAAAAAGTATACCATTGTTTGCCAAAGCAACTTCACCTATACGTGCTTGCCCACTTCCTCCCCCAAATATAGATGCTGATGTTGCTGTATGATGAGGGCTTCTCATAGGTCTTATGGCTTTAAAACTAGGTACTTGTCCATCTAAGAACTGGTGTTTCGCAATTGAAAGTAACTCCTCTTCTTTCATAGGAGGGAGTATATCTTTAATGCGTTTGGCTATCATACTCTTACCGCATCCTGGATTCCCCTCCATAAAAAGATTATGCATCCCTGCAGCAGCTATAAGAGCTGCTCGTTTGGCGACCATCTGTCCTTTAACTTCAAAAAAGTTACTCTCATACTTCTCTTCATAATAGTATGTCATCTCTTCTAGTTTAAACTGCTTTGCATCATACTCAAACTGTTTGACATTTGCTTTGAACTCCCCTTTACTTAAAAGCAGCATCGCTTCTCGTAGGGTTTCTACTGCTATAAAATCTACCCCAGAAATATGACTTAAGTATGCTATCGCCACTTTAGGAACGATGGCTCTTTTTATAAGCCCTTTTTCTTTAAGAGAAAGGATAATAGGGAAAATCATAGATGAACTCATGACTCTACCATCAAGTCCCAATTCACCAAAAACAAAAAGTCCCTCTTCTTCAAAGCTCTTTTTGTTGAGTGCCACCAGCAGTGCAAGTGCCAAGTCAAAATGACTACCCGATTTTTTACCTTCTGAAGGAAACAGTCCCACCGTGATTTTCAGTGGAGGAAAAACAAATTCATTCGTAAGAAGTGCAGACTTCACACGCTCTTTGGCTTCTTGTATATCTGAACTCGCAAGACCTACAACTGCAAAGCCTGGCAATCCTTTTGTAAAGGTAGCTTCTACCTCTATTACTTGTGCATTAACACCATCCAAAGTAGCACAGGTTAGTCTATTGACTATCATTTCTTGTTTAGGCTTCTGTTTTACTTTTTGAGTTGTTTTAGGTGGAGTACCACTATCTACTTTTGCATTCATAATAGTAGTCTGACATAGTTTTGTAAAATAGAACAAAAATATTGCAAATTGACATATTTTTCTTAAAAAAGTTAGAAAACTATGAAAGTACTCTATAATTAAGGATTAGACTATTCAAAGGAATACAATGGATTATATTGAACGTGCAATGAAAAGAGCACAAGAGAGTAACTGTGCAACCGATACCAACTTTTTTCAAGCTTTAAAAGAGGTACTCATCTCCATCCGTCCACTGATGGAAAAACATCCAGAGTATAAAACACAAAATATTATAGAACGTATCATTGCTCCAAATAGAGCTATTCACTTTAAGATAGAATGGCTTGATGATAGCAATAACATACATGTTAACAATGGATATAGAATTCAATTTAATAATGCACTTGGACCCTATAAAGGTGGTGTTCGCTTTCATCCTTCTGTCAATCCAGATATTTTAAAATTTCTTGCTTTTGAACAAATATTTAAAAATGCTATTACAGGATTACATATTGGTGGTGCAAAAGGTGGTGCAGACTTTGATCCTAAAGGCAAAAGTAATAAAGAAATTATGAAATTTTGTCAAGCATTTATGACTGCATTTTATAACAGTATTGGTGCAGATATTGATATCCTTGGTGGTGACATCGGTGTAGGTGCAAGAGAAGTAGGATATCTTTTTGGACAGTATAAACAACTGACTAACTCTTATGATAGTATTATCACTTCTAAACCTCTCTCTTTAGGTGGAAGTTTAGGTCGTACAGAAGCCACAGGATATGGGCTTATCTATTTTACGCAAACCCTTCTAGAAGATAGGGGAGAGACTCTTAAAGGTAAAATATGTACTATCTCTGGGTCAGGCAATGTTGCCATTCATGCTATAGAGAAACTCTATGATATTGGTGCTGTGCCCGTGACATGTTCTGATTCTAAAGGAACTATCTATGATCGTAATGGAATTGATTTAAAACTACTCAAGGAGATAAAACTTGAAAGACGTGCATCATTAGAGTATTATGCCCATGAACGAAATAGCGCTGAATATATTAAAGAAGATATCTACAAAGAAGGTTCAAGTCATGTTTGGGACATACCTTGTTATGCAGCATTTCCTTGTGCTACTCAAAATGAACTCTGTGAATTTGGGGTTAAAGCACTTCTTGATAATGATGTCAAGATTGTTGCAGAAGGAGCCAATATGCCCAGCACACCTGAGGCTATAGAACTTCTACAAAAAAACAATGTACTCTTCGCACCAGCAAAAGCCGCTAATGCAGGTGGTGTAGCTGTCTCTGTACTGGAAATGAGCCAAAACAACTCTCTTCACTACCTACCATTTGAGGTGGTAGATAATAGACTTAAAGAGATTATGGCTGGTATTTATAAAGATATCAAAGAGGTATGTGATGAACATGAATTAGAGCTAGATTTACTTGCAGGTGCAAATATTTTAGGCTTTCAACGTGTAGCAAATGCAATGATTATGCAAGGGGTTTAAACAAGCCCCTCTTTTTGTTTGCGCTTCCACTCTTTTTCAAATTTTTTGCGTTTAATATAAGAGAGTTTTTCTATAAATACTTTACCATCAAGATGATCCATCTCATGCTGCATTGCCACAGCTAAAAATCCATCATCTTCTATGGTTTGTTTATTCCCGTCTCTATCAAAATACTCTACTTTTACATGTTTAGCACGTTCTATATCTTCATAGACACCAGGAATAGAAAGACATCCCTCTTGAAACTTTTCTAAGCCATCTTGCTCAATAATAATAGGGTTAATCATCTCTAGTGTATTTTCTTTAGGTTGATCATACTCAACCTCTGCATCTTCTAATGGAATATTGATTATAAGTGCCCGCGTATCCACACCCACTTGAATAGCAGCCAATCCTACACCGTTACGTGCACGCATCGTATCATACATATCATCCAGCAAATCATGAAGTGCTCCATCAAACGTTGTCACCTCTTTAGAGATGAGTTTGAGTCTTTTATCTGGGTATACAACTATCTCTCTAACCATATGTAGTCCTAGCTAAAGCTCTTTGTGAGCACTTTATCAATAAGACCATACTCCACAGCTTCTTTTGAAGACATAAAGTTATCACGCTCTGTATCTTTTTCTATCTGCTTCGCTTTTTTACCTGTTTTTTCTGCAAGTATTTGGTTCAGTGTATCTTTAAGACGTTGTATCTCTTGAGCTTGTATCTGAATGTCTGTCGACTGCCCTTGTGCACCACCTGAAGGCTGGTGGATCATAATACGTGCATTTGGTAAGGCATAACGCTTACCTGGTGTTCCACATGCAAGTAAAAATGCTCCCATTGATGCTGCTTGTCCCATACAGATAGTCACAATGTCTGGTTTGATGTAGTTCATCGTATCAAACATAGAAAGCCCCGAAGTAATCACTCCTCCTGGAGAGTTAATATAAAAATAGATATCTTTATCTGGGTCTTGTGCTTCAAGGAATAAAAGTTGTGCAACAATCGTAGATGCTACCTGATCATTTACCTCACCACTTAACATAATGATACGGTCTTTAAGTAGACGTGAGTAGATATCGTAAGATCTCTCACCTCTACCAGTTTGTTCTACAACGTATGGAATATAACTCATAATTTACCTTTAATATATAATAAAATAGATTTGTAATCTGCTTGAATATACATTAAAATAGTTAACAAGTAGCCCTGTGGCTACCCGCTAGCTACTTTCTATTTATCAAGACCTAACATTTTACCGAAAAGTTTATCTTCAATCATTCCCATTTTCACAGCAGGAAGAAGGTTATTCTCTTGGTAGTATTTAATCACTTGTTGTGGATCTTGACCAGACATCATCGCTTCATAGTAGATTGCTTGAGATACTTCTTGATCTTCAACAGTAATTTCTTCTTTTTTAGCCAATGCATCTACAATGAAAGTCGCTTTCACTGAAGCTTCTGCATCTTCTCTTACAGAATCACGAAGTTCATTAATTTTCTCTTCGTTATCTTTATATGTTGCAAGCTCTTTTTCATCCATCTCTTGTGCTTTAGCATTCACTTTCGCATCAATCTCTTGCTCAACAATATTGTTTGGAAGTGCCATATCAAATTTATTGACAAGTGCTTCAACAATTTTTGGTTTCAAATCTTCGTTATATACTTTTGAAAGTGCCGCTGTTGCTATTTGCTCTTCTACTTTTTCTTTAAGCATAGCAAGTGTAGCTTTTTCATCATTAAGCAGTTTTTGTGCTAGTGCATCATTAAGCTCAGCTTCTGCTTGCTCTTGAATTTCATGAAGTGTTACTTTGAATGTTGCTTCTTTACCTGCAAGATCTTTTGACTGGTATTCAGCTGGGAAAGTCACGACAACATCTTTTTGCTCTTCATATTTCATACCGATGATTTGCTCTTCAAATCCTGGGATAAATGAACCAGAACCAATTTTAAGTTGGAACTTTTCAGCTTTACCACCATCAAATGCTACATCATCTACAAAACCTTCAAAGTCGATAAGTGTCATATCACCATCTTTTACCATACGTTTACGTTTGATTTTTGTATACGCTGATTGCTCTTTAGCCATCTCTTCAAGTTTTGCATCTACTTCTTTTGCTTCTGCTTTTGGTTTATCAAAAGCAGGCACAACATCCATATAACCTTCAAGTTCAAACACTGGTCTTGTAGAAACTTCTACTTCTACTTCAATACCAGCATCTGTTTTATCATATTTCTTAAATGACGGCTGACCCATCATATCGGCAGGGTTTACTTTTGCTTCCGCAAGTCCTGCATCGATAAGCTCTCTAAGTGCTTCACCTTCAGCATCTTGTGCAAGTTTATCACCATGCATTTGTTTTACAACAGAAACAGGTACTTTTCCTGCTCTAAAACCATCTACTTTTATCTCTTTTGCTGCTTGTCTTGCTAACTTTTCTACATTTGCATCAATTGCTGTTGCATCAAGTGTTCCACTTACGATGATATTTGCATCATCTACTTTTTTTACTGTAACTTTCACTACAATCCTTTTATATATAATTCCGTGATTTTATCTAAAATATGTTGAAATACCCATAATAGTAAAAATTAAGGCTTTTTTTAAAAAGTTTTATCCTCTACAAATGCCATAATACTGTTATCCTTAAATAGTATAACCTGTTGGGTTTTGTGACTGCCACCTCCAGCTATCTTCACACATTTGCAGTAAATCTTTTTCTGCTCTCCAGTCTAATATTTCTTTAGCATAAGAGGCATCTGCAAAATATTTGGCAATATCTCCAGCACGTCTTGGTTCTATACTATAGGGTACGGTTTTTCCTGAGGCTTTTTCAAAGGCTTTTACTACATCTAATACAGAATAACCTTTACCCGTACCTAGATTTATGGTCATTACCTCATCAAAGTCTTGTAGTTTCTCTATAGCACAAAGATGCCCTTTAGCCAAATCTACTACATGTATATAATCTCTTACACCTGTTCCGTCATGGGTATCATAATCATTTCCAAAAACAGAAAGTTTTTCTCTTTTTCCTATGGCCGTTTGCGTAATAAAAGGCATAAGGTTATTGGGTCTTCCCGAAGGATCTTCACCTATTGTCCCCGAAACATGAGCACCCACAGGATTAAAATAACGTAAGAGTACTACTTTCCATTCATTATCAGAGATATAAAGATCTCTGAGTATCTCTTCTATAAAAAGTTTAGATCTCCCATAAGGATTCGTAGCCAAGAGAGGAAAACCTTCTTTTATGGGTGTGGTATGTGGGTCACCATATACTGTAGCCGATGAACTAAAGACAATCGACTTACACCCATACTTTTGCATAACCTCACAAAGCACTAATGTCCCATTAATATTATTATCATAATAGGCTAATGGCTTTTCTACAGACTCACCCACAGCCTTAAGTCCTGCAAAATGGATAACCGCATCAATATGATGAGTATCAAAAACTTTGCTTAGGTCTTCTTGAGAACGGACATCTCCCTCTATATAAGGTATGTTTTTCTGAACTATCTTTTCAACTCTACGTATACTCTCTTTAGACGCATTCGAAAAATTATCAAATATAACTACTTCATGTCCTGCTTCTATAAGTAAAACACAAGTATGTGTACCAATATAGCCTGCACCACCCGTTACCAATATTTTCATATCTATCCCTATCTCTATGTTCTCTCACATTGTAACAAACTCTTAATTGTATAGTGTTTACAAAGATTTCCATAGCCTTATTATTGCATGGACTAAAAACAACCCTATTAAGCTATAATTCCTGCATGAAAAATATCCATAAAAACATCCATAAGTGGTATAAAGACAATGGAAGACTTGACCTTCCTTGGCGAACTACTACTGATTCTTATCATATCTACCTCTCAGAGGTAATGTTACAGCAAACACAAGTAGCTACTGTATTGGAACGATACTATTTCCCTTTTTTAAAAAAGTTCCCTACCCTTAAAGCTTTAGGGAAAGCTCCTTTAGATGATGTACTAAAAATGTGGGAAGGATTGGGTTACTATAATCGGGCTAAGAATTTACACAAAACAGCTACACTTATAGAAGAATTACCTTCAGATATAGATGAGCTCATTAAACTTCCTGGAATTGGTATAAACACTGCCCATGCAGTAGCTACTTTTGCCTATAAAAAACCTGTACCTATCATGGAAGCCAATGTAAAACGTATACTTTGTCGTCTACATAAACTTATATCACCTACAGATAAAGAGCTATGGAAAATAGCCTATAACTTAGTAGATGAAGAAAATCCCTTTGATTATAACCAAGCAATGATGGATATAGGTTCAACTATATGTACGCCTAAAAATCCCCAATGTGAACTCTGCCCTCTTAGTAATATTTGTCGAGGAAAAAATGAACCTACTCTCTACCCTATAAAGAAAAAACGTATTGTTCCTACACGTGAACAAAACATCATGCTATCTGTTTACAATGACAAACTTTCACTTACACAAAGAACGGGGAAATTTCTACATGGTCTTTGGGGTTTCCCTTCCACAGAGATACCTCTATGTGCCTCAGAGTATATAGGTGAAGTAACCCATGTTTATACACATTTTAAACTCATCTGTAAAGTCTATGTCTATGATGAACTTGACAAGGAACAAGACAACTATTTTAACACGGATGAGATACGAAAACTTGCTATCTCTAAAGTAGATGAGAAGATTTTAAATCTGTTTTTAAAATCTTCTCAATACAACTAGTTGTATGAGCCTACTGCTAAAGTAGTCACAGTGGCAACGTAGTTTTTGAGCTTTGCTCACAAGCGTTCTCATAATAATATAAAATACTTAAATTGTATTTAGATACAATTAGCTCAAATAACTATTAGGTTTAATGATGAACAAAGAAGAAGAATTTGAACAAGCAGTCACCAAAGTCCTTGAGCTTTTAGGTGAAGATCCTAAGCGTGAAGGTTTACTCAAAACACCTAGCCGTGTAGCAAAAGCTCTAAAGTTTCTCACAGAAGGGTATGACCAGAATCCAGAGGAGATACTTAACCAAGCACTTTTCACAACCTCTAATGATGAGATGGTACTTGTACGTGACATTGAGTTTTACTCTATGTGTGAGCACCATATGCTCCCCATTATTGGGCGTGCACATGTAGCGTACATTCCAGATGGTAAAGTCGTAGGTCTTTCTAAAATTCCACGTATTGTAAACGTGTATGCAAGACGTCTACAGATACAAGAACAGATGACAGAACAAATAGCAGATGCCATTTTAGGGACCATAAAGCCTAAGGGTGTAGCCGTTGTAGTTCACGCCCGTCATATGTGTATGGAGATGAGAGGGGTTCAAAAGATTAACTCTACTACAGTAAGTTCTGCACTTAGAGGACTCTTTAAAAGTGATGAACGTACGAGAAATGAGTTTTATAGCCTTATCAACTCCCCTACACCATCTAATTTTTAAACTACTTAAGCAACCAAGAGAGAGCTTTTTTTCTCTCTTTAAAAAATTTAGATTCCCCTGTCATCAAGTGACTCATCATTGCCGTTGAAGCCTCTTCCCATTTTTTATTTCCTACAATTGCCATTTTATCAAAGGCATTACGATGTTTCACACCAAATTTAAAGTCATCCCATGCTGCTAAAAACTCCCAACCTTTAAAGCCCCTCATATCTACTAACATATCTACCTCTAAGCCTTTTGCACCTTTAAGTGCTTTATCTATCATAGGTACAAAAAGTTGATAATCTTCATGTTTTAATTTTCCTATCATTGCTACTTCTACAAATACTCTTTTTTTATTTCTCTTTATGGCAATACTGATACCATGTTCTTTTATACTTTTAGCCATCTTTCATCCTTTATGATATGTATACTATTTTATTATATACCCTTTTCATTATGCTGTCAATTGACACATATCAAGGGAACCTAACCTTAATCGGAGTATAATTCTCCTCTTTAAAACTCAATTTTATGTTATCTTAAGATTAACAGCGTAATATGCAGAAAACCTAATAGGACTAATTTAGTCTTATTTAAATTGAGTATCGTTTTCAGAAGGAAAAAAATGAACGTTTATTTAGACAATAACGCAACAACAATCGTAGACCCTCAAGTGTTTGCAGCGATGGAACCATACTTTGTACAAAAGTACGGTAACCCTAATTCACTTCATGCATTTGCATCAGATACCCATCCTGGTATTAAGACAGGTATGGAAAAAATCTATGCAGGGATTAACGCACCAAGAGGTGACTCTGTTGTCATTACTTCTTGTGCTACAGAGAGTAATAACTGGGTACTTAAATCAATCTACTTTGAGTATATCCTTACAGGCAAAAAGAACCATATAATGGTTTCTGAAGTAGAACACCCGTCTGTTATAGCTACTGCAAAATGGATAGAGAGTATGGGTTGTAAAGTCACATACCTTCCTATTAACAATGAAGGTATAGTTGACGTTCAAGCTGTAAGAGATAACATCACAGATAAAACGGCTCTTGTTTCAGTCATGTGGGCAAACAATGAGACAGGCGCTATTTTCCCTGTTGAAGAGATTGGTGATATTTGTGAAGAACATGGTGTATTATTTCACACTGACGCAGTACAAGCTATCGGTAAACTTCCTGTCAATGTTCAATCATTTAATGTAGACTACCTTACTTTCTCTGCGCACAAGTTTCACGGACCTAAAGGTGTAGGAGCACTCTATATCAAAAAAGGTAAAGAACTAATGCCTCTACTTCATGGTGGTTCACAAATGGGTGGATACCGTTCAGGTACACTTAATGTGGCAGGCATCGTAGGTATGGGTAAAGCCATAGAAGCTGCTGTTGATGCACTAGACTTTGAAATGACAGAAATCAGAGAACTCAGAGATGACTTCGAAGATGAACTTCTTAAAATTGAAGATACGTTTGTTGTCACTCCTAGAAACAAAAGAACACCAAATACTATCCTTATCTCTTTTAGAGGAATAGAAGGTGAATCAATGTTATGGGACTTAAACCGTGCAGGTATTGGTGCAAGTACAGGTTCAGCATGTGCCTCTGAAGACCTTGAAGCTAACTCGGTAATGGAAGCTATAGGCGCAGAAGAAGACTTGGCACATACAGCTATACGTTTTTCACTAAGCCGTTACACAACAGAAGAAGAGTTAGAGTACACACTTAAAGTGGTAAAAACAGCTGTTATTAGACTTAGAGGAATCTCTAGTTCTTATGCCTATGCTCCAGAGGGTCATGAGAGTGGTTTAGACTCACATCACCATTAATCCCTTCGACAAGCTCAGGGAACGAAATAAAAAAGATTTAAAACAAAGGAAATAATATGGGAATAGATAGTTTAATTGGTGGTACCATCTGGGATGAGTACAGTGACAAGGTAACAAACCTTATGAATAACCCACAAAACATGGGTGAAATTACAGAAGAACAAGCTAAAGAGATGGGTGCGACACTTATCGTAGCAGATTTTGGAGCTGAAAGTTGTGGAGATGCAGTACGTCTTTACTGGGCAGTAGACCCAAAAACAGACAAAATTCTTTTATCTAAATTTAAAAGTTTTGGTTGTGGTACAGCTATTGCTTCTTCTGATACTATGGCTGAACTTTGTAAAGACAAAACAGTAGATGAAGCTGTAAAAATTACAAACATTGATGTAGAACTTGCAATGCGTGATGATGTAGATACACCTGCCGTACCACCACAAAAAATGCACTGTTCTGTAATGGCATATGATGTCATTAAAAAAGCTGCTTCACAATACAAAGGTGTAGATATGGAGAGCTTCGAAGAAGAAGTTATCGTATGTGAATGTGCACGTGTGACACTCTCTACACTTCAAGAAGTCATCCGTCTTAATGACCTTACCACAGTAGAGCAGATAGCAGACTACACTAAAGCTGGAGCATTCTGTAAATCATGTATCCGTCCTGGTGGACATGAAGAGAAAGATATCTACCTAGTAGACCTTCTTGAAGAGTATGAAAAAGAGAAACTAGCTGGTAAAGCATCTCTTGGTAATGAAGGCTCGTCTGATGGTGATTTTGCTGGCATGACTATCGTTCAGCGTATTAAAGCTGTAGATAAAGTAGTGGATGATAATATCCGTCAAATGCTTATCATGGATGGTGGAGATATGGAAATCTTAGATATTAAAGAAAACGGTGAAAACTTCGACATTTATATCCGATATTTAGGTGCATGTAATGGTTGTGCAAGTTCTAGTACAGGAACACTCTTTGCCATTGAAAACATCTTAAAAGAGAAACTTAGCGATAAAATTCGCGTATTGCCAATCTAAGTTATTCACATCCCTTTTTCCTAAACCCAAACTTTTTCGTTTGGGTTACTCTATAATAGGTTTAATTACCTATTTAACTATAACCTTCTCCACCATCAACTGCAAAGTAACATTCCCTCTAAAATGATTCTCATTCACCGTATAATTAACATCTACTTTTGAACCTACATCGTACACTTCTCGTGTTTTAAACTGTACACCAGCCATCACTATACCCTCTTGTGCGAAAGAGAAACGTAAATGTTCACCCTCTTTTCCCATGGTATCAGCTTGAAGGATTTCTACATTTTTTGAGATAAACTTAGGTGTGGGGTTTCCTTGTCCGTAAGGTTCGTACTTTTTCACTAGTTTTGTAAGATCAAATGAGATATCTGAAAAATGTAATTCACCTACGATATCTGGATCTACTTCTTCTTTACTAAAGTTACCTTTGGCATAGTTCTCTTCAAGTTTCTTTTTAAAAGCTTCTAAGCTGTTTAACTGCATAGATAACCCTATGGCTGCACTATGTCCTCCAAACTTCTCTAGGTGCTCTCTACAGCCATCTACGATACTAAATAGATCACAAGCATTAAAACTTCGTCCACTTCCTTTGAGAATTCCCTCTCCATTGTTACTCAGTACGATACACGGCTTTTCATGATGTCGAGCTACTCTAGCTGCAACTATCCCCACTACACCTTCATGCCACTCTTCACCTTGTACGACGATGACTTCAGAATTTGGGTCTACTTGCGCTAACGCTTTAGAAGTTATCTCTTGTTCCCTGGCTTTACGTGCATTATTAAAGTCTACGAGTCGTCCTAGTCTTACTCTAGCATCATAGATGTTCGTAGAAGCTAAAAACTCTACCGCATACTTGGCATCATCCATGCGCCCTGCAGCGTTAAGTAGTGGTGCTAAAAAAAAGCCTATATCCTCTGCACCTAGTACCTCTTTTTGAGCATGTTCTAAAAAAGCTTTTATAGCAGGTTTTGTACTTTTGTTGAGTGCTTCAATCCCTGCATTTACCATCGCTCTATTGATATGTTGTAATGGCATCATATCTGCAATGATAGCTATGGCTGTAAGTTCCATATACTGCATCATGTTTATTTTAATTTTTAGTGCATTTTTAAGTGAAGCTATAAGATACCATGCTATTTGTGCACCACACACTTCAGCGTAAGGAAAATTGCACTCTTCTTGCTTTTGGTCAATAATGGCATAACATTCAGGTACTTCTGGAGCAAGTAGGTGGTGATCTGTGATGATAAGCTCTATCCCCTGCTCTTTACACAATTTAGCTGCATAAACTGCAGAAATACCATTATCTACGGTGATAGCTAAATCAGTACCTACAATACGAGGTATAATATTAGCAGAGAGTCCATACCCATCTTTAAAACGGTTAGGAATAATCCACTCTATTGGATAATCTATCTCTTCAAAAAAAAGTTTCATGAGTGTAGTAGAGGTCACACCATCTACATCATAGTCACCAATAATGGTTATTTTTTCTTTATTATTTATGGCTTGTACTATACGTTCAGTGGCTCTGTCCATATCTTTAAAAGTAGAAGGTTGTGGGAGATCTTTTAAAGAGAGAAAACCCTCTTTAAAACGGTTCTTTAAAAGTATTTCTAACGCTGAAAGCGTTAATTTTTTATACATTATGCTTCTGTATTTTTATGTTTTTGTGCAGCATCCACAAATGCTAAAATAGCAGGATTGGCATTTTGAAGTCTTGAAGTAAATTCTGGGTGGAATTGTACGCCAAGAAACCATGGATGATCTTTCACTTCCACAGCTTCGATAAGCCCATGAGACTCACCCGTAATATCCATACCATTTGATTCAAAATCAGCTCTGTATTTAGGATTTGCTTCGTAGCGATGTCTATGTCTTTCAAAAATAATTGGAGCATCATATGCATTACGTAGATTTGAACCCTCTTTTGTTTCACACTCATACTCACCAAGTCTTAGTGTTCCACCCATAGCAGTAGTAGCAGTACGTATTTGTTTAGCTCCTGCTGCATCGATAAATTCATCTATCAAATAAATCACTGGTGCAGATGTTTCTTTATTAAATTCTACAGAGTTTGCATCTTCTAATTTAAGTACATTTCTTGCAAATTCAACCATAGAAAGTTGCATACCTAGACAAATGCCAAGGAATGGTATTTTATTAACTCTCGCATATTGGATAGATAAAATTTTACCTTCAATTCCACGCTCTCCAAAACCACCAGCTACAAGTACACCATCACAATCATTCAAATATTTTTCAGCACCATCATCTTCTACTTTTTCAGAATCAACCCATTTAATATTCACACGTGTATCAAGATGTGCACCACTGTGAATAAGTGCTTCTGTAAGAGATTTATAGGATTCTTTTAAATCTAAATACTTTCCTACAAAGGCTATCTTCATCTCATCAGCAGGCATAATAATTTTATGTACTAAATTAGACCATTCATCCATTTTTGGTTCACAGTTTTCAAGTTCTAACTGTTTACAAATAGGTGCAAGAATATCTTGTGCCAAAAAGTTAAGAGGTACTTTATAAATAGTCGATGCATCTTCAGCAACAATAACTGAATCTTCTTCAACATCACAAGAATATGCAATTTTACGTTTGATTTCTGAAGTTACAGGTACTTCTGCACGAAGTACTAGCATATGAGGTGCAATACCTATACGTCTAAGCTCTTGTACAGAATGTTGCGTAGGTTTTGTTTTAAGTTCACCTGCAGCTTTTATATATGGTAAAAGTGTTACATGAATATTCATAACATTTGTTTTACCAAGTTCATGTTTTATTTGTCTAATTGTTTCAAGAAATGGTAAACCTTCAATATCTCCCGTAGTTCCACCAAGTTCAACAATAAGAATATCTTTACCTTCACCCGCACGAAAAATACGCTCTTTAATTTCATTTACAATATGAGGAACTACTTGGATTGTTTTTCCAAGATATTTTCCTTTACGTTCATTTTCTATAACTGTTTTATAAACAAGTCCTGTAGTAAAGTTATTATTTTGAGTAAGAGACGTATCTAAAAATCTTTCATAATGACCTAAATCTAAGTCTGTCTCAGCCCCATCTTTAGTTACAAATACTTCACCATGTTCTAATGGTGACATTGTTCCAGGGTCAACATTGATATAAGGATCAAGTTTCAATACGCCTACACGTTGTCCTGTATGTTTTAATAGTGTTCCTATACTTGCAGCAGTAATACCTTTTCCTAATGAAGAAAGTACTCCACCTGTAACAAAAATATATTTTGTTGAATTTTCACTCATATAACGTTTTTCCTTTTATTATGCAACTATTGGCATAATGATTGTAATAAAATTATCATCTTTTACGATAAATGGTAGAGAGGGTTCATTAAATTCTATAGAGAATTCATTTTTGTTGGTTTGACTTATAAAATCTAAAATATATTTAGAATTAAAAGAGAGTTCAAACTTATCATTGAGCCCAGTATTGAGTTCAAGTTCTGTTTTTGCTTCTACATTATCTGCAGAAAGAGAATTAAAAATAATGGCATCTGATAAAAGAGTCATTTTAATTTCTTGAGAAATAGTAGTAATCATTTTAATAGCATCAATCATCTCTTTTTTAGGAAGGGATATTTGATGTTTTGTAGATGAAGGGATAATACGTTGATAATCTGGAAATTTTCCATTAATAAGTCTCGTATAGAAAAAATAATTTTCATTAGAAATAATAAGATTTGTTTCATCAAAATAAATATCAATTTGATCTAAAAAAAGTTTTTGAATTTCTAAAATAGCTTTTTTAGGAACGATTAAAGAAAGTTCTTCACTATTTTCACCTGGTATTGTAGCAATAGCTAATCTTCTTGTATCTGTTCCTACTAAATCAGTTGAATTATGCTTTATATTAATAAGTGCACCATTAAGTTCAAATTTTGGATTATTTGTATCTATTGCTGGTGATATTTTTTTAAGATTTTGTATAAGACTTAATGAATCAAGAGAAATCTGTGGTTTTTCTTCAATAGAAGGGAAACTTGGATAGGTTGCAGGATCAAAAGTAGGAAGTTTAAATTTAGAATGTTTTTGTTTGATAATAAGTGTATTATCTAAATGTTCTAAAGTGATTTCATCATCTTTTAATATACGAATAATATCTAAAAGTTTTTTACCATTTGCAGTAAATGATCCTTCTGCTTCTATATGAATATTTTCTGTAATAATTTGAAGACCTATTTCAGAGTCAGTAGCTTTTATAATACATTTACCATTTATTGTATTAAAGAGTATATGTGAAGTAATTTGACTTGCATCTTTTTTTTCTAAAAAAGGTTGTAAATTAATAAGTATAGATTCTATAATTTGCTTGCTCGCTCTTATCTTCATTGACTTTCCTTATTT
>Ga0256827_10000716_pt1 | contig 20896 bp, 15 predicted proteins | sample CV84metaG_FD_185977 | JGI IMG/M metagenome (GOLD analysis project Ga0256827, IMG submission 185977) | Hydrothermal vent microbial communities from East Pacific Rise, Pacific Ocean - CV84 | ecosystem: Environmental > Aquatic > Marine > Hydrothermal vents | place: Pacific Ocean: East Pacific Rise... | reverse complement strand
ATAAAGCAAAAATACAAAAAGAACCCATTCAGCAACACCGCCCTGTTTCGATACATTTTTTGCAAAAAGCTAAAGCTTTTTGTTGCAAAACACTCAACATGACGGTTCTCCCTCAAATAACCAAATAACCAAATAACCAAATAATCGAATAACCAAATAACCAGATAACCAAATCCCCCCATTCCCCCTCTTCCCCTAATAATTATCATAAAAGTTTAAATAATTACGTATTTGTTTACTTAAATTACTTATATTTGCAATTATCACGGTTTGAGGTGCTAATCTCAAGGGAGTTATAAGCCAAAATTAAGAAGTTTTACATTAATCAAATATATATTATTATGTCAAAAGTCGTCGTTTTAGGAGCAGGAATTTCAGGACATACTGCTGCACTTTATCTACAAAAGTATTTAGGTAAAAAGCATGAAGTAATTGTTGTTAGTCCTAATAGTAATTACCAATGGGTACCATCAAATATTTGGGTGGGTGTTGGTCTTATGGAACCAAATGAGGTTAAATTTAAACTTGCACCAGTTTACGAACGAAAAGGGATTGATTTTAGACAAGCCCTTGCAACTTCCATTCATCCTGAAGGTGATTCTAGTAATTCTAGTCCTTATGTAAAAATTAAATACGTAACAGGAGACAAGGAAGGAAAAGAAGAAACCATTGATTTTGATTATTTAGTTAATGGAACTGGTCCTACTTTGAATTTTGCGGCAACACCAGGTTTAGGCCCTGATTTGTATTCAGAGTCGGTTTGTACTTACGGGCATGCTGCTCATTCATGGAAGAAACTTGAAGAGTCACTTAAGAAAATGGAAAATGGTGAACACCAAACATTTTTGATTGGTACTGGTCATGCAATGGCAACTTGTCAAGGAGCAGCTTTTGAATATGCTCTAAATATTGCTTTTGAAGTTGATAAGCGTGGTTTGACAAAATTAGCAGATATTGTTTGGATTTCAAACGAATATGAACTTGGCGATTTTGGTATGGGCGGAGCTTATATTAAACGTGGAGGATATATTACCCCAACAAAGGTATTTACAGAGTCTGTTCTTGCAGAATATGGCGTTCGTTGGATTAAGCGTGCAGGTGTTCATAAAGTAGAAGAAGGAAAAGCATTCTATGAATTATTAGATGGAACTTATCATGAGCAAGAGTTTGATTTTGCTATGCTAATTCCAGGTTTTGGTGGAGCTAAAATAAAAGCTTTTGATAAATCTGGTGAAGATATTACTTCAAATGTATTTGCTCCCAATGGAATGATGAAAGTAGATGCTGACTATACTCCAAAGCCTTACGAAGAGTGGAAAGCAAGTGACTGGCCAGAGATTTATCAAAGTCCTGCTTACGACTTTATGTATGCTTCAGGTATTGCTTTTGCACCGCCTCATACTATGAGTAAGCCTATGCAAAGTCCTAACGGAACTAAAATATTTCCAACTCCACCACGTACAGGTATGCCTTCAGGTGTAATTGGTAAAGTGGTAGCGCAGAATGTTGCTTACAGAATAAAAACTGGTAAAAAAGATCATCCTCATAAAGCATCTATGACAAAGCAGGCTGCGGCTTGTATTGTTAGTGCCGGTTATGGATTTACAAAAGGACAGGCAGCTACTATGACTGTTTCGCCTATTGTTCCTGATTGGGAGAAATATCCAAAATATGGTAGAGATATTAATGCTACTGTTGGTGTTATTGGATTGGCAGGGCATTGGATGAAATTATTTATGCATTATATGTTCTTATATAAAGCTAAGGCTAGACTTGGATGGTCAGTTATTCCTGAGTAGTAAATTTAACTAGCAATACTTTGTTAAACTTTTACCTCTCGCAAAGTCGTGAAGACGCAAAACTTTAATTATTAGATAATAACATTAATACAATAAAATATTTCAATAAGATGATTATCAGGTATTTATAAAATATTACCGAACTATTAAATTAAGAAACGATTTAAAAACACAATATTATGGCAAGTATACACGATAGATTACAAAATAAACCTTATGCTCCTTATGCATATGCAACAAGACCAAGTAAAATGACAATGTTTTGGAGACGTTGTCTTATTATGCAGATTTATATGTTCTTCAAACTTAATTTGAAGATAATGATGATGGTTGTAAAAGGACATAGTTAAAATTAAGCTATTCTAAATTTCGAAGCAGTTGTGATAAATTAATTCACAGCTGCTTTTTTATTGTAATATTCAGATATTGAGTATATAACAATATTGATAGATTGTTCAGTGAAAATAAAATGTTAGAATAGTTCATGTTTATATATAATAAATCTACATATTTGCATAATTATTTCATCAAATTAATACAATGACAACTCAAATAGTTTTAGGTTTAGACATAGGTGGAACGAGTGCTGATTTAGCATTTATTGATATGGAAGGTAAGATATTGCATAAAGAAAATATCCTTTCACATGAATATAATACTGCAAATAGTTTTGTGCAATTGGTAAAGCAGAATGTTACCAAAGCTCTTGCAAAACATAAAGGGAATCTAATTATTAGAGGTATTGGAATAGGTGCTCCAAATGGTAATTATTATCGTGGTACTATAGAATATGCACCAAATATGAAGTGGGAGGGAATAGTTCCTTTGGCTGAGTATTTTAAAATGGCGTTCGGCGTTCCTTGTTTTCTTACCAATGATGCTAATGCGGCGGCTATTGGAGAGAGAATGTTTGGTAATGCAAAGAATGTAAATGATTTCATTATGATTACTCTGGGAACAGGTCTTGGTAGTGGAATTGTAATAAATGGTGAAATAGTATATGGTAACGATGGTTTTGCAGGCGAATTAGGTCATGTTCTTGTTGAAGATGATGGACGACTTTGTGGGTGTGGTAGAAAGGGGTGTCTTGAGACTTATGCATCAGTTACTGGGCTTAAGCGTACTGTTGTAGAAATGCTTGAGAGTAATAAGTATAATAGTGAATTGAAAGGTTTAAATTATAATCAGCTTTCTGGAACTATGATAGAGAAAGCAGCCCTTAATGGTGATAAATTAGCTCTCGAAGCTTATGCTTTTACAGGTAAAATTCTGGGTAGAGCTCTTGCAAATGCAGTTGCATTTAGTAGTCCTAGTTTAATTGTGCTTTTTGGAGGATTATCACAGTCTGGAGATTTAATTCTTAAACCAACTAAATATGAGATGGAGAAGAATTTACTTAGAATTTATAAGAGTAAAGTTCCCATTATTGCCTCTGGTTTAGCTGATAATGAAGCAGCAATACTTGGTGCAGCAGCTTTAGCATGGAAAGAGTTAGGCGTAGAATAAATTAATTTTACTTTTTATTTTCAAATAACTCAGTGAAAGTAGCTAGTGAAAGTGAGCTTTTACTGTGTTTATTTATTTTCTTTAATACTTTCTTTTCGAGTTTCGGATTGTTTTGAAAAATAGTAGCTGTTTTAGAGTTGTAATAACTACTAATTACATCTTTTTTACTCTTAATATCCAAATCAATGCTAGTAAGATATTTCCATTGTTGTATTTTTAATGAAACTCTGTCGCTATTTTTTTCTAACTGATATATATATCTTTTCAGAACGTTCTCAATATCTTTATTATAAAGCTCAATCGATTGTTCTATTAGTAACTCTAATCTAGCAGTAAAACCCTTGGTATTTGGCCCTTTTACTCCAGTTTTATATATATTGACTGCTTTAGACTTATCAATTTCTAACTTAGTACATGCTTCAACAAAAGACTGAATTCCACCATTTCTTAATGAATCGTTTGGAAATAAAATGAGCTGTCTTAATATGCTAAAAGCCCACATTCCATATTCATCTCCAAGCTTGTAAGCATTGGCTAATTCATAATAAAAATGAGCATTAATGTAATTCTCATATTGATTATTAATAATACTATCTGAAACAATTTCTGCATTTCTATAATTATCTTGTATTACGTCTAAATTCATTTGAGAATTAGTTAATTCAAGATATTTATATTCAATAAAGACATTGCTGGTTTGTGCAATAATATTCCTCCCTAAGGTGAAAATAAAAATACCGATTAATACATATTTAAATATTCTCATAATTAAAAACTTAAAGCAATTGAAGCAATAGGTACAACATCTACGGTATTTATTTGACCATAAGTATTTTGTAATTTTACTTTTAAACCATATTTATACCTAATAAGATTTTGTTTTTTCTTTAATTTATAATCTCCATGTATCCAATCGTATAAATATGTTGCAAATATTACAGTTAAAGAAGTTACAAAAGCTATATCATAATTGTTTACATCAATGGTTCCGTTATGCGTATCTCCAAAATCATAATTAGCATCATAGTGTTTGTTATAGCTATAATAAATTGCTCCTAAACCAATATATCCAGCTGTTCTTAATCCTAATAAAGTATATCCAGTGGCTTTTTCATCTGCTTTAAAGTGTACGTAACCAGGTACAACCATTGCATAAAGCATGTCCTTTAATCGTAGATTTCTAGATAGAATTTGAAATTCAGAATAACTCATTCCAGATGGAATATTTGGTGTTTCTAAATTGTCGTCCTTACTTTTTTTATAAATATCTAAGTCTTGAGAGAATAATGATCCTCCAAAAATAAAAATAAATAAGAGACTAAATATTGGTTTCAAAAGAGTGTTTTTAGTAAATGTAAAAGCCATAATCGAATAATTATTAATCATGTAAAATTAATAATTATTCGATTATGGCTAAATTATTTTAATAATTAATTTACACACTAGTTAACTCTGCTTATTCTTGCACTCTCAGGAATATCTCCAGTAAGTGTATTTAAGAATAAAGCAATGCTATTAACTTCATCAGTACTAAGTTCTTTGTTTAGTTCTGTTTTAGCCATTATTTGAATAGCATCTTGAAGGTCAGTTACGCTACCATCATGAAAATATGGTCCTGTTTTGTCAATATTTCTCAGAGAAGGCACTTTAAATACAAACATATCAGATTCATTTTTTGTAACTAGATATTTTCCACTGTCAATTACTGTGCTTTTAGTTAGTTCCCAATAGTTTGTACTTAAGCCAAACTTCATTAGCATAGTACCACCAAGTAAACTACCAGAATGACAAGTAGTACAGTTAACATCCATGAATGTTTTAAGACCTTTAATTTGGTCATCATTAAGACCTGAATTATTTGCCAAATATTCATCAAAAATTGAAGGAGTTAAAAGTGTTCTCTCGAATGCTCCAATTGCATAAGTAAGGTTTTTATATGTAAAAGGTTCTTCATCATCAGGAAATGAAGCTTTGAATAATTCTTGATACTCAGGAACTTTCTTAATGCGATCCAATACGAAAGCTTCATCAGGAATGGCCATTTCTACTGGGTTAAGAATTGGACCACCAGCTTGTTCTTCAACATCTTTATTTCTTCCATCCCAGAACTGAGAAATATGAAGAGCAGCATTAAATGTAGTTGGAGAGTTTCTATTCCCAAAACCACCATTATCACCTTTTGATGTTGGAGAATTATCAACACCATAAGTTTCAATGTTGTGGCAAGTATTACAACTCTGAGTTTCATCTTTTGAAAGTCTATTATCAAAATACAGAGCTTTACCTAGTGCAATTTTACTTTCTGTAAGCACATTGTCAGGATTATCTGCTGATGAAGGAAGAATTGCAAATGATTTTGTTGCTTGTAAGTGGATTGCATCTTTATCAATACTTGGAGCAGCTTCTTGTTTTGGTGTTGTATTTTTACAACTTGCTGCTAATAAGAATAAACCACCGAAAATGAATAAGAACGTGTTTTTCATATTAATAAAATTAGTTAAAAATTTATATTTGAACAAAGATATTAATAAAAAACGATAATTCTTAAATATATGTTAAAAAACCTTGAATAATACTAAGGCATATAAGAAAAAACGTAAAAGTCTTGTTGTTCCGAGAAATGCAAGTTTCTTAAATGGATAATCAATCATACCACTAACAAGAGTAATTGTTGAGAATGGTAGAGGAAATAATGCTGAAAAAACAATTAAAAAACCGCCATAACGATGAAAGGTGGCAAAATGAGAAGAGAATTTTTCTACTAACCAATTTCTATATTTGGGGTATTTACCCAAACTTCTACCAATGTAATACGCAAGGAGTCCACCAAAATAAGAAAGAAAAGCTAATAGACTCAACATAAGAAAAGGCATAGACGAAGTATTACTCCATACTATAAAAAAATCTGGAGGAATAAGACCTAATAAAGTTTCAGAAACAAAAAATAGGCTCAAAACAAATGGTGCATCCCATTTTTCTAGGAATTCATTAATGATATCAGTAAAGCCATTTATTCGACTTTGTGCTACAAATAGGATTACACCTATAACTGAGGCAATAACTAAAAGGCGTAACATGCTTTTTCCCGCAAGAGCATAAATACCTCTTTGTCGTAAAAATCTATGATAAGAAAAAAGCCGTCTCTTCATGAGAAAATATGATGTTTATTTCATTTGCAAAGTTAAGGCAGTGAGCTTAATAAAAAGAATTTATTTTATTAAAAGGAGAAATGCATTTCAAACAAGTATATAAATACTTAATACTGTATTAATTAATGGCTTAGATTTTGATAATGAGCATTGATTTTTTACTTTTATTATCAGAAAATGAGCTATTTATTGTGATAAAATCTTTCAATAAAACTCATATATTTGCCACGCTTTTTTAAACAAGCTCATGAAACAAAGCTTAATATTATTTATATCAATTTTAATTATTAACTTGCTAAACACTAAAGTTACTTTTGGCCAAGATAGGGCAATGTGGGCTACAATTTGGAGTATGGGAACTTCACAAAAAATTGATAAAATAATAGCTACAGCTAAACAATACAAATTCAATAAGGTGTTTTTACAGATAAGGTATAGGGCTGATGCAATGTATATTGTAAATAAAAATGATTCAATGTATTGTAATAATGAATCTCGTTCGTATATACTTAAGAATAGCAATTTTGATCCTTTAGAATATGCTATTAATAAAACAAAGAATACAGAAATTGAGATTCACGCATGGATGCCAATATTTGTTGTTACACCTCACGATTTAAGTAAGATTAGTGATAATCATGTATATTATTCCCATCCAGAATGGATTACAGTAAGTGAAACCGGTGTTAAAATGAAGAATAATGAGCATGAGGGAGCTTTCTTAGATCCTGGAATTCCAGAAGTACAACAATATTTGTTGGAAATACTAAGTGATGTTGCCAATAATTATTCTGTCTCAGGTATTCAGTTAGATTATATTAGATATCCAGATTCTATTTATGGATATAATCCTATTGCACTTGAGCATTATAAAAATTCAACAGATACAGTTTTTGACAATTGGAAACAGACTCAAATTAATACATTTGTAAATAAAGCCTATATTCAATTGAAGAATATTAATCCTAAATTGCAATTAACAGCAGCCGTTTTTGCAAATCAAGATAAAGCGATTAAGCAGTTTGCTCAGAATTGGAAAACATGGATTAAGAACTCATATATCGACAAAGTTTACGTAATGGCTTATAATACTTCCAATAAAAGTTTTGAAGAAGTGATTAAAGGAATAGAAGATGTAAAAAGAAATAAGGCAACTATTGTACTTCGTGCTTGGAAAGATAGAAAGCCTTATTATGCTCATCAAATTAATGAGAAAATAGTAATTTCTAAGCGATATGAATTCTTAAATTTTGGATTTTATAGCTATTCTGGTCTTGTTAATAATCATTATTTAAAACATATAAAGTTTTAAATTATTACTATTAGGTAATTTTATTTATAAAATATCATAATAAAAACATTTTACAGAAAGCAACCCTTTGTATATTTGCGGTATCTAAGTAGATATAATAATTAATCATAATTTATGAAAACTCAGGTATATATAGTAGTTCTATTGTTATTAAGTATTAATTTATTTTCTCAAGAAATAAGTTGGGGCAATAGAGAAAATAAGGAAACTATTAGTGAAATAGGAGCTGATGGCTTTACTGTTAATTTGTCTATAAATAGTATTAATTATCAATTTATTAAAACACCTAGTGATGATTATTATAAGCTTACGATTGATGGTTTTGGAAGAAGTTTAGATTATGGAAATCCTGAGTTACCTATTCTGAAAAAGTTGATAGAATTGCCTAAAGATGCACAATACGAGATTGTTGTATTAGATAAAAAAATAAAAACAATTAATTTAAAAGATTATCAGATTGATGATTATTTGTATCCTTCTCAATCACCAGTGCTTAAGACAGAAAATATTGATAATAGTTTTCAAATAAATAAAGCGCTTTATAGAACTAATGAGTTATATGGAAATCAATTGGTGAAAATTGAGCGCTTGGGAACTATGCGATCAAGCACATTGGCTAGGCTTGAGATAAGTCCAATTCAATATAATCCAGTTTCAAATACAATTCAAGTAGTTGAGGATATCATTATTAGAGTTAAGATTAAAGGCTTTGATGCAGAGAAGCTTAGTTTTGATAAACAAAGATATTTCTCCCCTTATTCTCAAGCATCTGAAAGTCAAATAATAAATTCATCAGCTTATTATGGTTCTCAGTCTAAAGATGTGTCATGTAAGATTCCTTTAAGATATGTAATAGTAGCAGACTCAATGTTTAGAGAAAGTTTGCAGCCTTTTATTAAGTGGAAGGAAAAGAAGGGTTTTAAAGTTATTGAGGCTTATAAACAAGATACAGCTGTAGGAAATAATACCATATCCATAAAATCTTATCTACAAGGTTTATATAATAGTGCTACAGTTAGTAATCCTGCTCCAGTATATGTTCTTTTTGTTGGAGATGTTGGTCAAATGCCTACATGGAGTGGACAAGTTGGTAGTCATGCTACAGATTTATATTATTGTGAGTATACAGGTGACGAATTTCCTGAAATGATGTATGGTAGATTTTCTGCAAATGATACCTCAGAGCTTAATCCTCAAATTGAGAAGACTATTCAATACGAGAAATATACAATGCCAGATCCTTCATATTTGGCAAATTCTATATTAATTTCAGGTAATGATGCTAGTCATTCACCAACATGGCTTGATGGTCAGTTAAATTATGGTACTTCAACATATTTCAATAGTTCTACTTCAACAAATTGTAAATCTTATTTGTATGCAAATGGCTCATATTTAAAGGATTTAGAAATAAGACAACAAGTAGATACTGGAGCAAGTATAGTAAATTATACTGGTCATGGTTCTCCATTGGGTTGGGTAGATCCTACTTTTAATGTCAACAATGTTTCAAGCATGCAAAATGCAAATAAATATCCATTGATGATAGCTAATGCTTGTATTACAAATCAGTTTAATTCATCAGTTTGCTTTGGCGAAGCATTGTTAAGAGCAAGAAATAAAGGAGCAATTGGATATATTGGTGCAAGTGATAATACCTATTGGGATGAAGATTATTATTGGGCAGTTGGATATGGATCTGTAAGTGCTAATCCTACATATTCTACAACGGGACCAGGTTTATATGATTTGATGTATCATAATCATAATGAGGCTTTTTCTGATTGGGCAATGAGTAGTTCACAATACATAAAGGTGGGTAATTTAGCAGTTACACAGGGTGGTAGCAGTAGTAGGTATTATTGGGAAGTTTATCATATAATGGGTGATCCTTCACTTATGGCATACACGAGAATTCCTGATCCAATTACAGCTTCATTTATTCCGTTTATTCAGAATGGATGGAGTAACTTTAGTATAAATACAGTTCCTTTTGCTCAGGTTGCTTTGTCAAAAGGAGACACCTTAATATCTAGCGCAATAGCAGACACAAATGGAATTGCAACTCTTTATTTGGATAGTTTTGCATATCAAGGAGTTCTAGATATTGTTATTACTTCGCAAAATCATGCACCATACTTCTCTAATGTTTATGGTGGTGCCGCAAGTGGCCCTTATGTTGTTGTTTCTGATGTAATTATTGACGATTCGTTGCTAAACAATAATGGAGAATTTGAGTATAGTGAGCTTATTAACATGGATGTTGATTTTTCTAATCTTACTTCATTCGATGCCACAAATACTCAAGCAGTACTTAGAATAAACGATTCGCAAGTAAGTATTATTGATAGTACAGTTAGTATTGGTAATATACTTGCGAATGATACTTTATTAAAAGATGATGCTTTTCAAATTCAAATTGATTCTGCAGCAATTGATAATCATATGGTAAGTTGTAAAATTGTAATAACTGATAATGCTGGAGGACAGTGGATAAGCCCATATTATTTTACTATTCATGCACCAAATATTCAGATTCTTCAATATGTAATTGACGATAGTATTGGTGGTAATAATAATGGAATTGTAGAAGGAGGAGAATCCGTTATTGTGAAGGTTTTATTAAAGAATACTGGTTCAAGAGATGCATTAGCAATAAATTCAACTTACTTAACATCTGATAATAGAGCCACAGTGGCTGGGGGTAATTTAATTGATACTATTCATTTTGGCGAGTCACAATGGGCTGAGTTTAATGTGAGTTTTGATGCTTCATTGCAGAATGGACAGTATCTTAATTTTAGTTTCAATTATGTTAGTGAAGCTTATTCTGATAGTAAATTAATGCCAATACTAATTGGTGAAGTTGATGAGGATTTTGAAACAGGTGATTTCTCTAAATTTGTTTGGGAATCTAGCTCAAGCCTTGATTGGATAATTGATTCAACTTATAAATTTGAAGGTGATTATTCAATGCGATCTGCTATGAATATGCAGAATGATGATACTAGCTCAATTTCTATTACTATGCGAGTATTAGCAGATGGCGATATTAGTTTTTATAGAAAAGTTTCTACTGAGGCAGGTTATGATCCGCTTTATTTCTTTATTGATGGTGCGGAATTTGGTAGCTGGTCTGGTAGTAAAAGTTGGGAGCGTTTTTCTTATCCTGTGAGTGCAGGAGTGCACACTTTTAAATGGTCATATATAAAGGATTACTTTCAAACAAGTTATCTTGATGCTACTTGGATTGATTATATTAAATTTCCTCCTACTGATGCATGGAGTAATATTGAAGATAAGAATGAAGAAAGTATTAGCAGTATTAAATTATATCCAAACCCAGCAATCGATATTGTAAATATTGAATTTGAAGTTAAGAAAAGGGAAGATGTTGCTACAACTATATTCAATCAACTAGGGAAAGTTGTAATTGCTGAAAAGAATTATGGTAAATTTGACTTTGGTGTTAATCATTTGAGAATAAATACAGAATCATTGAGCTCAGGTGTTTATTTTATTAGAGTTAGAGTTGGAGAACAAGAGTTCTTTCAGAAATTAATAATTCAATAATTATGGTGGAGAAATCCAATAAAGAACAATTAAAGGATAAAATAAGTGGGGATTATAGAGCATTAATTGAGAAGTATTCTATAGAAAGAGATGAAGTAGGAAAAAGGAAGTTTTATATTTCAATAGTACGTTTTATTCTATTTATAGGGATTGTGCTTTCATTATGGCTTGCTATATTTAAAGAAATTGAATTATTCTGGTTTGTATTCCTTGGAGTTATTTCTGTTTTTCTGTTTTTAATAAAATATCATTCTAAACTATTTAATAGACATAGTTTCCTAAATAGAATTATTAGAATTAATGAGGAAGAATTATTAGCACTTAATGGTGATTTTTCTCCTTTTGCTAATGGAGAAGAATTTGAACCCAATACTCACGATTATTCTCAAGACTTAGATGTTTTTGGAGAATCCTCATTGTATAATAAATTAAATAGAACTTCAACTCTATTTGGAAGTAAAAAACTATCATCTTGGTTTTTAAATCCTCTTCTAGAATCTAATGATATAAGGAGAAGGCAAGAGGCTGTGTCCGAATTGTCTACAATGACTACATATTGCCAAGAATTCAGGGCTAATGGTCTTGTATTTGAAGAAAAAGAGGAAGAATTTGGTTTTATTAAGTCATGGAAAGAACAAGTAAATATTTTTATTCAAAATTCAGTTTTTAAAGTATTAATATATGTAATTCCAGCTATTAATTTAACGGCATTAGCTTTATTTTCATTCGACTTTATCAGTGCTAAACTACTGAGTATATTATTAGTATTAGCACTGTTACTTGTAGGGTTTTATACTAAGAAGATAAATTTAATTCATAAGAAACTGAGTAAGCGAACAAAGTGGCTTGAGAAATATGTTGATCTTTTGAAACTGATAGAAAATCAAGAATTTAATTCTGAATTGCTTTGCGAATTGCAGCAAGGACTTGAAATAAAACATAAAAAGGCTTACGAAAGTATTTTAGAATTATCAAAAATACTTTCTGCCTTAGATTCAAGGTTAAATGTGTTTGCAGGGATATTGTTAAATGCTTTTTTTGTTTGGGATATTAGGCAAATATTAAGAATGGAAATATGGAAACAAGATAATATTCAGAAATTAGAAGCTTGGTTTGATATTATTGCCAATCTTGATTCGTTGAATAGTATTGCTGTATTATCGCATAATAATCCTGATTGGATTTCTCCAAATATCTCTAAAGATAAAAAATGGTTGTTAAAGGAAATGCATCATCCATTGATGGAATCTGATTCTAGTGTGCCAAATGATTTTTATGTTGATAGAGTACCTTTTTTAAATGTTATTACAGGAGCAAATATGGCTGGTAAAAGTACATATTTGAGAACTATAGGAAGTAATATGTTGCTTGCAATGATAGGTGCTCCAGTACACGCTGTGAAATTTGAATTTTATCCTATTCAAATAGTAAGTAGTTTGCGAACAACAGACTCGCTTATGAAGAATGAGTCTTATTTTTATGCTGAGATTAAGCGTTTGCAGATGATAGTGCAAAGACTTAGAGCAGGGGAGGAGTTATTTGTATTATTAGATGAAATATTAAAGGGTACAAATTCTCATGACAAGGAGGAAGGCTCAAAATCACTTCTAAAACAACTTGTAAAGCTAAATGCTGTAGGTATAATTGCAACCCATGATTTGTCTTTGGGTAAACTGAGTCAAGATTACGAAGGTATAATTCAGAACCAATGTTTTGAAGTAGATATTATTAACGACCAGCTTTCTTTTGACTATAAACTACGTAGTGGAATAGCTCAGAATATGAATGCAAGTTTCCTACTTAAGAAAATGGGAATTACTACTGATGAGTAGTAATTCCACATTGTTATTTTACAACCTTTTTCTGATTTCTTCAGTCTCTTTTTCGAAACCAGGTTTGGCAAGTAAAGCAAACATATTCTTTTTGTAGGCTTCAACACCAGGTTGATTAAATGGATTTACATTTAGTAAGTAGCCACTATATGCGCAAGCTAATTCAAAGAAATAGATTAGTTGACCAATATTTTCTTCATTAATTGCATCTATTTCCAGTTTAATATTTGGCACTCCGCCATCCACATGAGCAATGCTAGTTCCCAGTTGAGCCATTTGATTAATATATTCTACATTCTTTCCTTTAAGGTAGTTTAATCCATCAAGGTCTTGACTGTCATCAGGAATAAGAACTGTATTTTTTGAAGACTTTACAGAAATTAAAGTCTCAAATATTACTCTTCTTCCTTCTTGAATATATTGTCCCATTGAGTGTAAGTCTGTAGTAAAGCTTGCTCCTGCTGGGAAAATACCTTTGTTCTCTTTGCCTTCGCTTTCTCCGTAAAGCTGCTTCCACCATTCTGTAAAATACATAAGTGTTGGGCTGTAATTAATTAGCATCTCAATGTCAAAACCTTCACTAAGCAAAGCATTTCTTGTAACAGCATAAAGTGCAGCTGGGTTTTCTTTAGTGTTTGTTGATTTTAAACATTCAGATTCCATAAATTTTGAGCCATTTACAAGAGCCTCAATATCATAACCTGCTACTGCAATTGGAAGTAGTCCAACAGGTGTAAGTACAGAGTATCTGCCCCCAACATCGTCAGGAACTATATAGGTTTTATATCCTTTTTGCGTAGCTAAGGTTCTTAATGCTCCTTTTTTTGCATCAGTAATGGCAATTATTCTTGAAGCAGCTTCTTCTTCTCCATACTTCTTCTCTAGATGCTGTTTTAGCAATCGAAAAGCAACAGCAGGCTCTGTTGTTGTACCTGATTTGGATATGACAGTTAGAGCGTAATCATTATTATCAAGTAGCTTTAATAAGTCAAATAGATAATCTTCACTTAGATTCTGTCCTGCATAAATAATTTTAGGATTGTCATTTTTTTGAAAGTCTGAAAAGGGACTTTGTAAAGCTTCAATTACAGCTCTTGCACCAAGGTAAGAACCACCAATTCCTATTACAACAAAGTATTTAGCCTTTGTTCTAATCATATTGGCAGTTTCTTTAATATCGTTAATAAGTTCAGAACTAATACTTGAAGGTAAATGGTGCCAACCAAGAAAGTCGGAACCTTTTCCTTCTTTTTTTTCTATTGAATTATGATGGCTTTTAATCTCATTATTTAGTAATTCAATTTTCTCGTTTTTGATAAATGATAATACCTGCGATATTTCTATTGTCAATTTTTTCATAATGATATTATTTGTTTTTATTTTTATTCTTACTATTAGGTACTACATATTCAGTATATTTTTTAGGAATACGGAATGGAAATCTTTGTGGGTTATTAATTGAAACTTTAGTGAATTTTATTTCAAGAAAAGTATTTTGATCTTCTTTAAACTTCAATAATCTATGTTTTGCAAATAATAGACTGTCAACTTTCTCAAAATCTGAATATACAACTCTTAATTTAGCTTTATCTTCACCTATAACTTTTACACTTTGTTTTAATATTCTGTAGTTTGTTTTATCAATCCACATATTCTGCATGAGAACTTTAAGCTTATCCTCTTCATTTTTTTTATGATTTTTTAATTTCTTTCTCGAAACAGTACTCAATTGATATGTGTTTTTATGGTCAAATAGCTTAAAAACATCTGTTTCATAATATGGAAAATCGTTTCCAAGCATCAATGATTGTAACATTTCCAAGTCCACATCAATATTGAATCTTTCTTTAAAGTATGACATGCTTTCCGACATATATGTTTTCCCAAGCCTATTAACAAAGCGAAAACTGTCAGGTGTTATTTCAAGGCGAAATACTTCAATATTCATCACAGCATATACACTTACCCAAAAAATACTATCAGTTCGAAGCCTAATCTGACCACTGAAAGCTTGTTTTTTATCAGGCATTTGATATACGGCTTTAAACTTTCCTGTAAACCATTCTGCATGAAATTGATTTGCATTCATTTTTGCATATACAGAATCCACCGCCAGTTGTTTAGTGGCTTTTTTTATTTCCTTTTTTGTGCTTTTACATGAGGTAATAGCAACAGAAAATATTATAAATATGTAAAATAATCTAATTCTCATATTATTCATTCTTATTAATCTCCATATCTAATAACTGTAAATTCTTATTGTCAGGAAATTTCTTTAATGCAGGATTTAGCCAACTTAAGGACTCCTTTTTTTGGCCATTTTTATATAGACAATAAGCGTAAACATAAATGTATTCTGGTTTTCCTAATTCCATTTCAAGAGCTTCTTTTGCATAGATTAATGCAGAAGAGTAATCCTTTGTAAAGGAAGCAATATCAAAAGCGTAATCCTTAATAATAAGTGCATTATTTTTGTCAAGTTTCATTGCCCTCTGATAATTTGCTTTTGCATTATCGTTTTTGCCTTGTCTGAATTGTGCTTTTGCTTCCATTGCTAAAAAAGAAGCCTTATCGATGGATTGATATACAAAATTACCACCCATATGAACTCTTTCTTCGGCTTTCTTCCAGTTATTATTGTATCCATAGGCTTTTGCACTATAATAATATAACTTGGCTTGTTGAGGGAATAGTCGTAATGCTCTATTACTCTCATTTAATAGAGCATGATAATCTCCAAATTCATCTTCAGCTATAAGAAGTTGTTCCCATATAACGTATTTTGTACTATCTAATGCAATTACTTTTCTAAGGTATTGAATGGCACATTTCGTATCTTCTATATTATTGCAATAGTCAGCTTTAATGGCCATTATTTTAGGGCTTTTGGAGTTAACGTCTAAAGCAATATCTAATAACTGAGTGAAGGCTTCGGCATATGATGCGTCCTTTTCTAATAAGCCCATCATTTTTACTAATACTTTTACTTTTGCATCTACACTTAGGTTTTTAGCAGACATGCCTTTTTTAAGCTCAGAGATAGTCTTCTCTTTATCCCCAATTCTATAATAATAGTCTGCAATAGAGAAATGAACAAAGCCGTCGTCAGGGTCTATTTCTAGTATCTTGTTATAGTACTCCATCGCTTTTTCAGGCTTGTTGATATTCATATATATTTCAGCAACCATTCCATAATAATTTTTATTATCAGGGTTGTGTAATATTAATTCGTCAAGAACAATTATAGCATTTTTATAATCTCCTTTTTTTAAGTAGATTTGTTTTTGCTGTTTAAGTACCCCTTCTTCATAAGAGAAATTATCTATCAATGCTTGATATGCTTTAAGTGCTTGATTATAATCTTTATTACTTATGCAGAGATTTGCCCATTGATAGTAATAGTCTTTTCTGTTTGGCTTTTGTTTTATTAATTGATTGTTTACAGTAATAGCTTCTTTATATTCTCTTTGCTGTTTATATACTCTTATTAGAAATTCCTTATACCAAATGTTATTTGGGCCAAATTCAATTGACTTATTAATATATTCTATTGCTAATTTAGGGTTCAGAAATTCATTTATTCTAGCTAGCTCAAAATAACTTGCATCATGATTAGGTTGCATTTCTATACATTTATAGAAAGTTTTAGTAGCACCTTCAACATCTCCTTTATACAGTTTTCGTTTTGCGTCCAAGAAAGTATTGGTAACCATAAGAGATTGTGCTAAATCAATATTGGTATTTTCATTAGATTTTTGACCAGCTTTTTCTGTTTTACAAGATGTTAGAAAAAAGGCGAATACTAAAAGAAAGATGAATATGTTTCTTAATTGCATAGAATAAAATATTGAGCCGCAAAGTTAATTCAATTTCTCTGAAATAGATTGTAGTACTTGTTATTGTTTATTAAAAGAATTTGGTAGGTAGTTATTTTTGCTTTTAAAAATTATGTTGTTAATTTTAAATCAGTTTATGTAATTTCTGCATTAATGCTTTAGTTTGTTTTAGAATGGTTTCTGATTTTTCTTTACTAGGAATATCATTAGAATCATCTGGATAACGCCCTTGAATTTTGTATTTAATAAGGGAGTTTACAAACAGACTATCTTTATCCGTAAAGGTAAGATCTGCATTCTTCGATAAGTAAAAAATATCATGGGACTTTGGAGCAGCCTTCCCACTAACACTAACAATAATAGCCTTTAGTGATTTCTCAATAACCAAATGACATAGAAATAATCCATGAATAATTCTTGATCGTTCTATATAAACTATTGCAGATTCTAAATCGGCTTTGGATTCATCTTGCCAATTCTTAATTCGTTCTTTTGCATTCATTAGCTTGGAGAATTTTATGATTCTACAAATATAGAAAAATTTATCAGTAACACAAGTAATTAAACAAATCATACTGAAAAATATATGATATTTTCTCAGTATGTTAATTTATTGTTAAAAAAAGGTTTGAGAGTGATATTTCTCAAACCTTTTAAATATAGTATTTTAGTAGTGTTATAGATTATTAGTAGACAAATAAATCATCTAAACTAAGTTTTATTATCTCACCATAATTCTTCAATACATCAAAATCAATATCCTCTTCTTTACCTATAACCACAATATCGAATTTCTTATTTGCAATATTTTTCTCAAAGAATTTTTGAAAATCATCATAAGTCATAGTTTTAATCTTATTGTAAACCATTTCATTGATATCGTAATCAATACCAAGTTTTTGATACCATTTATATATCCAGAAAGGGTCTGCTTTGGTTAGTCTTTTAGATTCAATTTTGATTAAAGCAGCTTTTCTTGATTCTTCAAATTGCATTTTAGCATCAGGCATTTTATTTAAAATATCAAACATTGCTTTTAGAGCATCTTTCATTTTATCGGGTTGTGTATTCAAAGATGCAGTTAAGTAGTGAGATTTGTCTTTATCATTAGGCATATCAATATATGCATAGGCAGAATAAACTAAGCCTTTGCTTTCTCTCAATTCTTGAAATACAATGGATGCCATACTCCCTCCATAAAACTCGTTAAACATTGTAAAATAAGGCATTGTCTCAGGATTAAATTTCCTGTCTTTCGACATTAGAGTGACACTACTTTGTACCATATCATAATTTGTAAAATATACTTTTCCGCCATTGTCAAGTTCTTTAAATTTAACAGCCTCTGGTATTTTTTGAAGATTCTTCGCTGGAGAATATGTATTCTTAACCATTTCCTTTGCTTTTTCATATTCCTCTGGGCCATAGTATAGTATATAGTGTTTATAATCAAGTATATGATTAATGAGATTCACCATCTTTTCAGAATCTAATTTGTCTAACTCGTCGTTTGTTAATGTATATCGTTGAGGATTGTCTCTACCATATTTGGCATAATTACGTTCATTATATCCAATATACCATTTACTAAGTTTATTATTAGCTCTTTCTTTTTTTAGAGATTCAATATATTTTTTAAAGCTTTCAGTATTAGCTTGAGCATTTTTAATATTCTCAATAAATAAGCTAAAAGCTTTTGGGAAATTCTTTTGCAAACCAGAAACATAAACGTAAGTTCTATCTTCTCCAGCCCTAACACCAGTATATACACCCATTTTATAATACTCTTTTGCTAAATTATCGGCAGTCATATCTTTTGTGCCAACATATTCAAAATAATTTATTGCAATAGAAAGCTCTTTGATATTGAAATCACCCATATCAAGAACAAAATATAAACTACTCAACTCATTGTTTTTATTATGAATATAGTTAAATTCAATATTTCCAAGCTCTTCGGTCTTAATTAATTTCTTAAAGTCAACAAACTCAGGTTTTAAACGAGTTTCAGGCATTTTTTTAAATTCTTTCAAGAATTCAGACTCTTTTGTTCTGTCAAGCTCTAATGGAGTAATCTTAGGTTTTTCAACTTTTACTATGTTTTTATTTTCTCCCTTACGCTTATATACAACCACATAATTATCTTTGAATGTTTTCTTTGCGTAATCCATTATTTGTTGCTTGGTAATTTTTTCCATTTTATCAAGCTTTGAAACTTCGTCTTTCCAAGGAACATCAAGAACAAAAGCATCAAGCATATCGTAAATATAATAGTTGTACTCTATCTTACGAAGTCGGCTAAGTTTCTCATCATTAATAATTGCTTCTGGGAGCCAATCTTCAAATTCACCTTTTTTGATTTTGTCAAGTTCTGCAAGTAAAAGGTTTTTTACTTCTTCTAGTTTTTGACCTTCAAGTGAATTTCCTCCAAAAATAAATTCACCATAGTCTTTTTTGTAATTAGTATAAGCATAAGCTCGTAAAACCTTTTGTTGTTTTAATAGGTCAATATCAATTAAACCTGCTTGTCCATTATAAAGTATCATAGAAATAAGTTCAGCAATGGTATTGTCTTTGTCTTTTGCTCCGCCTATTCTAAAACCAAGTTGTAAGAATTCAGCTTCTGGGCCATAAATATCAGCAGTTCGAGGCTTTGTAATTGGTTTTTCTTTGTCAAATGTTGGATGTGAAAGTTTATCATCTTTTCTTAAACGTCCAAAATATTTGTCTATTTTTTGAATAGTTTCGTCGTAATTCAAATCACCACTCATTATAATGGCCATATTATTAGCTACATAATATTTATCCCAATATTTATGGATATTTACCATTGATGGATTTTTAAGGTGTTCCGCTTTTCCAATGGTAGTTTGTTGACCATAAGGATGCTCTGGATACATTAAACTATTGAATTTGTAAGATGCTTGTCGGTAGTCGCTTGATTGTCCAGAGTTAAATTCTTCGTAAACAGTTTCAAGCTCTGTATGGAATAATCGCAATACCAATTCGCTAAATCTTTCACTTTCTACAGTCATCCATTTGTCAATCTGATTGGATGGAATGGTGTTAACATATACTGTTCTTTCATTACTAGTAAAAGCATTGGTTCTTTTTGCACCTATTGAGGAAACTAGTTTGTCATATTCACTTGGAGCTGCATATTTTGCGGCTTCGGTAGAGAGCTTATCAATTTCAGCATAGATTTTCTTTTTTTCTTCAGGGTCGTTAGTTGCCTTATGTTTTTCAAATAAAACAGATATTTCATCAAGCAGTATTTTCTCTTCTTCCCAATTTACAGTGCCAATTTTACTTGTTCCCTTAAACATTAAGTGCTCAAGGTAATGTGCTAAGCCTGTAGTTTCTTTTGGGTCGTAAGTAGAGCCTGCTTTTACTGCTATCATTGTAGATATTTCAGGCTTATCCTTGTTTTCTGACAGATAGACTTTTAGTCCATTTTTTAACTGATACTCTCTGACACCAAATGGATCACCATCTACAGTTTTGTATTCGTAGCCATTCTTGTCTTTTTGTGTTTTTACCTCAAAACTTTGGGCAAAAGTCGTTGCTGCCATTACTATAGCGAGCAAGAATAAAGTAAATTTAAACATAATCTTGTTTTTTTGTGTGAGTAAATTTTTTGTAAAGGTAGGAAAATAATTGTTTACTAGATAACAATTTTAACAAATAGTAAGAGTTATTTTATTAGATAAGCTCTTGTTATATAAATTAAAAGCCCTAAATTTGTTGAGTTAATATAGGTTTTTTAAATGCGGCAACAGTTATTTATAATAATTTAGTATTGTCCGATAAACTTTCAAAATGTAAATCACTGCCCATCAATCTTTACCTCAGTCCTAAAGGAAGGATTGATTGTCAATGATTTACATCC
>Ga0256827_10000714_pt1 | contig 20907 bp, 24 predicted proteins | sample CV84metaG_FD_185977 | JGI IMG/M metagenome (GOLD analysis project Ga0256827, IMG submission 185977) | Hydrothermal vent microbial communities from East Pacific Rise, Pacific Ocean - CV84 | ecosystem: Environmental > Aquatic > Marine > Hydrothermal vents | place: Pacific Ocean: East Pacific Rise... | reverse complement strand
AAAGAAACTTGTTTATAGTTAGCTTTTGTGAAAACCATGAGTCTTTAATGAACTCAACCATTTTAGTATATTTGGTTGGTTAATGTATTATACGAAGGAATAATTATGAAAATTGCACAAAATATAAGTGAGTTAGTTGGGAATACACCTCTAGTAGTCTTAAATACCCCATCTCAGATTACAGGAGCAAGAATTTTAGGTAAGTGTGAGTTTATGAACCCTACAAGTTCTGTTAAAGATAGAATAGGGATGAATATGATAAAGAGGGGTATAGAATCTGGTGAAATAAGATCAGATACAACTATTATAGAACCAACAAGTGGGAATACAGGTATTGCCCTTGCTGCTGTTTGTGCTGCACAAAATTTAAAACTTATACTAACTATGCCAGAGTCTATGAGTATAGAGAGAAGAAAACTTTTAAAAGCTTTGGGAGCAGAGCTGATTCTAACTTCTGCATCTAAAGGTATGAATGGATCTATACAAAAGGCTTTGGAATTACAAAAAACTATAAAAAATTCTATAATATTACAACAATTTGAAAATATATCAAATCCAGAAATACATGAGCTTACAACTGCAAAAGAAATTCTTATGGATACTCAGAATAATTTAGATGCATTTATAGCAGCAGTTGGAACTGGTGGAACACTTAGTGGAACTTCTAAAAAGTTAAAAGAAGAGCTAAAAAATATATCTATATTCGCTGTTGAACCTAAAGATTCTGCAATACTTTCAGGTGAAACACCATCATCTCATAAGATACAAGGTATAGGTGCAGGATTTATACCTAAAATTCTTGATAAATCTATTTATAAAGAGGTTATAAAAGTAAGTAATGAAGATGCTATAGCTACAGCAAAAATGCTAGCTAAAGAGGAAGGATTATTAGTTGGTATATCTACAGGAGCAAATGTATGGGCAACTATGCAAGTTGCAAAAAGAAGTGAATTTAAAGGTAAGACACTTGTTACTATACTTTGTGATACTGGGGAGAGATATATGAGTACAGAATTATTTAGTGAATAAACTTTTTTTAGAAACTATAAAAGTTCAAAACTTTCAACCCTATAATTTATTTTATCATGAAAAACGTATGAATAATAGTGTTATTGGCGTTAGCGATACTTTTGAATTAAAATCAATTATAAAACCACCGACAAAAGATCTTTATAGATGCAGGATAGTTTATAGTAAAAATAGTTTGGAGATATCTTATCATAGTTATAAAAAAAGGGATATAAAAAAATTAAAGCTTGTTGAAAGTGATATAGTATATGATAAAAAGTATGCTAATAGAGATGAGTTGGATAATTTATATCAACAAAAAGATTTTTATGATGATATTTTGATAGTAAAGAATGGTTATATAACAGATACTTCTATAGCAAATATAGCTTTTTTTGATGGAAAGAAATGGCTAACGCCAATATATCCACTTTTATATGGTACAACAAGAGAAAGATTGTTATCTACTAAGTTTTTAGAGGAATCTCATATAAGTGTGGATGATATTTCTAAGTTTACAAAGGTAGCTTTGATGAATGCTATGATAGATTTTGATATAATTGCAGAAGAAAATATAAAGGAAATAATTTGTTAGAGAATATTATAGAAGATAGGGATTTTGCTTATATAATGAGAAGAAGTATTCAAGATATTATAATCAATTTTTTTGAAAAAGAACAAAATTTCGGAATATTATGTAAGATAGAAGAGGTAGATTTTAATCCACAATTGCCAGAAAGTATAAATAGTGAATTTCGTCCAATGACACTTTTCTTTTTAGCTGGATATACATTTGAAACAGCAAGAATTGAGGATGGGTATTTGATCTTTGAAGCTGGTTTTGGTAGTGATAATTTTGGTAGTATAGTTAGTGTTCCATTGCTTAGTATTATGCAAATAATAATAGATGAAACACCGATATTTATAAATTTGTCTGTTTTTAAAGAAGATAAAGAGATAAAAGAGGTAAAAAATGTTGATGAAAATGGAGTTAAAAATTCTATGGCTTCATTTTTAAATAATCCAGAGAACTCTAAATTTTTAAAAAAATAGAGTTCTTTATAAATATTAAACTTTATTGATAGAAAGAAGGTAGTTAACTACATTGTCTACAAAAGCATCATGCTTTCTACCTTTAAGATAAGCTATATAGAAATGTCTTGTTATTCTATAGTTTTTTAGTCTAGCTTCAAAAAGCATACCATTCTCAAGTTCTGATTTTATAACATGGCGTGACATGATAGATACTAAAGGTTTATCTGAATTTTTATCTGCATGCATGATAGATTCTTTTATAGCTGTTTGTGATGCTAAGATACCTATAACATTGAAGTTAGTACAATCAACCCCCATCTCATCAAAAACTTCTGCTGTTAGTCTTTTTGTGTGAGAGTCTTCATCTCTACAAATCCAGTCAAATGTAAAAAGGTCTTCTGGTAGTAATGTCTTTTTTATCGGTCTATTTGCAAAAACAACCAATTCATCTTCTACCCATTCTCTATATATGATTCCATCATGAAATACTGGTGACTCTATAAGTGCTACATCTATTTTTTTATCTTCAAGTTGTTCTATTATATTGTTAGATACATCAACATTCATAAAGACTTCATTATCTATGCGTTGCTTTATCTCACCAAGATAATTTGGTAATACATAGTTACCAATAGCAAAAGATGAACCCATTACAAAAGTGAATTCCTTATTTATGATTTTTAAAAGTTCTTTTTCACCATGTTGTACGGCTTTTTCCAGTTTAAGTGCTATTCTATAAAGATCTTCACCCTCTTTTGTAAGCATAATACCATTCTTTTTTCTATCAACTATTTTAGTATCTAAGTAATCTTCTATAAATTTAATTTGTTGTGTTACAGCAGGCTGAGAAATCCCAAGTTTGGCAGAAGCTTTAGAAAAACTTTTCTCTTTTATAACCATCAAAAATGTTTGTAATTTAGCAAAATCTTTTAACATAATAATTCCTATAAGTAATAATGATAATAAAATTATAACTCATAATTATAATTATTGCAATAGTTTTGTAATGATTTACTACAATTTTGATATAATAAACCTATTAACAAATTAATAAAGAGAAATACTTACGCGAATGGAAAAAATATTTAAAAATCTTAATGAATCTCAAAGTGGTGCTGTAAAAAAGATAGATGGTCCTGTTTTGATACTAGCGGGGGCTGGAAGTGGTAAAACTACTACAATTATATCCCGTTTGGCATACCTTATAGAAGTTGTTGGTATACCAGCCTCAAATACATTGACTCTTACTTTTACAAATAAAGCTGCAAAAGAGATGAAAGAGCGTTCAATGAATATGATGGAAAATATATCATATCCACCTCTTTTGTGTACTTTCCATAAATTTGGTCTCTTATTTCTAAAATTTAATATACATCTTTTAAATAGAAAAAATAATTTTGTTGTTATAGATACTGATGACAAAAAGAGAATTATTAAAAAAATAAATTCAGAATTAGCTACTCCATTAATAGCAAGTGAAATATCTAGATATAAAAACTCACTTATGAGTCCAGATGATGCATATAAGCAAGCTGAACTTTTTAACTATAAACAAATAGCTGAAGTTTTTAGAGAATATGAAAAGTATTTAAATGAAAATAATCTAGTAGATTTTGATGATTTAATAGCTTTAACATATAAGCTTCTTGATGAAAATCCTGAATTGGCTGAGAAAACTTCTCAAAAATATCAATACATAATGATAGATGAGTATCAAGATACTAATGAATTACAATTAAAACTTATACAAAAATTATGTACAACTCATGCAAATATATGCGTTGTTGGTGATGATGATCAAAGTATATATGGTTGGCGTGGAGCCCATATAAGAAATATTATGGAATTTGATCAAGATTTTCATAATGTTGAAGTTTTTAAACTTGAAGAAAATTATCGTTCACGTTCTCCAATACTTAAGGTTGCAAATGCCTTGATAGAACATAATCGTTCGAGACTTGGAAAAAAACTTATATCAACTCGTGGTAGTGGAGAAGATATAACTATTTTAAATTCAAATGATGAAAATGAAGAAGCAAGAAAAATAGCTATAAAGATAAAAAAGCTTTTGGATTCTGGGGTAAATGCACAGGAGATAGCTATACTTTATAGAGTAAACGTTTTATCACGTTCTATAGAAGAGGGCTTAAATCGTGCTGCTATAGCATATAAACTAGTTGGCGGTTTAAGATTTTATGATCGTGCTGAGATAAAAGACTTGATATCATATATCAGAGTTATAACAAATCATCATGATGACTTTTCTTTTAAAAGAATAGTAAACAAACCAAAACGTGGGCTTGGTAAAGCAAGTGTTGATAAGGTAGAATTAGCTGCTCATGCAAATGAAACATCTATATTTGAGTATATAAAAAATGTAGATATATCAACGTTAGAGTCTATGGTAAGAAAGAAAAATGCAGCTACACTTAAAGAGTTTATTAAAAATATAGAATATGTTTCTAATATATCTAAAGAATCTACATATGAGTTTATAGATGTACTTGAGGATACTTTTCATCTAAAAGATATATATAAAGGTATGCAAGATGAGGATGAAAGAGTTTTAAATATGGATGAATTTTATGCTCTTTTTAGAGATTTTATAAAAAATTCTCCAGATAGCTCTTTAGATGAATTCTTAAATGAACTTACTCTTCAAAGTGATCAAGATCAAGTTGAAGGTGAATCTATTTATATGATGAGTATACATGCATCTAAGGGATTAGAATTTGAGCATCTTTTTATTATAGGGATGGAAGAGGGTTTCTTACCATTAGTTGGAGAAGGTAGTGATCTTGAAGAAGAGAGAAGATTAGGTTATGTTGCATTTACAAGAGCTAAAGAGACCTTGACTTTATCTCATGCAGGTAGTAGATTTTATAAAGGTAGAAGAAGTGACCTTCAAAAAAGTAGATTTTTTAATGAAGCTGGTTTATGTGAAGGTTCTTTGATAGTCGAAAAAAATACAGCTTTTAAAAAAGGTGATTTGGTAAGACATAAGATTTTTGGTGCAGGTAGAGTTGTTGGTGTAAGTAAAGCTGGAAGAGAATTTAAACTAAATATAAATTTTGCAGGAACAAAAAGAGATATTCTTGCTTCATTTGTAGAAAGATTATGAATCGTCTTTTTGTTGCATATAAACCATCTGGGATAGGTTCGAATTTTTTTTTATCGAAGTTAAAAAGAAAATATCAAACTAAAAAAGCAGGCTTTTCCGGTACTCTTGATCCATTTGCAAAAGGTGTTTTAATCATAGGTATGGGAAGTTACACAAAACTCTTTAGATTTTTAGATAAAACTCCAAAGAGATATAAAGCTACTTTGTGGCTTGGTGCAAAAAGTGACTCTTTAGATACTGAAATGATAGAGAATGTCGATATATTAGATGATTTGCAAGAGGATGAGGTTAGAGATGTTTTATTATCTTTAAAGGGTTCCTTGAGATATGAACCACCTATCTTTAGTGCGAAAAGGATAGATGGGCAAAGAGCGTATGATTTGGCAAGAGCTGGTCAAGAATTTACATTGAATAAGATAGATTCTACTATATATGATATAAAGTTGATAAATTATTCTCATCCTTTTGTAACTTTTGAGGCTACAGTTAGTGAGGGAACATATATTCGTTCCCTTGGTCTTATTATAGCAAACAGGCTTGGTGTGAAATTTGGAAGTCTTAGTATGCTGGAGAGATTAAATGAGGGCCAGTTTACTTATGATAATGAATTGGCGTTGGATATAAAAAAATGTTTAAATATACCTCAAAATTTTTATATAGGCGATATAGAAAATGTAAGATATGGTAGGGTTCTTGCTATAGATGATTTGAAGATTATGGATAATGGAACATACTGGTTGGATAATGATGATACTATATCCATAATTACAATAAATAATAAACAAATAAAATATGAATTAGGAAGAATACAATGTTAGTTTTAGCAAGAAAATTGGATGAGTCAATAGTTATTGGTGATAATATAGTTGTTAAAGTGGTAGCAATTGAAAATGGCTCTGTAAAGCTTGGAATAGAAGCACCTCAAGATATAACTATAGTGAGAGATGAGCTTGTACAAGAAGTTAAGGAACAAAATATAGCAGCATTGCATAAGGCTGATAAAGAAGAGATAGATAAATTAAGTGAATTATTTAAAAAGTAGATATGATGAAAAGATATAAAGCTTATGCGAAGGTAAATGTTTTTTTAAAAATCACAGGGCAAAGAGATTCATATCATGAGATTATTTCAAGATTTATGCTTGTTGAAAATTTATATGACGAACTTTGTTTTATCCCAAAAGATGAAACAGATGCAAGTTTAAATGAGTTTAAAATTATTGGTAAGTTTAGTTGTGATACATATCAAAATACTATATATAAGGCTTATTTTGCATTAAAAAATGCTACTAATTCTGAAGCTCTTGAAAAGCTCATGTATACTCATGCTATAAAAGTAGAAAAAGCTATACCTGCATTTGCAGGTTTGGGTGGTGGTAGTAGTGATGCAGCTACATATCTAAAGATGTGTAATGAAGTTTTACACCTAGGACTTAGTTTAAATGAATTGGCAGTTATAGGCTTGAAAGTTGGAGCTGATGTTCCATTCTTTATACATGGTTATAAAAGTGCAAATGTAAGTGGTATAGGTGAGTTGGTTGAGGAGTTTAAAGATGATTTTTTGGAGTTTGATATATATACCCCAGATCTTAAGATAAGTACACCAGCCGTTTACAAAAGATATAGAAAAGATTTTTATAACCCTATAGATAGTATAACGATAGAAAAACTTAAGGCATTACCATCATCAGAAGTGTTTAAAACTATGGATCCAAAAGAGGCAAATGACTTGTTTGCTCCAGCATTAGCAGAGTATAATCAACTGCAAGGCTATATAAAAGATGGATACTACTTTAGTGGAAGTGGAAGTAGTTTTTTTAAAATAAAAGGTAAAGAGAAAACAGATGGGTGAAACGATAGCAAAAAACAAAAAAGCATATCATGATTATTTTATAGAGGAGAAGTTTGAGGCTGGTTTGGTTTTAAAGGGTAGTGAGGTTAAGGGTTTAAGAGCAAGACGTGTAAACCTAAAAGATAGTTTTATAAAGTTTATGAAAGATGAACCTACGCTTTTTAATGCACATATAGGCAGACTAGAAACAACACACCATTTTTATGGTCATGAGGAGAGAGGAGCGAGGAAGCTTCTTTTACATAAAAAGCAGATACTTAAATTAAGAAAAGCAGTTGAGAGAGATGGTTATACTATAGTCCCTTTGCAGATATATTTTAATGATAGAAATATAGCAAAATTGCAGATAGCAATAGCAAAGGGTAAACAACTCCATGATAAGCGCCATGATTTAAAAGAGAAAGATCAAAAACGAGATATTGCTAGAGCTATGAAGGATTATTAATGAAAAGTTTATGGATATTGGCGTTAGCATACTGTTTTTTATTTGCTTTTAATGTTGATGTTCATTCTCATTTAATTCCAAACGGGCAAACAGCATTATTGGAGTTTTCTAAGATTGAAGGTATCGTTTATAAAGATGTAGAAGTTGAAAAAAAACATTTTAATATAATTGAAAATCCTTTGAAATCTAATAAATTGTATGCTCTTATCCCCTTTGGATATTATGAAAAACTTGAAAATAAAAAGATAAAAATAAATTACCTTGAAAATAATAAAAATCAACATGAAGATATTTTATTAAAAGTTATCGATGGAAAATATAAAAAAGAAGCTATTAAAGTCAGTTCATCTAAAGTAAATCCAACAAAAAAAGATGTTAAAAATCGTATATCAAGAGAATATAAAGAAGCTATGCATATTTATTATAGAATAACAGAGCATAATTATCTTATGAAGCCTTTTATCCTTCCATTAAAAAGTAAAATTACAAGTCCTTTTGGAAAAGCAAGAATTTATAATGGAACTTTAAAAGGTTATCATAGTGGAACAGATTTTCGAGCGAAAATTGGTACACCTATTTTAGCTGCAAATGGTGGAAAAGTAGTCTTAGTTAAAACAAGATTTTATTCTGGAGGCACTGTTTTACTTGATCATGGAAATGGTATATATACTTGTTATTTTCACATGAGTAAATTTAATGTTAAGGTGGGTGAGGTTGTTCAACGTGGAGAAATTTTAGGTTTATCTGGTGATAGCGGCAGAGTTACTGGACCACATTTGCATTTTTCTGCTAGAATAAATGGTGTACAAGTTGATCCACTTCAGCTTATTTCACTAATGAATGAAAATATTTTAAAGGGCAAAATATAAAATGACGATACTACAATTAATAATGCTAGCGGCTTCAGCCTACTTTGCATTTAAAATCTATGAGCATATAGGAACATTAAAAGATTCAGATGGGAAAGAGTTTCAAAAAGCTTCAAATGAATCCACCAAAAGAACCAAGGAAGCATTTTCAACATTTGATGTTTCAGATTTACTAGAAAAAGCTGATAAAGAGAGAGAGAATAATAATTTGGATAAAGCAATGGCTATCTATAGTGAAGCAAATATTAAATCTCCAAATTCTGATGAGATACTTTTTAAAATGGGTTATACCTTAGCACTTCAAGGTCGTGATGAAGAAGCCTTGGAATATTTTGAGGATGCTTTAAAAGTAGATCAAAATAATCCTTTTACATATGTAGAAATGTATAAAATTTATAAAAAACAGGGTGATAATGATAAAGCAGAATTTTATCATCAAAAAGCGATAGAGATAGATGAAAATTTTAGAAATATATAATTATTTAGATAATTTATCTCCTTTTGAATTACAAGAACCTTGGGATAATTCTGGTCTTTTAGTTGGAGATTTTGAAGAAAATATATCAAAAATAGCATTGAGTATAGATGTTGATGAAGAATTAATAGATTCTTTAGATGAAAATACTTTACTTATAACCCATCATCCTATAATATTTGGTGGTTTAAAGCAACTAGAATTTAGTAAATATCCAGCAAATTTAATTAAAAAAATGATAAGAAAAAATATAAGTAACATAGCTATGCATACAAATTTTGATCAGACTCATTTAAATGATTATGTTGCAACAGAAGTTCTTGGCTATGATATATCTTACAAAGATGGTTTTGTAGCTTATCTTAATGTTGATGAAGATTTTGATAAATTTGCAAAAAAAGTATCTTCTGCATTTGGATTAAAAGCAGCAAGATGTGTCAAATGTTCATCTGTTGTTAAAAAAGTAGCGTTAACAACTGGATCTGGATGCTCTTTGATGAAAAGCTTGGATGCAGATTGTTTTTTAACAGGTGATGTAAAATATCACGATGCGATGGAAGCAAAAAGTATAAATTTATCATTAATTGATATTGGACATTATGAAAGTGAGCACTTTTTTGCCAAAATTTTACAAAAACATTTGAAAAATTTAGGTTTAGAAGTTATAATTGCATCATCAGAAAACCCATTTACATATATTTAAGTATATTTTTAGTAGTGGTACAAAAGTAAAACCCCATAAAGGACCCCAATGAACAAGCACTTAAAGCAACTTATAGACCTGTCAATAGTAGATAAAAATATTGATGCATTTGAGCCTCAGATAGAAGAAGCTAACTATAACTATGAAGCAGCTTATGCAAAAACTAAGAGTATTGAGTCAGATATAGAGAACTTAACTAATGAAATTCAAGAAGAAGAAAGTAAAAAAACTAAGAATGAACTTCATTTGGCAGAATTATCTCAAAAATTAGAGGAAAACTCCAAAAAAAGTGCAGAAGTAAAAACTGAACGTGAAATGAAATCTCTTCAACTTGAAGAAGAAATAGCAAAAGAACAAATAACTTTTGCAAATGAAGAGATTCAAAGACTTGAAAAAATTATAGAGATGAAAAAGGAGCAAATAGAAGTTGCACAAAAATCTCTTGAAGAATTATCTGCAAACTTAGAAACTGTAAAAGCTGAAGTAGATAAAAAATTGGCCGCTATAAATAATGAAAGACAAGCTGTTTTTGTTGAAAAAGAGAAACTTCTTGGAGAGATAAATCAAAAAGGTTTGGCTTTTTACCAAAAGATACGTCGTTGGGCTAAAAACACAACTGTAGTGCCTGTTGAAGATCAAGCTTGTATGGGTTGTCATATGGTTATAGGCGATAAAGTGTATGCAGATGTTATAGGTGGAGAAGAGATAACAACTTGTCCTCACTGCGGAAGAATACTTTACGCAAAACCAAACGAAGAGTAGTTTGAAGCTATTTACGTTACTTTACTATACTGTAAGTATTGTGCTTTATATATTGGCACTTCCACTTATAGTATATCTCTCGTTCAAAGAGAAATATAAAGAATCTATCCCTGCACGTTTTTTTCTTTTTAAAAATCAACCATTTTCTACTTCTGATGCGATATGGTTTCATGTATGTTCACTAGGTGAAGCAAGAGCATTAAAACCTATACTTGATATGATAAAAGATAAAAAAGTAGTTATAACAACTATCACCCATACAGGTTATAAAGAAGCCAGTAAGTATAATGCTGAGGTTCGTTATCTGCCATATGAAATGTTTTTGCCTTTTTGGATAAAAAAACAAAAACTCTTAGTGGTTTTAGAAGCTGAATTTTGGTATTTACTTTTTCGAGTTGCCTATAGTCATGGTGCAAAAGTGGTTCTTTTAAATGCTAGAATTTCAGATAAAAGTGTAAATAAATATATGAAATTTAGATGGTTCTATAAAAAACTATTGGAATGCGTTGATACTATATATGCACAAAGTGAAGTTGATAAAAATCGTTTTTTAGCTTTAGGGGCTAAAAAGATAGAAGTTATAGGAAATATAAAGTTGTCTTCTAAGATTAAAAAAACAAAAGAGTATCAAAAACCACTAGGAGAAATTATTGTTGCTGGAAGTACACATAATGGAGAAGAGGAAAAAATTTTAAATGCTTTTTTAAAGTATAAACAAGAAAAAAGTGATGCAAAATTGATTATAGTACCTCGGCATCCTGAAAGATTTGATGATGTTTACAGTTTGATTCATAAATATGTAGCTTCTAACGCCAATACGGTATCTCGTTTTAGTGAAATTGGTAATTTTGAATCAGATATAGTTTTGGTTGATAAGATGGGTGAATTAAACAACATATATGCAATAAGTGATATAGCTATCTTAGGTGGCGCATTTAAAGATGATATCGGTGGGCACAATCCTTTAGAACCAGCTTTTTTTTCTTGTAAGATTATTACCGGAAAACACTTTTTTCATCAAAAAGAATTATTTAAGTATGTTCATCATGTTCAGTACGTAGATGAAGATGAAATTTATAAAGCATTAAAATTTACTAAAGAATTACCAAATTCATTGGTTGAAGAGAAGATAGATTTAAACCCTATCATAGAAAAAATAATTAGTTCATAGAAGCTAAAAAAGGAATTAAAATGGCATTAGAAAAAGCTTATAAACTTGTTGCTAAACAAGAGTCTATATCAAATGGAGCTGCAAAATCAATGATAGATAGAGGCTTGGTTTATGTTGGCAATAAAAAGGTGATGATTGCTCGTGGTGAGATAGATACGAAAACTGTTTTTAGGATTATAAAAGTTGAAAAACCAAAACCTATATTTGAAAATGATGATATAGTAGTTGTTGATAAGCCAGCATACGTAAATTCTGATGAGATAGAAAGACAATTTAAACCTGCTGTATTATTACATAGACTTGATCGTGAGACAAGTGGTGTTTTAATGCTTGTTAAAAATGAAGATTTCAGACAAAAAGCTATAAAAGAATTTGCTAAAGATAAAGTTTATAAAGAATATATAGCGTGGGTTGAAGGTATCATGAGTGAGCCTATTGAAGTTGATAAACCTATACTTACTCAAAGAAAAAACAATAAAGCATATTCAAATGTATCTCCAAAGGGTAAACCGGCTAAAAGTGAGTTTTTTCCAGATATAGTAAGTGCAAATAAAACTAAAGTTAAATGTATTATTCATAATGGTAGAACACATCAAATCAGAGTTCATCTTCGTTATATTGATCATTCGATAATAGGTGATGAACAATATGGTGGTCGGCGTGCTAAAAGGGTGATGTTGCATGCACATAAAGTAAGATTATTAGGTATGGAGTTTATAGCACCTGAACCAAAGGCGTTTATAACATTTGAGTAGAGTGATGACTTCAATAAAGAAGTTCAAAGTAAAGTTTAGATAAAATTTTTGACTTTTATATTTAAAATTAATTAGGAAAATATATGTTTAGCAGTTTAACAGATTCGTTTACAAATGCCATAAAAAAGATTCGTTTTCATGATGATGATAAGGCTTTATCAAAAGCTTTAACAGAGTTGAAAAAGAACCTTTTAAAGGCTGATGTAAATCATAAAGTTGTGAAAACACTTATAGAAAGTGTTTCATTGAAGACAAAAGAGAAGGGGATAGGTAAAGACCAATTTCTTGAAGCTCTTAGAGAAACTTTAAATAATCTATTGGAAGTTGGTGGTAATAAAGGGTTTGTGTTTGCTCCAAATCCTCCAACTACAATTCTTATGACTGGTTTACAGGGGTCTGGTAAAACAACTACAACTGGTAAGCTAGCAACATATCTTAAAAATAAACAAAAAAAAGTTCTTATTGTCGCAGCCGATTTACAGCGTTTAGCAGCAGTGGAACAATTACGCCAAATTACATCACAGATTGAAGTTGAGCTATATGAAGATGAAGCAACAAAAAATCCTGTAGAAGTTGTAAAATCTGCTATAGAATATGCAAATTCTAAAATATTTGATGTTGTACTTATAGATACTGCTGGTCGTTTAGCTATAGATGATGAGCTTATGAATGAGTTAAAAGCCGTTAAAGATGTGGCTTCTCCTGATGAGATTTTTTATGTTGCTGATTCATTAACTGGTCAAGATGCGGTAAGAACTGCTACAACATTTAAAGAGAAGATAGGTATAGATGGTGTAATCTTATCTAAGTATGATGGTGATGCTAGAGGTGGTGTTGCTTTAGGATTATCATCTCAGGTTCAGGTGCCTCTTCGTTTTATTGGTATGGGTGAAAAGATGGAAGACCTAGAAGTATTTTTACCAGATCGTATTATAAATCGTCTTATGGGATTTGGTGATGTTGAAGGTTTAGCTGAAAAAACATCAAATATCATAGATGAGAAAAAAGCAAAACATTTAACTAAAAAGATACAAAAAGGTAAATTTAATTTTAATGATTTTTTAGAACAGATGGAATCTATGAAAAAAATGGGTTCTATGAGCTCAATTATGGGAATGATACCTGGTATGAGTGGTATGAGTAAAGCTATAAAAGATTTTGATTTTGAAAATTCAGATGAACTTAAGCATATAAAATCTATGGTTGCATCTATGACTAAAAAAGAGCGTGAAAATCCAGATCTTTTAAATAATTCTAGGAAACAAAGGATTGCAAAAGGGTGTGGTCTTGAAGTTGTTGAAATTAATAGGATGATTAAGCAGTTTAAGAATGCAGGTAAAATGGCTAAAAAATTCTCTGGAAAAAATGGAATGAAGCAACTTCAATCTATGATGGGTGGAGCTGGTGGCATGGGCGGTATGCCAGGATTACCTCGTTAAAGTTATATAAATATTTTAAGTTGAGATTTCTGTTTTATCATTTATAAGTTTTTCTTTTTTTTAACTATTTTATATTGATAAAATAGAAAATGTAAATGATAAACAGTTAACAAGATGATGTTAAGAAAAAAATGCTATAATTTCATTATCGTTTAACTTCCGAAATAATCCCTCTGTGATTGGAAGGTATCTTTTTAAGATATATAACGCCAAAAGGCGGTAAGAGGCACAATAAACTACTTGTATTTTATACAAATTTATTCTGCGAAAATACCCCGAAACATTATTTTAATTTAAGGAAACAATATGACAGTAATTAGACTTACTCGTATGGGAAGAAAAAAGAGACCATTTTACCGTATCGCGGTAACAGATAGCCGTAAACGTAGAGATGGTGGCTGGATAGAACTTATCGGGCATTATAATCCAATGAATGAAGAGAAAACATTAGTTGTTGATAACGAAAGATTAGATTACTGGTTAAGCGTTGGTGCTAAAATGAGTGATCGTGTTAAAAAGATTACTGGTCGTTAGTTATGATTTCTGATTTTGTCGCACAATATGCAAAGCTTATAGCATCTAATCCTGATGATGTAAGAGTTGAAGTTACAGAAGGCGATGAAGTTACAGAAATAGTTCTTTTTGCTAATCAAGCCGATATAGGCAAATTGATAGGTAAGAAAGGTAAAATGATTGGAGCAATAAAAACTGTTATCTCTGGCTGTAAAGCTAAAGATGGCATAAGTTATCGTATAAATGTTGAACCAGTCCAATAAGCTACTACATATTGCTACCATTGGTAAAACAGTTGGTATAAAAGGTGATATGAAATTACATATAAAAAGTGATTTTCCAGAGCAATTTTTCTCAGGAAGTAGTTTTCTTATAAATAAAAAGGATAAGATAACTCTAAGTAATGTAAATTTACAAAGAGGTCTTGTAAAGATAAATGATATTTCTAATCCTGAAGATGCTAAAAAGTTTATAAATGTTAAGCTTTTTACTACATATGATGAGACTAGAAAAAATTGTTATCTTAACGAGGATGAATATTTCTTTTTTGATTTAGAAGATTGTAGTGTTTATGAAGATGAAAAACTTCTTGGTAAGGTTAAAGAAGTTGAAAGAATAGCAGTTACGAATTATTTAAGTATAGTGACAGATAAGAGTTTAGTTGATAAAGGTTTTTCAAAAAGTTTTTTAGTACCTTTTATAAAACCATTTAAAGTAAGTGTTGATATAGATAACAAAAGAATTACTTTAAATGGAGCTATTGATATACTAGAAGCTTCTTGATGAAGTATACTTTTGTTACTCTCTTCTCGAATTTAATAGATGGTTATTTTAATGACTCTATATTAAAACGTGCTATCGATAAGGATTTATTGGATATTGATTATCTTAATCCTAGAGAATTTTCTAATAATAAACATTTTAAGGTAGATGATACGGCAATTGGTGGTGGTGCAGGAATGGTAATGAATGCCCAACCACTTTTTGATGCATTAGATAGTTTAAAAAAGAATGATGAAAATGTTCATATAGTTTTCTTAACTCCTGTGGCGAAAGCATTTGTTCAAAATGATGCAAAACGTTTGTCTACTAAAACCCATATAGCTTTTGTGAGTGGAAGATATGAGGGGATAGATGAGAGAGTTATAGAAAAATATGCTGATGAAGTTTTTTCGATTGGTGATTATATATTGACTGGAGGAGAACTAGCTTCTTTAGTAATATGTGATGCTGTTAGTAGAAATATAGATGGTGTTCTTGGGAATAGTGATTCTCTTTCAGTTGAGAGTTTTGAAACGTTACTTCTTGAAGCACCATCATTTTCAAAACCTAAGGAATATGATTCTTTAAGTGTTCCATCAGAATACTTAAAGGGAAATCATAGTAAAATTCGCTCATTAAAATTAGCTTTGTCTGAATGTAAAACTAAATTCTTCAGACCGGAGCAGCTATTAAAGCATAGAATAAGGAAATCCTATGAGAAATAAATACATAGAAAACTTTGAAAAAGCACAAATCGCAGAGAAAACTATCCCAGATTTTCGTGCTGGTGATACTGTTCGTTTGGCAGTAACAATTAAAGAGGGTGATAAAAGTCGTATTCAGTCTTATGAAGGTGTTTGTATCGCTAAACGTGGTCAAGGTACTGGTGCAACTATTACTGTTCGTAAAATTGGTGCTAATGGTGTTGGGATTGAAAGAATTTTCCCATTATTTACAGATTCAATAGATGAGATAAAAGTTATTCGTCGTGGTCGTGTGCGTCGTGCAAAACTTTTTTACTTACGAGAACTTGCTGGTAAAAAAGCTCGTATTAAAGAACTTAGAAGAAAGTAATTCTTCTGGGCTTCTTTGCCCACTTAATATTCCCACTTTTCGTAAACTTTCTTAACTTTACTTACTTTCTATAAACATTAAATCTAAATTTAGTATAATATTTCAAATAAATTTGTTGGAATAATATGCAATACATTGAAGATTTAAAAAAAATAATACAGATTAATTCATATACTAAAAATAAGATTGGTGTAGATAAGGTTGGTATGATTTTTGATAGCTGGTTTCAGGAATTAGGTTTTAAGATTGTAACATATGAACGAGAATTTATAGGTGCCCACAGGCATTATATTTCTAAAAAAACTAAAAATGCTAAAAAATTACTTTTATTGGGACACATTGATACGGTGTTTCCAGAAGGAAAATTTGAAGAGTATAATGAAGATGAAGAGTGGATTTACGGTCCAGGTGTTTGTGATATGAAAGGTGGGAATATTGTTTTACTAGAAGCCTTAAGAAAGCTAAAAAGTTTAAATGTTAGTATAGAAAATATTGATATATTATTTGTTAGTGATGAGGAAACAGGAAGTGATGACTCTAAGTATCTTACATCTAAGTTAGCAAAAGATTATGACTATTGTTTTGTGTATGAAGCAGCTGGAAAACATGAAGAAGTTGTCACTGGAAGAAAAGGTGTTGGTACTTTTTTTATAGATATAACTGGAAAGGCAGCACATGCTGGTAATCATTATACAGATGGCTTTGATGCTAATTTAGAATTGTCATATAAATTACAAGAATTAGTAAAATTGACAAATTTAGATAAAGGTACAACTGTTAATGTAGGAAAGATTTTAGGTGGGATAGGAGCCAATACAATATCACCGCATTCTCATATTACATTTGAACTTAGATATAAAACTGCAGATGAAAGAGATAGAGTTTTAAAAATGATAGATATAATAGTAGATAAATCTTATGTACCTGGGACAAGCGCTATATTAAGTGGTGGTATACAAAGAGATGTTATGCAAACATCTAAAAGGTCATTAGAGTTAATAAAAAAAATTGAAAATATAACTTTTCAAAAGCTTTTAAGTGAAGAACGAGGTGGAGTAAGCGATGCAAATATCGTTAGTTCCTGTGGTGTTATTACTTTGGATGGTTTTGGACCATATGGTGATGGCGATCATACTGTTAAAGAAAGAGCGTTGAAGAATAGTTTTGTAAGTAGAATAGATTTGAGTTCAAAATTATTTAAATATTTTATAGAAAATAAAAATTTTTAAGGAGTTAAAATGTCAGAACGTAAAATAGGAATGTGGTTATATAGTAATGGTGGTGGTGATAAGATTTCTAAAAAAATTATAAGAAAATTAAAAGATAGAGACATAGAAACATTAAACAATATAAATTTGAGAAATGCAATTGCTAAAAATGGGCATATCTTATATCATGGAGATAATGAATATCGTGGTGAAAAATTAGATAAATTAGACCTGTTTTTTTCATATAATGCAGGTGAGCAAACTCAGTACCAAATGTATCTTTATCAAGCATTAAATCGTGTTATACCGATGATTAATAGTTATGACTCTTTTGCTTTGACTGAGGATAAATTTCATACGTCATTTATATTAAGAAATAATGGTGTAAAAACAGCCGATTATAAGTTGTGTCACAGAGATGATGGACATGAACTTAAAAAAATTATTAAAAAATGGGATAAAATGGTTTATAAACCAACAGATGGATGGGGAGGAGTAGGACTTACTAAAATAGAGAGTGAGGCAAACTTAGATATGTTGTTACCATTTTTAAATCAAATGGATTTAAGATATTTTTATGTTGAAAAATTTATTAATTACGATAATACAGATTTTAGAGTAGATATAGTAGATGGAGAATTTGTATCTTGTTATGGTAGAAAAGCTAGTGGGACAGATTGGAGAACCAATGTTACAAGTGGTGGAAGTGTTTTTATGCGTGAAGCAAATGATGAAATAGTAGATATAGCTAAAAAAGCATGTAAAGCTACAGGTGTAGATATTGGTGGAGTTGATATTATCTATGATAAGGAAAAAGAAGAGTATATAGTACTAGAGGTAAATGGTATACCTGCTTTTGCAACACCAGAACAAGAGAAAATGGGACTTGATTTTAATGATAAAAAGATTGATTTAATAGTTGATCTAATCGATAGAAAAACAAAGAAAGGTAAATAACATTGAGACAGCAATATAGCTCTTATGATGAGTGTGTGGAGTTTTTTAAATCTGCACAAAAAACGAATCCAAATCTTTTTAAAGTTGAATCTATAGGTACAACATGGGAAGATAGGGAGATAATAGCAGTAAGTATAACAAAAGGTGTAAAAAATCATCTCGATAAACCAGCGATGCTTTATACAGGTACTATACATGCTAGAGAATGGATAGGTATAGAGCTTTCTTTATCTTTTGCAAAATATATTTTAGAACATATAGATTATGATCCTCAATTGAATAAGATATTTGATAAAACAACATTGTATATGGTTCCTTGTGCCAATCCTGATGGGTTTGAATATTCTAGAAATCATTTTTCATTTTGGAGAAAAAATAGACGTAAAAATCCTGATGGTAGCTATGGTGTTGATTTAAATAGAAATTTCAGTATAGGTTTTACCCCAAATAAATCATATACATCAAATGTGTACTCTGGTCCATCTGCTTTTAGTGAGCCAGAGACAGCAGCATTAAGAGATTTTGCTATATCACATGAGAATATTACAATAGCTCTTGATTATCATTCTCAAGGTAATGTTTTTTTCCCTGCTCATAATTTTATTCATGAAGATGCAGTTGATGCGATAGATTTAAATATATTAGCTTCAAATATGGCCGAAGAGATAAGAAAAGAAAGTGGCCGTGAATATGGTGTTCATATGGGTAAGCCACCAGTTCATCTTATATCAGGAAGTGGAAGAGAGTTTTATTACTCAAGGGGAGCACTCTCTTTAGTTGCTGAAGTTGGAACAAGAAATATAAGTGATTATATTGAGCATATGAGTGAAAATATAGAAGAAAATATACCTGCTCTTGTAATAGCTTTATCTGAAGTGAATAATTATACAAAGGCTAATACTTTAAAAAGAGTAGAAAATTTTATTGCCACATCTGTAGAAGCAAAAGAAATAGAGCTAAATTGGGAATATAATTCTGATGATTCTATATATTTTGAAATATATAGATCAAAAAAGAAAAAAGGCTTTGCTCAAGCATCAAATCTTATAGGTATGACGAAATTAAAAACATATACAGATAGTAATTTAAAAACATCTACAAATTATTATTATTATATTCGTGCTGTATGTAAAGAAAAAGAGATAAAATCTGCTTTTGCTCAAATGGTTGGTATTAGAACAAAACCAAGTGAAAATATGTTTTCTAAGATTTTATATCCTTTACCAGCTAAAATAGGATATGTTGGTGAGAAAACACAAAAAAATGCTGAACATTTTGGTGTAAATTCAATGTTTGTAGGAATTTCAAATCAGAAAGGTGAATGTTTTGGTGTTAGTGGGTTTTCTTTAAGTAGTATTCCAGAAAATGCAATAATCACAGATGCATCAATATCTTTTTATCCAATGAATAGAGTAGCTGTACAAGTTGAAAGTTATGGTGAATGGAGAGTTGGTCAAATGGATGAAAGAACTATTGATAGTATAAGTAGTTATGAAGATATTAAAAATGCAAAAATGCTATCATTTATAGATAGACCAACTGGTTCTGCTCAATTAGCTCAAGGTGTATGGAGAACATATAAGTTTGCAGCACAAGAGATTGCTGTATTACAAAAATCATTGAAACGTAGAGAAGCTATATTTAGAATGGAAGGTCCTGGATCTTTACCATTGGACCGTGCTTCTCAAATGATGCAATGGGATATAGGTTATGGTAAATTTAGTGGTGGACTTACATATAGACCAAAATTAGATATATCATACACTATAGATGAAGCAACTTTGGATTTGCAATCATCTATGGAAATAACAGTTTTTAAAGAAAAGGTAAAAGAGGACTCTTTAAAAGCAGGATATGATAAGAATGGAGATGAAATATATGCTTGTATGGAATTTGACCTTACAAATCTTCCAGATACACAAAATACAATAATATCAAATGCTTATATTGACATGGAAGCTATATCTATAAATTCAAAAGAGACATTACGTTTTCATATAGAGATGATAGAGACTATAAATGGTGAAGTCACATATACTAAAATAAAAGATAGAAATATTATAGAAAGAATAGGATATGATTCTAGTATAGCTGATATAAAAGATTCAGCTAAACAAAGATTCGTTTTTGATAAATACACTATAAACGAATTAATAGAAATATCTAAAAATACATCTAAGGTAATGTTTGTTATATCTGCTAGTTCTCAAAATGATATTACTAAATCAGAAAATGTTAATTGGATTGATTCAAAAAGAATTAAGCGTCCATCATTAAGGTTAAATTATATTAAGAAACGAAGAAATGCGCCTTCCCAAATAGATGGCTTGAAATATAGTATAGAGAATAATATAGTAAAACTTGAATGGAACAATCCAAATGATGATGGTTTTTCTGGTGTAATAGTGGTTAAGAATCCATTTAGAGTTCCTTGTTCTGCATATGATGGGCAAAAACTGTATGGTGGAAGTGATAATTATACATACGATAATTTCGGTGATAAAGAGATACATAAATATTATGCTGTATTTTCTTATGATGATGTTCCTAATTTTTCTGATCCAGTATATATAGAAATAAATACCTAGTAGTAGGGCTAAATTATAGCCCTATAGAGGATTAAAAATTAAAAAATCAATAATTCACCAATTTCCCCAAACATTCAGCTTCTTTTAAGCATTAACCCCCTATAATTCCCATCCACAAACAGAGACACCTTGTTTAAAGAGGTTACGGTCACTTCGAGTTGAAGAGACAAG
>Ga0256827_10000713_pt1 | contig 20909 bp, 19 predicted proteins | sample CV84metaG_FD_185977 | JGI IMG/M metagenome (GOLD analysis project Ga0256827, IMG submission 185977) | Hydrothermal vent microbial communities from East Pacific Rise, Pacific Ocean - CV84 | ecosystem: Environmental > Aquatic > Marine > Hydrothermal vents | place: Pacific Ocean: East Pacific Rise... | reverse complement strand
TATTGGATATAAAAAATGTTAAAACTACACTACGCAGGACCTAAACCACTAATTAATGAACATGGTGTCTTTTTTAAAAATGGAAAAATAGATAAGTATCTCTATTTGCCAATTAGTATTAGAATTTTAAAAACAATAGACAGAGATTATATTACAAAAAAGAGTCATGAGTTATATATTAAAAATCATGACTCTTTTACAGATGAAGAGATGTTAGAGACCATAAAACTTCATGAGCCTGAATTAGAAGAGCATGTAGAGGCAGAAGAGTTAGCCTATGAGAAACATATTGAAGCGTTAATAGAGAAGGTGAAAAATAAAAAATATTTAAAAGAGATAGAACGAGAGGCTTGGCTTAAAAATATTGAAATTATGAAACCCTATATGTTACAACGAGAGATTAATAAACTCTATTATATACACAGTATAAAACGTATTAAAGAGCTTATTCATGAGCATGAAATTTATGAGATAGATATGGACTTTACACTTAAAGATTGGCATGTTTTAGAGTCTATTTCGGGGAATTTAGAACAGGGTGAAAAATCTGTTTCGACCACCATTAAAGTTGAGACAGATAAACATGGTACAAGTGTTGTAAAATTACTTATCAATCTACCTGTGCCTCTTGATATTTAATCGGAATGCGTTATAAACGCATTCAATTTTTTTAAAAGATAGTAGCTTGAATAGAGCTATTATCAACTCCTCCATCTTCGTTTACTTCTATTAGATAGTTCCAAAGTTTATCTGCTACCTCTTGGTACCGTTTTGATGTTTCACAATTTGGTGCAATAATGGTAATTGGCATACCTGCGTCTCCACCTTCTCTTATGGCTGGTTCTATTGGAATCTCTCCTAGAAGTTGGGTTTTAAAGTTCTCTACAATAGGTTGTGTTGTTCCTTTTCCAAATATATTGTACTCTTTGCCTGTCTCTGGGCAGATAAATCCACTCATGTTTTCTACCACTCCTGCAATGGGTACTTTAAGGTTATTAAACATATCCATACTTCTGATTGTATCATCAAGAGCAACTTTTTGAGGGGTTGTTACACAGACTCCTGCTGTAATTGGTAGTGATTGGGCAAGGGCTAGTTGTGCATCTCCTGTTCCAGGGGGCATGTCAAAAAGGAGGACATCTACTTTGTCCCATAGTACATCTTCTAGCATCTGTTCTATTGCTTGGGTAACCATTGCACCTTTCCATATTAATGAAGCTCCTCTCTCTACCAATGAGCCAATAGACATTACTTGAATATTGTGTGCGATAATGGGTTTTATTTTTTGACCTAAAAAGATGGGCTGTTTTCCATCTATTCCCATCATTCTTGGAATATTGGGTCCATAGACATCTGCATCTAAGATTCCCACCCGTTTACCCTGTTGAGCCAAAGCAATAGCAATATTAACCGTAGTTGTAGATTTTCCTACACCACCTTTTCCAGAGCTTACCATTATAAAGTTTTGAATATTTGGTAGTATATTTTGTCCATTTGAGCTTGTCTCTTTCGGTGGCTTTGGTTGGATTATATTGATAGAGACATCTATTTTGGATAGACGTTTTGTAATCTCTTCAATAAGTTGTTTCTTTATCTCTTGTGATGCAGATGGAATCTCTATTTCAATGGTTACTTTATTATCTGTTATTGTAATATCTTTTACAAAATTAAAAGCAACAATACTTTTGTTAAATCCTGAATAGAGAACTTGGTCTAAAATCTCTTTAATCTCCGATAGTTGTATCATATTAAAAATTTTCCTTTTTCTAAATTGTTACGATAGTAAGTTTGAATTATATAGATTATATATTTTTCTTATAAGAATAGCCTTTTTCACAATCACTACACAAATAATATCTATACTATAACCTGAAAGTATCATTATTATTACTTTTATTGATATTTAAAACTAGACAAACAAACAAAAGGATTTGAATGACAAAATTTACAAAACTAGCTTTAGTAGCACTTTTCGGTATGTCAGTAATGGCAACAACAGCTTTTGCTGATGCAGACAAAGGTCAAAAGATTTATTCTAAAAAGCTTAAAGCTACATGTGGTATGGATGGTGGTAAATTTGCTGCTAAGCACACACAAGATGAGTGGACAGCAATTGTTGAAGATGGTAAATTAGCTGATGAAGTTTCTGCTATTTGTGGTGCAGGAGCAAAAGTAAAAGATAAAAAACTTGGAGATCTTGGAGATTTTGTAAAAGAGTTTGCTAGTGATTCAGGAAACGTTCCAAACTGTTAATTAAAAAAGACACCTTTCTTATAAAAGGTGTCTTCCTTCTTTTTAATTTAATAAAAAATAGCTTCCTAAAAAGAGTAGAAGTGCCAATCCTACTCTTTTTGCAATAATTCCAACATTACTTCCCACTTGACAAGATGTACATTGCCCAAACTTTTTTGCTTCGGAGTGTGCCATTAAAAAATATCCTGCCATTAATCCAATGACCAAAAGAACACCAATTTTATCAAAGAGAAAGATAGATTCTATTGTACTTTTTTCAAAAGAGAATAGGGGGGTTAATAGAGATAGACCTAAGAAGAATATGATTTTATCATTAAAGCTTAATATATAATCTTTTGGAGTTATTGTTGGGCAGACCTCTGGTGAAGCATCAGGAATAAGACCATCTGTTGCCAGTGCATGAAGTATCTCTTCTCGGCGTTGTTCACTTACTTTTAATAAAATATCTCCTCCATAAAGATAATCAATTTTTCTCTGTATTGCAACGGCTGACTCTTGGTTGGTTATGTGTGCATGTTTTGACTCTCCGTTACGCTCTTCATAGACAATTTTTATATCTGCATATCTTGGAATTGTAACGTTTACATTGGGGTAGTGGAGTGTACTCTCTGTTGAATCAAAAGGTTGACTATTGCCTATAATTCTTGGGTTAATATATTCATGATATTCATCGTTCTCTTTAATCACAATAATTTGAAAAAGATGATTGATTTGTGTAGCACTTAAAGCCGAAAGATTATGCTCTTGCATGGTATCTTTTATATCTTGAATGATATTAATAATCTCTTCATCAAATTTTCTCACTTCTGCAATTAACATAGGGTTGGCATGTTTTGCGGGGTATATAATCAGTGGTTTAACCATTAAAAATCCTTTTAAAAACGATATAGATATATTGAGTTTTAAAAAAGATTTTGAAGAGGCATGAACAAGGCAGAGCCTTGTTCATAAGGAAAGGGTAGGGTTAGTGACTTTTGCTAACAACAACCAACATTTTAATATTGATAACGGCAAATCTAAACGCTTGGAAAATAAGACAAGTTCTTAGTTTCTTTGCAAATCCACCAGGCATCATTGTTAATGTAAATTGGTCATTCTTTTGAAAGTTGTGTTCATGTATCATATGTATCTCCTTCTTTGTATTTTTTTATTCAGGGATTAAAGTCCACGCTGGTCTAAGTTTTGCTTTCCAAATAAACATATGGTGTAGAACATGTTTAATCCAGTGTCCTGCAAGACCAATCTCACCAAATGTATAGTTGGTATCTCTACCTGTACCTGGGTAAGTTTCAAAGTCAGGAACAACAGGGTAAACAGTCATAGCCGCAGCTGTACCAGATGTTAAACCTTTACCTGCAGAAGCAACACACGCTGCACCCATCTCTGCCATAGAAGCTTCGTGAGGTTTTGCATTAGGGTCTTTAATCATGTCACAAATTGTGTAAGCAACAGCTTTACCAATAATACCAGCAGGCATACCTGTTCTTGGTGGTGTTGGGAAAATATCTGTTCCATTTACCGATTTCATTGGTTTAGAAATTGGATGTGGTGGTGCAAATGCAATACCTGCTGCAAACATATTTTTGTAGTCTGGGTTTTGGTAAGTTCTTGGCCAGTCACTTGCTTTCCATTCTGTGTAAGCTTTTGGAGTGTAGTCTGCATCAACTTTCATAAATCCATTACCTGCAAAAAGTTTATCAGTCATGTCTGAACCATCTTTTGCATAAGCTTTAAGACCAACACCAGCAAATGGTGGAATTAACATTGCAAAGTCAAACTCTTCAACACCTGTTGTTCCATCAAGTAGTTCATAGTGAGCTTTACCATTTTCTACTTTATTAACATGCGCACCAATTAACCAAGGAACATTTCTCTCTGCAAATAGTGACTCTGCAAATAGTTTAGAACTAACCACATATCCACCAACTTTCATATGGAGTCCACCCATACCAAAGTCACCCATAAATGATTCGTTTGAAATCCATTTAATATCAATCATATCTCTTACACCAGCTTTTTTAGCTTCGTGTTCAATGTTAAAGATATACTCGAATGCAGCACCTTGACATGTACACATACCATGACCTGTACCTACAAGAATTTTTTGTCTTGTTCCAGCTTTTGCTTTGTCAAATATTTTATGAAGTTCTTCGTTTGCATGAACGGCATGGTCAGCAGTACATACAGAAACAGTATGAGAACCCATTTGACCTTCGCCATTTCCAAGACCTGGCGTTGCATCAAAGTTAAGCTTTGGACCAGTTGCATTTACAAGGTAATCATAAGAAATCTCTTCTGTTTGACCAGCTTTGTCTGAACTTGTGTACTCTATAGTGATATAAGGTGTGCTATCTCCCTCTTTTCCGTCTGGATGAATAGATACTGCTTTTGCTTGTCTATAATCAATTCCAGCTTTTTTATATACAGGAGCCAGTGGGAAAACAACATCTTTCTTTGTCATTTGTCCAACACCAACCCAGATATTTGAAGGAATCCAGTTCCATTGAGAGTTAGGTGTTACAACAACAACTTCGTGTTCTTTACCTAGCCATTTTTTTGCAAATGTTGCAGTGGTATGTCCTGAAACACCACCACCCATTACTATTAATCGTGCCATAGCTTTCCTTTGTTTATTGATTTATTCGTAATCTATTATAAGTAGAATAGATTTAAATAGATATTAAATGTTCTGCTTTTCTTATAAAAACGTAAATAATCTACACATACACTATCATAAATATAAGTTATTATTATGATTATAATAATATAAACTTCTTATGTTAACAGTAATAAATGTTTTACATTTTTTACTGTTAAATTTCTTCTTAGACTACTTTAAAGCATATTTCAAATACAATACATGCTACTAAAACAGGAGAAAAAATGTCTAATATATGGAATATATTTATGACCCCAATTCGTGCAATTCGCATAAGATATATACCTCTATTAATGATCTATTTTGCCTATGGAGCAAGTGGATTTATTGGAATAGCAGAGAGTTTTTGGGTAAAAGAGGAGCTGAATTTATCGGCAGAAGATTTGGTGGCATTGGGTGTTTGGCTAATGGTTCCTTGGACAATTAAGATGATATTTGGTCAACTGGTGGATTCGGTAAAAATTTTAGGTTCTAACCGTAAAATATATGTATATATAGGTGCCAGTTTAATGGCATTTGGAACGGTTTTACTTATTGGTTTAGCAGGAGAATCACCTCTTTTATCTTCGTATCCAAAAGAGAGTGTGTATGTCTTTGCTTCTGTTATATCTATGGTAGGTTTTGTGATGCAAGATGTTGTGGCAGATACCATGAGTACAGAGGTTATTGATAAAAATCAGACCCAAGAGGAGATAAACAAAGAACTTGCAATGATTCAAATTTTAGCAAAATTATCCTTGGGATTGGCAGTTTTTTTTATGGGTTGGCTTGGTGGAAAGTTGGCTTCTATTTACTCTTATGAAACACTATTTACAATGGCACTATTTATTCCTATAATATCTGTTTTAGGGGTTACTTTTGTCAAGTTAAATCATGTAGAGAGTACACCTTTAAACAAGCAGGTATTTTTTGGTGGTCTTCTTTTTGCTGTTTTTATTGTGGTTATAGGTTATAATAATATTCCCTACTCTCAAGAGATAGTTTTTGTTATTTCACTTGCTGTGGTTCTCTATTTCTTAAGTACAATTATTGGTGATTTAGATAAAGATACAGTTCATCATATCAAGATGGCAATGATTATTATTTTTGTCTATCGTGCAATGCCTTCAGTAGGACCTGGCGTTCAGTGGTGGCAGATTGATGTATTGGGATTTGATAAAGCCTTTTTTGCAGACCTCTCTTTAATTGGTGGAGGTTTGGCTCTGGTTGGTATGTGGATAAGTGCCAAATATATTGTTGACCAATCAATAGGAAAAGTGTTGATTTGGCTTACTGTTCTGTTTACTATTTTATCTCTTCCAACACTTGGACTCTACTATGATATACATACAATATTAGGGCTAGATGCAAGAACAGTAGCCATGGTAGATACAGCTTTGGCTTCGCCTTTTGATTATATTGCAGGGGTGTTAATGCTTACATTAGTTGCCATTTATGCACCAGAAGGTAAAAAAGGAACATGGTTTGCTCTTATGGCTTCACTTATGAATATTGCCATGAGTGCAGGAAGATTATTGACCAAGTATCTAAATCAAGCCTTTGAGATTACCAGAGAGATAAAAGAGGGGGATGTGGTTGTAACACAAGCCAACTATTCAGAGCTTGGAACGCTTCTTTGGATTGTTATTATTGTTGGGTTTGTTGTGCCTATTGTAACCATTTGGAAATTTGACCCAAAAGTTAAGATGGGAAGTGAGTAAAAAATGAAACCAGTAATATTATTTGATTTAGATGGAACAGTGATTGATTCAACAGAGGCTATATTGGATGGCTTTAGAGTTGCTTTTGAAAAATTTGGAGAAACTGTTCCTAGTGATGAGGCGATTAAAAATGAGATTGGACACACTCTAGAGAATATGTTTCGAACACTTGGAGTAGAAGAGATGTATATTGATGAGCATGTTTGGGCATATAAAATGCACTATCGGGTCATCTCTTGTGAAAAGACACTGTTACTAAAAGGAGCAAGGGATGCAATTATTGAAGCCAGTAAATTTGCTACTTTAGGTGTGGTTACAACCAAAACAGGAGAGTATTCTACAATTCTACTAGAGCATATGGGCTTAATGGAGTACTTTAGTGTATTAATCGGACGTGAACATGTTGAAAATCCAAAACCTCACAAAGAACCCATTTTAAAAGCTTTGGCAAAGCTAGAACATGATAAAAATACAACGTGGATGATTGGCGATACCTGTATGGATATAGATTCTGCAAAAAATGCAGGAGTTCACTCTGTAGCTGTTACTTCTGGTTATGCAACGCATTCAATGTTACAAAACTGTGCTTCCTTTGTATGTGAGAATATTGTGGAGGCTATAGAACATATTAAAAAAATGATGAAAATTATAAATAGTGGATAGAAAGTATACATTCATATAAAGTTTATACTTTTTTTGTTATCTATGCACATCATTTAAGAGAGGTATGATTACAATACCTCATTAACAGATTAAATAATAGGAGAAGTCATGACAGAAATTAGATGGCATAGCCGAGCTGGTCAGGGTGCCGTATCTGGTGCTAAAGGTTTAGGAGATGTTGTAGCAACGACAGGTAAAGAAGTTCAAGCTTTTGCACTGTATGGTTCTGCAAAAAGAGGGGCAGCTCTACGAGCCTACAATAGAATTTCAGATGAGCAGATTTTTAATCATGCGAAATTTATGAACCCTGACTTTGTATTGGTAATTGATCCAGCTTTGGCATTTAGTGATAACATTACAGAAAATGAAAAAGAGTCAACAAAGTACATTATTACTACACACCTTAGCAAAGAGGAGTTAATAGCTGGAATTCCTGCACTTCAAGGTAAAGAGGATAGAGTATTTGTTGCTGATTGTGTTCAGATTTCTCTTGATGATATTGGACGTGCAATGCCAAATGCACCAATGCTTGGAGCATTTGTAAAGATTTCTGGTATGTTTGAATTGGATTATTTCCTAGACAGTATGAAAAGAGTATTGGCTAAATTCCCTCAAAAAATTATTGACGGAAATATGAGAGCAATTACTCGTGCATATAACGAAGTTAACTAGAGAGGGGTTAGAATGCAAGATTTAAATTTATTAGCAAACGACAAAAGAGGACAGAGCCAACTTGAGGCTGGTGCAAACTTAGCAGGATGGGATGAGGTAACTCAGGGAACTGTTCTTACTTCATTTGAAGGAGATGCTACAGATATTGCCAGTACAAAAGCAGAAGATAGAACCTATTCTGACTTTAACTCATATACAGCATCAGTTGCTTCATGGAGAGTTCAAAAGCCAGTATTTAACAGAGACATCTGTATTGATTGTCAAAACTGTTGGGTATGGTGTCCAGATTCATCTATCTTGTCAAGAGATAAACAGATGTTGGGAATTGATTACGACCACTGTAAAGGGTGTGAGGTTTGTGTAGAGGTTTGTCCTACCAATCCAAAGTCACTTTTAATGTTCAATGAACATGCAGATTTAGAAGAGTCTCTAGCATCATGGCCAGAGAAAAAGAAAAAAGAGAAAAAGTAAGGGGTCATTATGGCAGTAGAATTTGATTTAAATGAAAGAGAAGTTTGGGACGGTAACTATGCTGCATCTCAAGCTTTAAGACAAGCTGATGTTGATGTTGTTGTTGCTTACCCAATTACTCCATCGACTCCAATTGTTGAGAACTATGGTGCTTACGTAGGTAACGGTTACATTGATGGTGAGTTTGTAATGGTTGAGTCTGAACATGCTGCAATGTCAGGATGTATCGGTGCTTCAGCTGCTGGTGGACGTGTATCAACTGCAACTTCTTCTCAAGGTTTTGCATTGATGGCAGAGGTTCTTTACCAAGCATCTGGTATGAGACTTCCAATTGTACTTAATGTTGTAAACAGAGCTTTGGCTTCTCCACTAAATGTACGTGGTGACCATGCTGATATGTACCTTGGACGTGATTCTGGTTGGATTCAATTTGGTGCATTTAATGCTCAAGAGGCGTATGACCTTGCTTTATGTGCATTTAAAGTGGCTGAAAATCACTCAGTAAGACTTCCAGTTATGGTTCACCAAGATGGATTTATCACTTCACACACAGCACAAAACGTTTACCCTTTAACTGATGCTAAAGCGAAAGCGTTTGTTGGTGAGATTGTTCCTGTAGATGACATGCTTGATTTCTCTAGACCTGTTACTTATGGTGCACAAACAGAAGAAGATTGGCACTTTGAGCATAAAGCTAAACAGCACAAAGCACTTATGGATTCAAGAACAGTTATTGATGAGGTGTTTGCTGAGTTCAAAGAGCTTACAGGACGTGAGTATAACAGAGTTGAATCTTATGATATGGAAGATGCAGATGTTGCTATTGTTGGTCTTGGTACAACCGTTGAGACAGCAAGAGTTGCAGCTAGAAATATGAGAGCTAAGGGAATTAAAGCAGGTGTTGTTGCGATTAGATGTTTCAGACCTTTCCCTTATGATGAAGTAAGAGAAGCGTTAGCAAATACTAAAGCGATTGCAGTAACTGACCGTTCATCTCCAGGTGGAGCAATGGGTGCATTCTTTAATGAAGTAACCGCGGCAATGTACACTTCTGTAAATAGACCAATCGTAACAGGATTTGTTTACGGTCTTGGTGGACGTGACTTCTCTATTGAAGAGGCAGAAAGAATTTATGCAGAGCAACAAGCACATGCTGATGCAGGGACTATTACAACAGAAATTCAACAGTTCTCTGGTCTTAGAGGACCAAAACTTGGATTCTTTAAAACGGCAAGGGGGTAAGAAATGGCAATTACATCAATTAAGAACTTAAAAGAGTTCTCTACAAACAACGATAGATTTGAGGGTGCTCACACTCTATGTCCAGGTTGTGCGCACTCTATGATTGTTAGAGAGTTAATGAACTGTACTGATGATAACTTGGTTATCTCTTCAAACACAGGTTGTTTGGAAGTTTCTACAGCTGTATATCCATTTACATCATGGGATACATCTTGGATTCATATCGGTTTTGAGAATGCAGCAACAGCTGTTACTGCAGCACAAGTAATGCACAAAGTAAGAAAGAAAAAAGGTAAACTTCAAGACAACGATGCTCCAGTTAAATTTGTGGCATTTGGTGGAGATGGTTCTACTTATGATATTGGTTTCCAGTGGCTTTCAGGAGCAATGGAGAGAGGTCATGACTTTACTTATATCTGTCTTGATAACGAAAACTACGCAAACACAGGTGGTCAACGTTCATCAGCAACACCAGTAGGTGCTACTACTTCAACATCAGTTGCAGGAACACACTCTTACGGTAAAAAAGAGAAGAAAAAAGATCTTGTTTCTATTATGGCTGCTCATGGTGCTCCTTATGTTGCACAACTTGCACCAAACAAATGGAAAATCATGGCAAAAGGTTTCCAAAAAGCTTTAGAGACAGAAGGTCCTTGTTTTATTAACACTGTATCTCCTTGTTGTACAGAGTGGAAATTTGATCCTAAAGATACCATTGGTTTAACAGATTTGGCAACAGATTCATTAATGTTCCCAATCTATGAGATTCTTGACTCTCACGAGTTAAATATTCTTTACAGACCAAAAAATCCAATCTCTGTAGAAGAGTATATGGCAGCACAAGGTCGTTATAAACACCTATTTAAACCACAATACAGACACATCATTGAGCAAGTTCAAAAAGATGTTGATGCTAAGTGGGCATTGCTACAAAGAAGAGAAGAAGCTAGACTTTAATTGTCTTTTCCCCTTTATCTTTTACCGAATGAAGCCTTTTCATTCGGTTCTTTTTTAAAAACTTCTATTTTATCCAATCTGTTTTAAATTAATTTTTTTCATTTTGTTCTTTTTTATGAATTATTTATCTATTGGCTACGATTTATGGTATTATTATTTAATATATTATGATAAAGGTTAACATATGAGTAAATTAGTTAAGCCTATAGAGTATGCAAATGAGTTGGGAATCTCTAGACAAGCTGTCTATGCAAAGATTAAAAAAGGGTTACTAAACTCTAAAACCATTGATGGAAAAATTTATGTTGTTCTTGATACAGAGTTGCCAGTCGTACCTATGGTAGATGAAAAAAATATAGAAAATCTTAAGCCTCATTTGGTTAACGTTAAAGAGCTTTTAAGTTCAAAAGAGGAAACTATCTCTGTTTTAAAAGAGAGTATTTCTGATTTAAAGCAGACAAATACAGAGATTAATACAACGCTTAGAGGTGAGATAGAATTGCTTAAGCAGGTTTTTACAGAGATGAGAAATCTTTATGTAAAGCAAGTTGATTATATGAGTACACAGAAGCATTTTGAGTTAGAAAATAGCTGTTATCTAAAAGAAGAGGATAGCCAAGAAAAAGAGGATGAGTGCTGGATAACTATTTATGAATTTTTTAAACGTTCTAATGTTAGCAAAGAGAAAAAAAAGAAAAAAATAACCAAACGTTTAGAGAAGATATATAAAAAAGAGGATAGACGTGTAAAAAAAGAGAATGGGATTCTCTTTGTAAGTTGTTACGATTTTTATGAAGATATACTTAAACAGAAATTTTAATGAAGAAGAGAAGTATAATTAATTAATTATAATATAAAATGTTGTATACTGTTGTCCATGAGACTTATAGCCAGATTTGCCAAAGAACAAAAGAACTGTTTTGAAATTATTACTATTTATGATGCAAAAGTTGCAAAAGAGAGAATTAACAAAGTAACTCCTGCTCTGCTTTCAATTGCCAAAGAGTACCCCTCTGCTGTATGGTTTGAGCGAAAAATGAGTGATGACTTTGGAATAGAGATACTCTATAGTAATGATAAGCGACCACTGTTAAAACATGAACATTTTCCTAAAGATACTTATCCTATGAGGAAAAATTTTTCTAAATTGTCTTTGGAGTATTCTGAGCCTCATCTTGATAATTTGGATGAGGCACATGGTAAAGTTTTGGGACCTGTTCACCCCTATCATTTCGAATCTTCACAATTTCAATTTTTTGATAGAAATAGAGATATTTTACATTTTGAATCCATGCCTTTTTTCAAATATCGAGCTATTGAAAAGATGGTTGAGGGGTTAACACTTGATGAAGCAAGACCCATTGTTGAGCGTATATCAGGCTCATCAAGTATCGCTTATCAATTGGCTTATTTAGATATAGAGGTTCAGGCATCAAAACGAATACTGCCTACTTCACTTAAGATTAAGCATATGTTTTTTCTTGAGTTTGAAAGGGTACTTAATCATCTTTCTGATTTGGGTACAATCTGTCAAGCCATTGAGTTTAAAGAGGGCTTCTCCTTTTTTATGAAGTTGCTAGAGTATGGTAGAGAGACCATGCACGACTTAACAGGACACCGTTTTGGATTTGCCATTATTAATATGGAGAGCAGTAGTCTTGATTTGGAACGAGGGTATAAATTTGTTAGGCATCTAGAAAAAGAGCTTCTTTGGTTTGAGCAGTGGATAAAAGAGAGACGTGTTTTTTGGAAAAAATTGGTACAACAGGGTCTTATCTCTAAAGAGGATGCTTCGCAATTGGGATTGGTAGGGATTGTTGCTAGAGCCGTTGATATAGATTTAGATAGAAGAAAAGAGGATAAACTCTATAGAGAGTATGGATTTGTAACAGCAAAAGAGCCAATTGGTGATAGCTCTTCTCGTTTTAAAATTAGAATTACTGAAATTTATACCTCTCTTCGTATTATGAGAAGAGTATTAGAGAACAAAGTACTTCCTTTCTTTCTCGGGTCGTTTTTAGATGGAGAGTATTACTCTTATATTGAAAGTTCTGCTGGAGAGTTAATGATGTATATTGAGATAAAAGATGAGAAGATAGAGCGTTTTTTTGTTCGAGATCCAAGTTTTTTAAATGCACAAGCTCTTTCACGCTCTTTGAAAGGTAATGAGGTTGATAGTTTGGGATTAATTATAAAAAGTATTCCAATAAGTTTTTCTGCGAATGATTTATAAGGAGTAGGTAAAATGTATAGCATTTTTAGAAATAAAATTAATCAAAAAAAAGCGATGAAAAAACCAAAGGCAGATGGTGAACTTCATCGTCTACAGCGTCTGTTAAAAGATGAGATAAAAGAGAAGTTTGATTCCAAATTAAAACTTTATATTATAGATGCAGGAAGTTGTGGGGCTTGTGAGCTTGAGTTACAAGCTCTTTTTAATCCACTATACAATGTTTCAACGATTGGAATAGAGGTTGTTTATGAAGTTAAAAAAGCAGATATGATGTTATTGACAGGATTATTAACTGAAAATATCTATCCTACTTGTTTGGAGAGTTATCAAAATTTAAAAGAACCAAAGCATGTTATTACCATTGGAGATTGTATGATGTTTCATGCTCCATTTAAAGATACTTTTGCTATTAAAGGTCAAGCCAATATCCATTTTTTAAGTCAGGCACATATTAAAGAGTGTCCTCCCAACCCTAAAGCACTTCTTAGAGGTTTATTAAAGTATCTTCAAAGTTTATAATTCTTTACTTTAATTTGAGAGTTCTATCTTGACATAGTCAAACCATTTAATATAGTCATGTGGATTTTTATGATAGCCTACAATTGAGGTAAATATCTCTTCATTCTTATCTGTGATATATACCGTTGGAACAGCTGAAACTTTATATTTTGATGGATATTCACTGTGATTTTTATCTAAGAGAATAACTATAAATTCAGAGTTAAGACGGTTAATAATCTCTTGCTCTTTGAGTGTTGTCTCTTTTAATTTTTTACACCAGCGACAATATCTTGTTGTAAAAAGAATAAATACAGGTTTATTACTCTTTTTTGCCTCTTGAAATGCCTCGTTGTAATTACTATAGAGACTATTAATATTGGGCATTGTTTTAATAGCATTTATATTCATTCTCGTATTTTTTTGCTCTTCATTTTGACTACAAGAGCTAAAAAGTAATAAAAGTAGAAGTAGAAGTTGTTTTCCCATCAAGTTCCCTTAAAATTTTTTACTATTATACATAAACTTTAATAGGGTTTAAATAATTAAGCTAAATTGTAATATACTTATTAATATATTTAATTAAGAAAGGATTAATAATTATGAAAAAAATTTTTATACTCTCTATGCTATTATTAATCGGTTTACATGCAAACAACTATCAAGATGCTCAAAATGGTAATGCTCAAAGTCAATATAAACTTGGGTTACACTATAAAAATGCTAAAAATAAAAATTTAAGAGAATCTTTTCGATGGATGCACAAGTCAGCATTAAAAGGATATACACTTGCACAGTATGAATTTGCATTGATGTTTCATTATGGAATTGGAGTTCGACAAAACTTTGAACTGGCACGTTTATGGTTTAGACGTGCATCTAAAAATGGTGAACCCCGTGCAAAAAGTATTTTGTATCGTTTCTATGCAGGTAAAAAAGTAGGGGGTAACGATGGAAAGCATCGTCACTATTACACTCAAAATTTTAGAACAATTAGACGATAATTTAGGTATCCTTTTGTAATCTATTTTAAGGAAGTTTTATGAAAGCGTTATCTAAAGAGTATGCACTCTTTGTCTCTTTGATTTCATTGGTGGTTTTTACTATTTATGAACATACATTGGCTCATACATCTATGGGGAATATTTTTGGGTTTTTGGCTCTTTTTGCTGTTATTATCTATGCCTCTTTGGCTGTTGCCCATCATGCAGAGATGTTGGCTGAGAAGTTTGGAGAGCCTTATGGAACACTCATTTTAACAATGTCTGCTGTGACTGTAGAGGTTATGATTATTGCCATTATGATGATTCACTCTGAAAACCCTGTTTTGGCTCGTGATACCATCTACTCTGCTATTATGTTGGATATTAATGGACTGCTTGGAATTGCAGCGATTATTGGTGGATTAAAGTTTGGGGAACAGCCTTATAATGTTGACTCTTCTAACTCTTATATGTCGATGTTGTTGGTGGCAATTGGTCTTTCAATGGTGCTTCCACACTTTATTGGAGATGCTCATCGAGCTATGTTTATGTGGTTTATTGTTGCAATTTTTATTTTACTCTATGTTGTATTTACAAAATTGCAGTTAAAAAATCATAAATATTTCTTTGAGTATCAAGGAGAAGAGGGTTTGATTGAAGATGCACATCATGATGGAGAAATTAATGGTCTTTATCATGCTGTTTTATTGGTTATTTATATTTTTATAATTGGTTTTCTTTCTGAAATTCTTGCTGTTTTTATGGAAAATAACTTAACACAACTGGGTCTTCCTTTGGCATTGGGTGCAGTAGGTGTTGCTCTTATTTCTGCTTCTCCAGAGCTTATTGTTGCCTTTAGAGCAGCATTAAAAAACAATATGCAGACAGTTATTAATATTGCTCTTGGTGCTTCATTGGCTACGGTACTTTTAACTGTTCCTGCTGTTATTATTATCTCTTCATTGTCTGGTTTGGATGTGAATCTTGCTATTACACCTACGCAAGGTTTTCTTTTAGGGTTAACTCTTTTGGTGAGCATTGTGAACTTTAATGATGGTGAGACCAATGTTTTAGAGGGCTTTTTACACTTTATTCTCTTTATTGCTTTTGCTTTTGTGTTATTTATTTAAACTTTTAGAGAGCTTTTTTAAAGTTCTCTTTTAACTCATAATTGTATGTTTTAAAATATTTAATTATGATATAATTTGTTAAAAAAGGATAAGCTTTATATGTACTATTTTAAAATTATATATATCTTTTTATTTTTTTTATTAAACCCTTTAAACCTTTTTTCTACTACTTATGAAAATGCCAGTGATAAAAAAATAGATGGGTGGCATGTCTCAAAATATTTCTCTAAAGGGATAGTAAAAAATATTTATGATAAAAAAAAGAGAAGTCGCGTTATTAAATTGGATGGAAATGCTACAAGAACAGTCTATATGTTACTTCCAAAAGGAAAGTTTTTTAAACGAAAGAGAGAAGAACAGTTCCTTGAGTGGGAGATGAACTATGGTGAAGATTTTGTAATTATGATAGGGGTGAATAGTATAAAAGGAAAGCGTTTTCTTATCTATACCTCAGGAGAGAATAACTCTTATCTTCAGTATGGTTTAGGTTCAGACTCTTGCTCTGGTCAATGGAAAAAATATAGAAGAGATTTACAGAAAGATTTAGAGCAATCAGACAGATACAATAAGTTTTTAAATATGACAAGTTTTGTTGTTAAAGGGAGTGGAATGATTGACAATATTAAACTATTGAAATTGAAAGAGACGCTCAAAGAACCTCTGCCCTCTACGGCTCCACTCTCTTTACCTGTTTCTGTAAAAAAGCCTAAGCAAGATAGAAAAATATTGGAAGAAGAGAGACTCAAAAATGAGAAAAAAATAAGCAAAGAGAGTAATAGCACTTCACCTCCTACTATTTTTATAAATGGAGAGAATCCTATGCTTCTAAAAATGGGAGAACCCTATATTGAATTTGGAGCTACAGCTAAAAATAGCGATGGCTCTTCGGTTATTGTAACCATTAGTGATGATATTGATATTTTGAAAGAGGGGGAGTACTCTGTAATCTATATGGCAACCAACTCTTTTGGAGATTCGGTTATTGACCGACGTAGGGTTATTGTAGGTAAAGTTAAAAATGAAAAAAAATCTAAAAAGAGCGTTATATCAATAGAAGAGAGCTTAGATGAAGATGCAATAGATTTAGAACAGAGAGAATTAGAGATGTTAGAGTGGGAAAAAGAGTTGGCATTTAGAGAGAAAGAGCTTCTTGAAGAGAAAAATAGAAAAGAGAATGATAACCCAAATATAAATTACCCTTCTCATCCAGGACTTTAAAAAGAAATTATTAATAATAGGGCTTTCTCTCTAGTTAAGTGTGTTAAAATAAATAAAAAGAGTCTCTTTATGTTTAAATATTTAATTCCTTTAATTTTGACATCACTGCTTGGGGCAAACAGCCTCTCTGTTAAGAGTTTTCACGCATTAGATAAACCTTTTGTTGTTAAGAGTGAGACATCACTGTTTAATGAATCAGGCTCTTATACCCATAAGCCTTTACTTGACTGTTCTCCTACACTGGAGGCTGTTTATAAAAATATCTCGGCAACCGAGTTAAAAGTAATCCCTAAGACCTCTCTCTTCTCTTCTTCTACCTATAACTGTTCTTATAAAAAAGAGAAGTTTAAATTTGAAACCACACCATTTAAAGTGATAGAGAACCACTACTTTAAAGATGAAAAAACATTGCGTTTAACGTTTAATGATGCCATTAAAAAAAGTACCATATTAAAAGGTATTCAACTACAAAAGATAGATAAACTCTCTAAAACCAATCTTCAATATAAGATTTTAAACAGCAGTGAACGGGTGCTTCTTTTAAAAATTAGTGAAAAAGTTGGTAAAAATAGTATTGTTTTGACCATTAATAAAGATTTAAAGACACGGAACAATAAATCCCTTGATAAGGAGTTTGTTGATAGATTCAATATTCATGATAGAGCATTCAAGCTGAATAAAGATAAAAAATCAATGACGATTCTTGATGCTCCACATATGGTCTCTTTAGAGAGTGGTGAGTTTGCTCTTCGTATTTTTTTAGATGATACGTTAGAGGGAAAACCTGAAAACTTTATCGAGATAGAGGGGATTGATAACTTTAAATTAAATCCAAATAGGTATGCGAACTACTCGATGAGAAATTATTTTGGTATCTCTGATAAATCATACTACTATACCGATGTAATAAGTAGTGAATTTGAACCAAATAAGAGTTATAAAGTGGTACTTAAAAAAGGTTTAGAGAGTTATCGTCAATTAAAAGAGGATAAGTATTATACTTTAAAGACAAAAGATAGAGCAAAAACGATTTTTTTTAACGATAAAAAGCCTTATGTTTCAAATCAGGGAGAAGTTGGTTTCTCTTCTGTTAACGTTGAAAAAGCCACTTTAATAGTAGAGCATCTGTTGGATGATAACCTTCGTTATTTTATGAACTTTAACTCTGCAGAAGAGGAGTATACCGACGGCTATAGCGAAGAGCTATTTACCAAAGAGTTAACTTTAGATAATCAGAGAAATACGATATTAAAACAGAAATTCAAACTCTCTGATTTAAATAAAAAAGCATTGCCTTTTGGTGTTTATAAAATTACATTACGTTATAGTGATAAGAGAGGTGATGAGGTTGTTGAGAAGTCTGCAACCAAGATACTCTTTGTCTCCGATTTAGGTATTTCACTTAATCTCTCTAAAGAACAAGCTTTTATCTCTGTTTTATCATTGAGTAAATCTAAAAAGATAGAGGGGGCAAAGGTTTCTATTTATGGTGATAATAATGCTCTCTTGGGTTCAGCCATAACAAATAGTGATGGTGTAGCAATTATTGATAAAAAAGAGTTACTTCTTGCAAAACCCTCTGGTGTTGTGGTTCAAACCTCTACCGATAAGAACTTTTTAGCACTTAATAATACAATTGAGTCTCCAACCCCCGAAGAGCTTCTTGAAAAAACAGAACGTTTTAAGGCTCATCTCTATTTTCAGAGTAAAATTGTACGTCCAGCCTCTAAGATAAATGCACTTATTACTGTAAAAGATAGAGATTTTATTTCGGCATCAAAATTACCAATAAAGATTGTATTTAGAGAGCCTCAGGGAAAAAATCTACTTACAAAGGTATACCATACCGATGAGTATGGATTGATTGACTTCTCTTATCAACTTGATGATACAGATAAGAGAGGAAACTACACTCTTATCGCTTCTATTGGAGAGCATGAGATTGGTCGTGAGAGAGTAAAAGTAGAGGCTTTTTTACCTCCTAAAATAGAGAACACTATTTGGAGCAATAAATCTATTTATCAAAAGGGTGAATTGATGGAGTTGAACATTAGCTCTAGGTATCTTTTTGGCACACCTGCTTCCTCTTTGCATGGAAAAGTAACGTTAGATGCTCGACCTATAGAGTACTATAACAAAGCATTTGAAAATTATACTTTTTCAAACCGTGAGGTTGCTAGAAAGAATACACAAACCTATCTTGATTATAGTGAAAATATTACCCTTGATAGTCAGGGAAAATATGCGATGGTTCTTGCTCCCTCTTTAACTCAAAAAGTTCCTTCTGTATTAGAGGCAATGATAGGTGTCACCATTATGGATGATGCACAACCTGTCTCAAACTATAAAAAGGTAAAAATCTATCCTTATAAAGCGATGGTAGGGTTAAAGATAAAGAGTGATTCTTTTGAAAAAGGGGAGAAGTTAGAAGGAAGAGCCATTCTTATTGACCCATTAACTGGAAAAGAGGTTAAACGAGAGCTTTCTGTTATTATCAAAGAGATTCGATGGCATTATGATTATAGTGGAGGAAACTACAATTGGGATAAAGAGGTGCGTATTATCGAGAGCTTTAGCATCGCTTCCAACAGTGATTTTAGTAGAAAAATATCAAACAATGGTGATTTTATTGTTGAGGTTTATGACCGTTTGGGTGGACACTCTGCAAGTAGCTCTTTTGATGTTTGGTGGTGGTCATACTCTAATATCTCTCCTAAAAATGATTTAAAGTCTGTTGAGATTAAATTCGAAGATAAACTTTATAAAAAAGGGGAGAGTATAGAGGTTCAGATTAAATCTCCTATTTTAGAGGGACAACTTCTACTTACACTAGAAGGAAATAAAGTAGAGAGTTACAAGGTTGTAGAACTTCATAAAGGTGTGGCAAAAGTAACCCTACCTATAAAAAGTGATATGGGACGTGGTTTACATCTTCATGCGACAGCATTTAGAGCATCCGATACACCATCCAATCTGATTCCATTTAGAGCAATGGGTTATAAGTTTGTTAAGCCCAATAGAAGTGAACATAAGATAAAAATTACAACAACCCTTCCTGCTGTAAGTAAATCAAATAGGCTTCTAAGCTTTACAGTTAAGACAGATAAACCCTCTAAGGTCTTGGTTTCTGTCGTCGATAGAGGAATACTTCAGTTGGTTAATCAGAAAAAACCAAAAATCTTTGATTTCTTTAATGATGAACCTGAAAAATCTGTCAGTTATTACGATTTATATGACCAACTCATGAGCTATTTAACCAAAGGTTCATTGATTGACTTTGGGGCAGGAGACATGTTAAGTAGAAAGAAAAAACATTTGGCTCCTGATTTTGGAAAACGGGTTAAACCATTTATGGTTTGGAGTGGAATTGTTGACCTTTCAACCAAAGAGAAGCGTATTGATATTAGAGTTCCAGAGTTTAATGGACGAGCCTCTGTTGTGGTTGTGGCAATTAATGAAGATAGTATAGGTGTAAATGAACAAGATATTCAGATAAAAGATGATGTTATGTTAAAACCATCTTATCCACTCTTTGCATTGGCTGGAGATGTTCTTGAAGTTCCTCTTCGTATTTTTAATACAACCAATAAAACTAAAGAGATAAATATCAGCTCAAAACTCTCTGATAATTTGGCTTTTGTTATGAAAGAGTCGAGGGTAACCATTCCTGCAAATAGCTCAAAAGTAGTTAAAACAACACTTTATGCCAACAAAGTAGGGCGAGGTAAAATTACCCTTTATGCTGATTATGGTGGTGAAAAAATCTCTAAAAGTGTAGAGCTTCCTATCTATAATCCTTATGCAATCTCAACCAAAACCTTTAAGGGAATCTCTAATAAATCGTTAACCTTTACAGCTCCTAAAGAGTATCGTGGGGCTAAAGTCCTTTTAACCCTTTCAGATAATCTTATTGGTGCATTAAGAGATGATTTAAAATATCTGGTTCAATACCCTTATGGTTGTGCAGAGCAGACCAGCTCTAAGCTTTCAGCAATGCACTATGCAAAACCGTTCCTAAAAACAGACCGATTGGTAGGAGAGAGTGAAAACTTTATTCGTCAAGGTATTAAAAAACTCTATAGTATGCAGAACTACTATGGTGAATTTAACTACTGGCAAGGTGGAAGCTATGTACACCCTTACGCATCACTGTATGCGTCTCAAATTATTCTAGAGCTTCAACGTTCTGGTACAGAATTGCCTTTGGAATTGGTTAATAATAGCATCAAG